>JABAHQ010000701.1_pt1 | contig 22564 bp, 15 predicted proteins | sample 7062091 | NCBI WGS metagenome assembly JABAHQ01 (sample SAMN14534359, study PRJNA622989) | marine sediment metagenome | biome: marine biome [ENVO:00000428]; feature: marine pelagic biome [ENVO:01000023]; material: deep marine sediment [ENVO:00002113] | place: India: Gulf of Kutch | collected...
CCGTACTCGCCGCCGCCCCGCAGGTTGGCGGACGCGTAGATGCCGCCCATCTCCAGCCAGACCAGCATGCTGGTGGAGAAGCCCGGTGTGCGGCTGATGTTGAAGCCGCCGTAGCCGTACAGGTAGGTCGGGTTCGACCCGTCCAGCGCGATCCCCTTCTTGTGGGTCAGGAACATGGGGATCATCGTCCCGTCCTTCGACGGGTAGAAGACCTGCTTGGTCTCGTAGCCGCTGGGATCGAAGTCGACGTCCGGCGCCCGGAACACGGTGCTTTCGCCCGTCTCGAAGTCGTAGCGGAAGATCGTCGTCGGATAGAGGAACGACGTGAACGAGTAGAACGCCTCGCTGTCCTCCCGCTCGCCGCTGAACCCGCCGGCCGACCCGATCGTCGGCAGCTCGACCTCGGTGTCGAGCGAGCCGTCTTTGTTCAGGATCACAACCTGCGTGTGAGCATCGTGCATGTAGCGGGCAACGAACTGCTCGTTCACGATGCCGACGCTCTGCAGCACGTCTTCCTTCTCCGGGATGATCTCGCGCCAGTTGTCACGTGCCGGGCTGCGCGTGTCGATGGCGATGAGCCGATACTTCGGAGCGTCCAGGTTGGTGACGAAATAGAAGACCGGCCCGTCGTTGCCGATGAAGTTGTAGCTGGCGTCGAAGTCGTCCAAGAGCTCGACGACTTCCCCGTCCAGCTTCGGGTCCATCGGGTCGCCGAAGTCGACATAGTAGACCCGGTTCCGCTCATCGGTCCCGTGCCAGACGCCCATGATGCCGTAGCGACCATCGTCGGTGATCGACATCCCGAATCCCCACTCGGGCTGGTCGGGCCGCTCGTAGATCAGCTGGTCGTCGGACTGCGGCGTGCCGGCGCGGTGGTAGTAGAGCTTCTGGTTGCGATTCGCCTCTTCGTAGGTGTCGCCCTCGGTCGGCTCCGGGTAGCGGCTATAGAAAAAGCCGGCGCCGTCGTGGGTCCACGACGCGCCGGAGAACTTGATCCACTCGAGATGGTCGTCCAGGTCCTTCCGGGTCTCCACCTCCCGGATGTAGAACTCGCGCCAATCGGAGCCGCTCGTCGCCACACCGTACACCATGTACTTACCGTCCTCGCTGACATCGAGCGGATAGGCCGAGACCGTCCCGTCCTCGGACAGCTTGTTCGGGTCGAGCACGACCTCCGGCTCCGCATCGAGCGAGGTGAGCGTGTAGTAGACCGACTGGTTCTGCAGCCCGTCGTTCTTCGAGTAGAAGTAGCGGCCACCGTCCTTCCACGGCGTGCGGTAGCGCTCGTAGTCCCACAGCTCGGTGAGCCGCTCGCGGATCCAGTCGCGCTCCGGGATCGCCTCCAGATAGGCGAAGGTGACCTCGTTCTGCGCCTCGACCCACGCCGCCGTCTCCTCGGAGTTCGTGTCCTCCAGCCAGCGGTAGGGATCCGGGACCACGGTCCCGTGATAGATGTCGACGTGGTCGACCTTGCGGGTCTCGGGGTAATCGATCTGGCCCAGCACCGTCGGCGGTACGAGCGCCAGGCCCAATACCCCAACGAGCGCGGTCCCGATCAGCTTTCTGACTGACATCGGTTCGCTCCTTCGGCCACGCGGGGCCGTCTCGCCCTCCATCCCGTGGTTGGGTTCTCAGATCCTAGGGAACCCCTGTCGTCCGGTCAACGGTCGAGTACGAGTAGGATAACGAGCAGGATCACCAGTACGAGTAGGAGTGGGAGCGCCTCGGACTCGTACTCGGGCTGGCGTCAGCCAGCCTGGAAAAGATGGACGTCCCGCTGCGGGAACGGGATCGAGCAGCCCGCCGCTTCCAACTCCTCTTTCAGCTTGCGCATCATGTCGAAGCGCATCGACCAGTAGTCTTCCTTCGTGCACCACGGTCGCACCACGATGTTCACCGACGAGTCGCCCAGCTCCGAGACAGCGATCACCGGCTCCGGTTCGGCGAGGACGCGGGCGTCACCTTTGAGCACCCGCTGGATCGTCTCGATCGCCAGACCGATGTCGTCATCGTACCCGATTCCCACGCTCATGTCGTTGCGGCGCGTCGGATTGGCCGCGTAGTTCTTGATCGTCTGCCCGTACACGTTCGAGTTGGGCACCGTGATCTTCACGTTGTCCGGCGTGTTGAGCGTCGTGGCGAACATGCCGATCGATTCCACCGAGCCGGCGGTGCCGCCGGCGTCGATGTAGTCACCGACACCGAAGGGACGAAACATGAGCAGCATCACGCCCGACGCGAAGTTCGACAGCGTGCCCTGGACCGCCAGCCCCACCGCCAGCCCCGCGGCGCCGAACACGGCCAGGAATGACGCCGTCTGTACACCGACCACACCCAGTACCGCCACGACCACCACGGCCAGCAGCGTCCAGTAGATCAGCCCGGCGATGAACGGTACCAGCGTCGGCTCGAAGTTGGCCCGCCCCAGCGCCCGCCTGGCGGCGCGGCGTGCCCAGCCGGCGAACAGCCGGCCCAGCACCAGCAGTACGATCGCAGCGACCAATTTCAGCCCCCAGGCGCTCACCAAGTCGACCAGCAGCTGCGAGGCCTGCTGGAGCGCCCCCTGCAGATCCAAAGCCGATTCCTGCACGGTCCCCCTCCTGTTGTCTGTTCGGGTCTAGCCCTCGGTGGCTAGGATGTCGGGCAAGCTAAAGGCGGCACCTGCCGCCGGAAAGTCGACGGGTTATACGAACGATCGACGATCGTTCAACGCCGAGCTTGTCACAACTGGCCGGACGGCCCATTATGCAGCAACGCTTGCCACATGAATGCTCCGGCGCCCAGAGCATCCCCTGCCCATAGCCGCATAGGGTTATCAGCATGTCGCGTTCTTACCATGGGCAACCCGTGGGCGGTCCTGTCATATCCCCAGCGCTCATCCTGGGGCTCTCGCTCGCGCTCTCGCTCCCGTTCGCGCCCGCGCTGCAGGCTCAGAGCTCGGACCACGGACGCGACGGAGTCGAGTTCCACGGGCTCGGCGGTGTGTACCTGCCGGGGACGATAGACTTCCTGGCCGGCGAGGACTCGTTCCAGCTGGACGACACTCGGCTGCTGGTTGGGGCGCGCCTCGGTTATGTGTTCGATTTCGGGCTCTTTCTCGAGGCGACCTTCGCTTACACCCCGCTCCGGCTCGAGCGGGCGTCCGGGAGGACGAATCTCAACACGTTCATCGGGAGCGGCGTGCTCGGCTACAACCTGCAGATCATGCCAACCGCTCAGCTCTACATCCTGGCGGGAGGCGGCGTGACGCAGTGGGTGCCGAAGGGGTTGCCGACCGAAACGCAGCCCGAGGGCGTGTTCGGCGGTGGCCTGCGCATCTTCGTCACCCGCGGGCTGGCGATCCGCGCCGACGTCCGCGACCACCTGATCCCGAAGACGCTCAGCGATACACGGGCCACGCTGAACCCGGCCCTCACGATCGAGGACGAGCTGAGCCACAACATCGAGGTCTCGGCCGGGATCACGCTCTTCTTCCAGACGAACCGCGACTCGGACCGCGACCGAGTGTTCGACCGCTTCGACGCCTGTCCCGGCACGGCCGCCGGGGTTGGCGCCGACGCGTTCGGGTGCCCGCTCGACGGCGATCAGGACGGCGTGCCCGATCATCTGGACCGCTGTCCGGCCACGCCGGTGGGCACCGCGGTCACCGACGCGGGCTGCCCGGTGGACTCCGACGCCGACGGCGTGACCGACGATCTGGACCGCTGCCCCGCCACCGCGGTCGGCGCGATCGTCGACGCCACCGGCTGTCCCCGTGATGCCGACGGCGATGAGGTCTTCGACGGGATCGACCGCTGTCCCAACACACCGGACGGCGCGACCGTCGATGAGGCCGGCTGCCCATTCGACTCCGACAGCGACGGCGTGTACGACGGCATCGACCGCTGCCCCAACACCCCGGCGGAACGCGAGGTCGACGAGGCCGGCTGCAGCCGGGTCCAAGCCGGGCTCGAGCGGGGCCGCCTGGTGCTCTCCTCCATCTATTTCCAGACGGGCAGCGCCGAACTGCTGCCCCAATCGCGGCGTGTCCTCGACGAGGTGGGCCAGGCGCTGCTCGACCGGCCCGAGATCGAGATCGAGATCCAGGGGCACACCGACTCGGTCGGCTCCGCCGCCGCCAACCAGCGGCTGAGCGAGCAGCGGGCCCGCTCGGTCTTCACCTACCTGGTCAGCGTGTATCCGGGCCTCGACCGTGACCGGTTCGTGGTCCGCGGCTACGGGGAGACGCGGCCCATCGCCACGAACGAGACCGCTGACGGCCGCGCCCAAAATCGGCGCGTCGAGTTCGTGGTGACGAACCCGGGCGAGTAGACCGGTTCCGGCGCACCAAAGCGAAGGGGTGGCACGATGGCCACCCCTTCTGTCCTGTTACCGATTGCGGGAAAACCGTTACATGGAACGTCGCGGCAACAGGATTTCCAGCGACGCGCGCGGCTCCAGCGCCGGCAGCCGGACGCGCAGACCATCTTGTTCGAAGTGGGACTCGGGGATCAGGCGGCCGATCTCGGGCGCCGCGTACGTCCCTCGATCTTCCGGCAGGTAGACGTGCATCCACGCTGACGTCACCCGCGAGGTTCCCCCGTTGCGAAGCCTGAGGACCGTGCCGCCGTCCTGCCGTCCTTCCATCCGCAGCTCCAGTTCGCTTCGCGCCAGCCACCAGTCGGCGATCTCCGCCGCTGGGGCGACCCACACGTCACCCATCTCCCGGGCCGCGGCCACCGCCGACTCCACCGCGGCCAGCCGCCGACCCGAGTTCATCAGCTGCGTGTGTACGGTCAGCAAGTCCAGGCCGCCCAGCGACCGCATCTTCTGCAGGCCGTTCAGGAACGTCGCCGCGAGCGAGTCGGGTGATGTGCGGCCCCGGGCCACGATGACCGTGTAGTCATCGTCGACGACGCGGGGCAGAACGACCAGCGGTCCCGACTCCAGCTCGAACACGCCCGGCACGACTGAGCCTGCCCCGTTCGACGCCGCGATGTAGCGGCCTCCAGCCCGGCGCCACGCCGCCAGCGTCAGCGAGTCGTATGCTTCACGCGGCGGCCGTAACCCGAGTGGCGCCCCTTCCGACCAGGCCTCGATGTCGGCTCGCGTCTGCATGGCGCCGGCCAGCTGGCTCGCCCAACCGCGCCCGGCCATCTGCCGATGATCCACGCTGTGGCTGGCCAGCTCGCCGGCGCCGGCCAACGCGTCTGCCAGATCGGGGTGCTCGGACGCCAGGCCGGACACCACGAAGAAGGTGACCGGCGCATCGATCGCCGCCATCCGCTCCGCCAGCCGCCGGCTGTTCTTGAAGCTGTGCTCCACATCCTGGGTCACCGCCAGCGCCGAACGAGCCCCGCCTGGCCACGGCTCGATCTCGGCCACCACGTGGCCACCGGCCCACAGCGCCGCGTTTCGCGCCAGATGGTCGACCATCCGCTGGTCACGGGACTCGGCACCGACGTCGAGCCGGAAGCCGAGCCAGGCGATCCGGCCGCCAGCCTTCGTTCGCGTCGCCAGCGCCGACGTTGCCGCGCCACCCCCCGGCCCCCCCGGCGCCGGCCGCGGGTTGAGCGAGCGGTCCGACCAGAAGGCCGCGGTTCCCACCGAGCGGAGGCTGATCCACGGCTCCGCGCGCAGCTCGATCCTGAGCCCCGGCGGCAGACCCGCGGTCAGCGCGTGACCGTGCACCGCCGTCAGATAGGTCGGCGGCTCCGGCTCCAGCGTCGCCGCGGCTTCGGCCTCGGTCAGCCGACGCAGATACTCGTAACCGACCCACTCGCAGCCTCCGTCCCGGGCGCCCAGCGCCCAACTGGCCAGCAGGTGACCGCCCCGCTCGATGTGGCCGACGACCGCCGCCCGCTCGGCCGAATCCAGGCAGAGCGCCGCCGGCATGACCAGCGTGGCGCCCGGCGGCAGCGAGTCGACGGCGGCGGCATGGGCGATCGAGCGAACCCGGGCGCCGGCTTCGCGCACCAGGTCGGTCCAGCGGGCAACCAGCTCGTCGTGGTAGCCCGTGTCGGGAAAAAACGCCGCCGAGGGCGCCGACCGATAGAGATGCGCTGTCCACTCCCGGGTGGCTGGCGGCTCGGGGAGCGCGACCGGCGCCACCGGCCGCTCGAAGCTCGGCGGCGAATCCTCCGCGGCCTCGAGCAGGCGATCGACGTCCACGTACCGCCACAGGGTCGCGGCGGCTCCGATCAGCCCGGCGGCCAGGGTGCCGAGCAGCAGCAGCGCGCCGGCCCACGCCCACGGCTGACGTCCGCGCCCGGGCTCAGGCACCGGAGCGACCATTCGTGCGTTCGCCGCCGGTCAAGGCGGGCTCCTCGGAGTCCGCACCGGTAAACCCGGCTTCGGCGTCCGAGGGATCCGGCGCGCCGGCTGAACCCTCGAGCTCCGGGATGTACCGATAGAAGAACCGGGGCCTGTCGTCGTCCTCGACCGGCGGCGCCGGCCGTCTGCCGCGCCGCAGCCAGTAAGCCGCGTACGACGCCACGCCCAGGATCACGGTCACCAGTATCGTGACGATGATGATCGTCACCATGATCTGTATGACGCTCATGTTCCACCCACCCTTTCCAGCTTGCCCCAACTCATCCGCACGTTGAGCGCCTCTTCAACGGTCGCGCACAGCTTGACCACATCGATCAGCAAGATGAAGAAGAAGCGATAGATCAGGGCGAAGGGGACCAGCGACAGCTGCTCCTCCTCCATCCCCACCGCGGCCAGCGCCGCCACCAGGTCCAGCAGGGTCAGCAGGGCCCACCACGCCAGCAGCATCTCTCCCATGCCGAACGCGATCGCCACGTAGGCGAAGAAGAGATGGCCGTACACGTTCATCGCCGGCCAGGCCGTCGCCTCGAACCCCATCTGGACCAACGAGGTCCAGAGCGGCACGTCGGGCAGCGGGAGGAGCAGCGTCCGCTTGTGCTTGCCCAGCGCCTGCAGGATGCCCCGCGTCCAGCGATAGCGCTGCTGGATCAGATCGATCAGCCGCTCCGGCGCTTCGGTCCACGCCACCGCCCGCGGCTCGTAACTGATCTTCCAGCCCGCCGTCAGGATTTTCACTGTGAGATCAGCGTCCTCGGCGAACGTGTCGCGATCGTAGCCGCCGAGGGCGACCACCACGTCGCGCCGGAACAGCCCCACCGGGCCCGGCACGATGTTCACCGCGCCCATGAACCCCTGGGCCCGACGCGCCATGTTGAGCCCCTCGATGTACTCGAGCGCCTGCAGTCGGGTCCACAGCGAGCCACGGTTCGCGACCTTGACGTTCCCGGCCACCGCGCCCACCGACGGATCGTCGATGAAATGCGCCACCGCCGCTTCCAGGGTATCACGCTCCAGCCGGGAATCGGCATCCATGCACAGCACGATCGGGTACTGAGCCATCGCCAGGCCGGCGTTCAGCGCGCTGGCCTTGCCGCCGTTCTTCTTTGTCGTCACCCGGACCCGGCAGCCCCCGTACTCGCCGGAATAGCGCGTCGCCTCCGCCAGCGTATCGTCGGCCGATCCGTCGTCCACGACGATCACCTCGTAACGCGGATAGTCCAGCCGCAGGAGGCTCTCGATCGCAGTGCCGATCACCTTCTCTTCGTTGTAGGCCGGGACGATGAGCGAGACCGGCGGATACTCGCGCGCCGCCCGGAGCGCCGCGTCGGCACCACCCGCTTCGAGATGGTGCAGGTAACCGAACCAGAGAAGCGTGAAGTAGCGCCCGATCAGGATGATCAGGAAGAGCAGCAGCGTGACGATCGAGAGGCGCACGATGAACGCCTGCACCTCCAGCGGCGCCCGGCTCGACCAGACGAGCAGGGCCGCGGCCGCCCCGACGACGAGCGCCGCCGCAACCGCCAGCGTGATCGCGCGCCTCTTCATGCCGTTTCCCTCGCCAGTGCCATCGCTCTATCTCGCCAACGTACGCGTCGCCGACAGCTCGAACCGGAACGCCCGATATCCATCGGCCCGGCTCTGGCTCAGAACCGTCCGGCCACCGATCGTCCACGGCCCCACCGAGTAGCTGAGATCGCCCGTCAACGCGACCTGGGCCGCCGTCTCGACGGCGCGGCCGCGCTCTTTCACCCAGGCGTGACCCGCCAGACCTTCGGCCGCCACCGTGAGGCCCGGCATCGGCTGGCCCTGCCAGCCCACCGCCGCCGCGTGCGACCAGTACCACTCCGGATCCCAGTAGACTCGACGCCAACCGATCGGCGCCGGATTGCTGAAGCCCAACCCTCGGGTCTCGTAGCCCAGCGACCAGCCGGAATCGGTCCGATGGCGGACGGCCAGCGACGCATCGCCCCGCAGGTTCGTGTCGTCCAGGCCCGACAGGACCGCCACCCGGCCCGTCGCCGATATCTCCCATCCGGCGGCCAGCGGACGGAAGAACTCCAGACCGGCCACGTCGGCCCGCAGTCGGCCCGCGAACGCCTCGAACGTTCGGGTCTCCCGGTGGGCCGGTCCGTGCTCGTAATGCAGCCGGAAGGCCGAGCCGCCCCAATCGGGTGTCGATAGAGCGACGGCGAGGACCGGCTCGATCGCTTCCGCCGACGGGACCCATAGCCCGATGGACGCGGCCGTGTGCCAACGGCCCAGTTCCCACCAGCGTTCCGTCACCGCCCGGAGGTCGAGCGCTATCTCGTCGACGGCGACACCGGCCAGGTCGTGACCGGCGACCCGCTCGACGCCCAGCTCCAGCCCGAGCCGGCTCGCCGGCGTGCCGAACCACCAGTCCCCCTGCCAGCGCATGGTCCGGAACCCGTCGTTGTCGGCGAAGTGCTCGACGTCACCGCCGGGGCCGATGCGCCCGCGGCGGCCCAGCTCCGCCGCCAGCCGGGCGTCCAGCGCCGCCAGCCCCTCCGCCGCCGCCGCGGCGTCGGGGTCGAGCTCGAGGGCCCGGCGATATGCCGCCCGCGCGCCGCCGCTGTCGCCGCGCCACCGGCGCACATCGCCCAGCAGCGTCAACGCCTCCACGTGGTGCGGCTGCGCCCCCAGGATGGTCGAGGCCACCGACTCCGCTTCCTGCAACCGGCCCGACCATGCCAACAGTCGTGCGAGACGCAGCCGCACTGGCCGCGCGTCCGGATGCCGCGCCAGGTAGGCACGCAGGTACGCCATCGCGCTGTCCGGCATGCCCGCCCGATACTCGAAAACGTCGGCCAGCTCCAGCAGCAGCGTATCCGCGCTCGGGCGTTCCATCATCTCGATGCGATAGAGCGTCAGCGCCGAGTCGACTGCGCCCGTCATCGCCAGCGCGCGGGCCCGCTCCAGCGGGCCGACGGCATGGACCTCGGGGGGAGGCAACGCGGTGGCGATGGCCAGGCGCAGCGAGTCGACGCCGGCGCTCGTGTAATTGTCGGGCAGACCGTCGAGTATCCGATCCGCCCGCTCCGGGTAGCCCGCCCAATAGAGGACCCGGGCCCAGCGGACCCGATCTTCCGGCAGGTTCGGGCCCCCCTCGACCAGCTCGGCATACAGCCGGTCGGCCAGCCGGTAGCGTTCGGCCCACGTCGCCGCCTCGGCGTATTCCCGAATCAGCTCGGGATCGTCGGGCCACCCCTCGACCAGCGCGGCGTACAGCGACAGCGCCCGGCCCCAGCGGCGCGCCGCGATGTACAGGCGTGCCAGCTCGCGCCGCGCCGCCGGGTCCGATGCGTCCACGGAGGCTTCGTAGACGTCCATCGCCGCCCTCGGGCGGCCGGCGCGCCACAGCGCCCGGCCGTATTCCAGCCGCGCGTCACCGTCGTCCGGATGGCCGGCCACATAGCTCGAGAGGAGATCCAGCGCCGCCGCCTCGCAGCCGCTCTCCACCAGTGGCACGTACTCCGCCCATAGACGCTCGGCGGGGCCACGGGTAATCGGACGCGTTGCGGGAGAGGTCCGCGGCGGAGGCGGCGGTGCCGGTACCGGTGGTGTGATCGCCGGGTAGCCGATCCCGCTCTCGGCGAAATCGAGCTCGAGCAGGAACCGCTGCGGCAGAAACCCGATGATGAAGAAGAAGAGGAGGCCCAACGACGCCGTGGCGAGCGCCGAAAAGCGCGCCCAGTAAGGCCAGTTGGTCCTCTTCACTGCCGACATAGATCTATCCGGCGTTCTCCACGATTCTCAGCAGGTCGTCCCGGTCGGACGGCGCCGTGTAGACCACGGCGCCGATCTTGTCCCAGCGATCGACGCGGATCCGCTTCAGGAACCGCTCGGCGTGCGACGCCATAGCGCCGTCGAGGAAGATCTCCACCCGACCGGCGGCCACCGTCAGCTGGTCGCCCGTCGCCTGGCGCATCCGGTCCGCCACGTGGCTGGCCAGTTCTTCTACCGAGCTCCCATTGCCAGGCCGCAGCAGAACAAGGGAGAAGACGGGAGCGCCCGGCGCATCCAGCCCCTCCCGCACCAGGTCCATCACCTTCTTGTCCGCGGGCCGCCGCCCCGGTTCGGGTGTCACGCTACCATCGGGCCCGTTCACCAGGCGGCCCCGGCGCAGCAGCGCATCGATCCGCGAGCCCAGCTCCTCCGGGTGGACACCGCCGGACAGCACGTCGTCCGCGCCGCCCCGCAGCGCCCGCGCCCGGTCGCTGGCTCGCAGGTCGTACGGGCAGACGACCAGTATCGGTGGCCGGGCCGCCGCCCGTCGCACCTGCGACATGACGTGCAGGCCGCGATCCACCGAGCGCCGATCGACGTGCACGACCACCAGCCCGAAGTCCTGGCGGGCCAGCTCCGGGAACGCGTCCACCGGATCGGCGGTGTGGAAGACCTCGTAAGCCGCCTCGAACCAGCCTCGCAGCTCGTCCGACAGCTCCCCCGTCACATCGAGCAGCAGGGCCCGGCGGCGCACTTCCGGCTTCACGTCGCTCGACCGTTCACGACGCGTCGACTCCGCCGGCACGATGCCCACACCGTCCTGGATCTCGAAGCTGATCGGGCCGGTCACCTCCTGGGGGCCCAGCGTCTTTCGCACCAGGAACTGCCGGCGCCCCGCGCTGCTCATCGTCACGTGCAGCACCAGCGCGGCGCGCTGCGAGATGAAGTCGAACGCGCTGTCCAGCGCCGTCGGTGATTCCGCCGCGAACGTAAGCAACGTCATGGTCCGCAGTCCCGCCAGCAGCTCCACCAGAAGCTCGGCGCCGCTGCCCGTGCCCCGGCTCTCGACCAGCGGACCGCACGTGTCGATCGCCAGTCGGTCCGGCTCGCCTTCGGCGCTGATGAAGGAGTCGAGCTCCTCGAACACCTCCCGGGGCTCGATCGTGCGGCGATAGCGCTCGCGGAAGCCGTGCTGATACCCGGCCACCACCCAGCGCCCGGACCGCAGGTGCGTCTCGATGTCGATCCCGATCGAGCCCGCCAGCGCGATCACGTCCTCGGGCCGCGCCTGCGTCAGCATCGCGACCCGGCCACCCTGGCGAATCCCCTCGCGCAAGAACTGCAGCGCCGCCACCGTCTTACCCGTCCCCGCACCACCCACCAGCAAGTGCGTACCGCTCCTGACGGGACCGGCCAGACGCTCGTCCAGGACCCGGATTCCGAAAGAGTCGGTGCCTTGTATCACGATGATGATCCCCGACGGCGCCGCGGATGCGCCATGCGGCAGGACATGGAGAGATGTCAGCGGACGGGGGATCCGCGATTCACAAAGAAAAACCCACAACCGGGCAACGCCCGTTTCGTGGGAGGTCAACGACATAATACGCTACCCGGACCCCGCTACGCAAGCTTTGCCGACCCGCAAGTCGTTGCCACGCACCGCACCACACGCCCGCGGGCAACTAGTTGCATGGCCCGGAAAAAAGTATCGGGCACCCGCCCCGGCCGGATTTCGCTATCCAGCCCACAATCGAACCGCGAGCGCTCACCCGACGTCCACCCCGCAGCTAATTGGCAGATTGGAAATTGGATGTGACCATTGAGCAATCGGCTTGGCAAATTGACGATTTGCCCATTGACCATTCCTACCCCACATCCCTAACTGGCAAAATCCCCCTTTCTCCCCACATATTCTCACCACGACCACCAAAGGAGGGACTCCCCATGTCGAGCGATTGGTCCTACGCCCACGACCTGGTGAACATGTACCTCGGCATCGCCCAGCTGGCCGACAACGACCTGGCCGAGGAGGAGGAGCGCACCTTCACCGAGAAGTTCCGGGAATGGATGCCTCACATGCGCGAGGAGGAGTTCGAGGGTATCTGGAAGGACGTGCGGGCGCTCTACGATTCCCTGGGCTCCAAGGACAACCGCTACGCCGTCTATCTCCAGTCGATCCTCAACGTCGCCCAGCTGCTGGGCGATAGTCCCGACCAGCTCAAGTACGTGATCCGCGACCTGGTCTCCATCGCCGGCGCCGACGGCGTCCTCCACGACAACGAGGCCACGATGATCAAGGCCACCGCGGTCGCCTACGGCTTCGACGTCAGCCTGGAACAGGACGAGGAGACGGGCGTGGTCAAGGCGCTGGTCGCGGAGAGGGAATGAGGGGCCCTCGAACCCGACGCCCGGATTCTGACATCTCCGAATTTCCCGATTCCCGAAAAAGCTTGCCCCCTTGCATAGGTGCTAGATACCTTCGAACCGCCCAATAACTAAGGCTCACACCCTCTTCTAGGAGGCACCTTATGCCTGGCGCGACCAAACCCGCCCTGGCCCCGGCGCTGGCCGCTCTGTTCATCGTAGCGGCCATCGCGGGCGCGAGCACCGCCACCGGGCTCATCGCCGACCCGTCGTCCGCACCCGACCACCTCAAGGGAACGATCCGCTACATCGACACGAACTCGGGTGGCCTGGAGGTGATCACCGGGTTCCACCTGGCGCTGAAGATCGTCTACGTCCACGTGGAGGAGAGCACGGCGATCACGATGGAGGGCGAATCGTATCCGTTCTCCGACCTCGAGGCCGGGGACATCGTGGCCGTCGAGTACCACGAGGCGGACGACCGGAAGATCGCCGACAGCATCGAGGTGATCGAATCGATGGCGGAAGGAGGTGCACGATGAGTCGCACGAGCACTTTCGCCACCTCGCTGTTCCTGCTCGCCGCGGCGTTCGTCGTCGCTGGCTGCCCAAAGCCCCCCGAGCCCGGCGATCCCATCGACGGGTTGACCGACGAACAGCGGCAGATGTTCGAGGACGGCCGGCCCATCTTCGAGCGCACCTTCAACCCCGAGACCGGGCTCGGCCCCCTGTTCAACGCGGCTTCCTGCGCCAGCTGCCACGCCGAAGAGGCGTCGGGCGGCGCCGGCGCGATCAGCGAGATCCACGCCTCCGAGGAGCTTCCCAACGGGTTCTGCGACCCGCTGGCCGACAAGGGCGGCCCGGTCTACCAGCAGCAGGTCACCCAGGCGCTCCGCGACGCGCTGGGCATCGACAGCGAACCGATCCCGGACGGCGCCAGCCAGGGCACTCGCACGACGCCCGATGTCTTCGGCTTCGGACTGCTCGACGCCGTTCCGAACGAGACGCTCCTCGAGATGGCGGACCCCGACGACGAGGACGGTGACGGGATCTCCGGCCGCGTCGGCCGCTTCTTCGACGGCCGCATCGCCCGCTTCGGCCGCAAGGCGCTGATCCCCACCCTCGCCGAGTTCAACGAGGGCGCCTTCCAGATCGAGCAGGGGGTGACCACGCCCAACGTGCCTGACGAGGGAACCGTCGGTGGCGACCCGATCCCCGACGGTGTCGATCCCCTGCCCGAGCCCGAGGTCACCGCGGAGGAGGTCGCCGCCGTCGACGCGTTCGTCCGTTTCCTCGCCCCGCCCGCGCGGGAACGCGTCAGCGGACCCGCCGAACGCGGCGAGCGGCTGTTCGGGCAGATCGGGTGCGCCGCCTGCCACGTGCCCACCCTGCGCACCGGGGACAACCCGGTGGACGCGCTGGCGGACAAGGAGGTCCGCGCCTACACCGACCTGCTGCTCCACGACATGGGGCCCGAGCTCGCCGACATCTGTCTGGGCGCCGCCACCGCGTCCGAGTTCCGCACCGAGCCGCTCATGGGGCTCCGCTTCATGAACCGCTTCCTGCACGACGGCCGCGCGTCCAGCATCGAGGAGGCCATCAACCTGCACGGCGGCGAGGCCGAACGGTCGCGTAACGCGTTCCAGGGTCTCTCGCCTACAGACCGTCGCGCGCTGATGGAATTTCTGAACTCGCTCTGAGCACGGGTCCGACAAGAGGGGCCGGCTTCGGCCGGCCCCTCGCGCATCCGTTGGCTGTGGGCTGGGCTGTCTAGAGATCCAGAGCCTGCGGCAGCTTGGCGATCGAATCGATCACGGTGTCCGGTTCGACGTCCGAGTTCGCCAGCTCCACCTCGTCGAACTTGCCCGTGCGGACCAGCACGCCAAGACAGCCGGCGGCCTGGGCGCCAGGGATGTCGGTGCGCAACGAGTCGCCCACCATCGCCAGATCGCCGGGCTCGAGCTCCAGCGAGCGCGCCGCCGCCTGAAACAGGACCGGGCTGGGCTTCCCGACCAGGGTGGCTTCGCTGTCCGTCGCGTACTCCAGCGCCGCCACGAACGCGCCCGCGTCCAGCACCAGCTCGCCCTCGGTCTTCCAGTACGGGTTGCGATGCAGCGCCAGGAACTCGGCGCCGGCCCGCAGCCAGCGGAACGCTCGATTCAGCACCTCGAACGTCCAACCTGCCCCCAGGTCGCCGACGATCAGCGCCTCGGGATCGTCTTCCACCACGTCAAAGTCGGCGAATTCCGAGAGGGCGGCGTCCGGCAGCAGCACGGCGATCCGCGTGACGCCCCATTCCCGCAGCCGGATGACACCGGCCAGCGTGGCGGTGAACACGTCGTCGGCCTCGGCGGCGAGCCCGCGCTCGCTCAGCATCTCGGCCAGCGCTTTTCGGCTCAGCCGGGTCGTGTTGGTGACGAAGCGGACGGGGAGGCCGGCCTCACGAAGGCGTGCCACCGTTTCGGCGGCGCCGTCGTAGGGTGCGATCTCGTCGTCCCATACCGTGCCGTCGAGATCGAGGAGCGCGCCCTTCACACGTCGCTTGTCGGATCCCATCGCTCTACCCGCGCCGCGGTCGGATCGTCAGTATGCCGTCCTCCATCTCGATGTCGGCCAGCGAGAACCGGAACGTGGCGCCGGGCGCATCGAGCGCCACGGCTTCCGCCCCCGACAGGCTCAGCCCGTCGGTCAGCGCCACCGGCTCGCCATCCACGGTCAGCTCCACCTCGGCTGGCGCGCCGATCACCGCCTCCAGCGTGAGGGCGTTCTGGTCGTGGACCACCGGCGTCGTGAACTGGCCCTGCAGCGCCGACCCGACACACGGCTGGAACCAGCGCGTGTGCAAGAGGACGCCGGCGTCGACCTGCAGCAGGTTCTGTGGGTCGATCCCGCACAGCCCCACGAAGCCCAGCGCCTTCGCCTCGATCAGCAAGCGGACGCCCGGCCGCGACAGCACGCTGTCGACCCGGGTCGCCAACCGGCTCCGGAGCGCTTCGATCGACTCTTCCGCCGCCGCGCCCACCGCCTCCGCATCGAAACGACGCCGCGCCTCCCGACGGAGGGCGGTCTCGTACGCCCGGTAGCCGCTGGCCCGGGCCAGGCTCTCCTGCAGGGTCAGGTCGTCCTCGAGGAGCTCCGATTTCCACTCCGGGGCCGCCAGCCGGTCGAGGAGCAGCGCCTGGCCCGGCCCGCTGTGGTAGAACCGGAGCCGGAACGAACGGGCGCCGCTCTCGATCAGCCGCTCGAGGTCCCCCAGCATCGCGTCGGCTTCGGTCATCAGCTCGGCACGAAGCGGCGGTCCGGCACCCTCGGCCAGCAGGCGAATCGCCCGGATCCCAGCGTACTGGGCCAGCCCCTCGTTCAGCTCGACCAGCATCTCGAACTCGGCCAGTTCGGGGTCCAGCTTCCGCTGCCGCGCCTCCCGCACCGCCACGAACCGCTGCGCCAGCGCCCTGGCCATAGAATCCGACTCCGCGGCCAAAGCCGCCGCCAGGATACGGCCTTCCAAGGCGAACCGGGCCTCGTTCTCCGTATCGAAGATCGGGTATTGCGTCACCAGGAACGAGTTCTCGCCGCGCCCGAACCGGCGGCCCTCGCGCCGTACCTCGGCCTGGTGGACGTGGAACGCCTCGTGGACGGTCAGCCCCACCAGCGGCCCCAACTCGACCCCGTGCACCACGACCTGCGCCGTGCCCCGGCCCTCCAGCGTCGTCCCCGTGCTCGCCGCGCCACGCGCCGCCTCCGGCTGCCAGCCCAGCCCCGGGTGGCCGCGCACCCGGCGGAACCCGTCCGGCAGCTCGCCGTCCCAACCGCCCAGAAGTGTTCCCTGGTCGGGCAGGACGTAGAGAACCGGCACGGACGAGGGCGCGAACCCGGGCCAGACCGCACCGGGATGTTGACGGTCGAGACGGTCCACCTGGGCGCGGACCGCGTTCAGGGTCGATACGGCTTCCGCCAATGGCTCCTGGGATGCAGCCGTCGAGACGTGCGATACGAGGCAAGCGACGATGACGATGCAAAGCGGGTATTTTCTCATTCCTCTTTCCTTCGAGCGAAGTCTCGCGCCCCTGAGGTCGTCTAACATATGGGGAGGGCGGAAGCTCCGCGAACCGCGCCGGACCCCCGCGGCCGCTGACACCCCAGCCCCCTTTTCGTATCGAGGCATGATAAGGCCCCCTAAGGCAGGTGAAGCTTCTATACATAAGCCCGACAGCGGTGCCCGATTCGACGCCCTCGTGCTGGCCACGATCGCCTACCGCGATCGGTTGTGACGACGATGGCTTCAACACCAACCCGTTCAACGTCGGCGCCGTTCTCTTTATGTTCGATGCGGCCGGGAAAGACAAAGGTCAGGTCCTGGACGCTTTCGGTCTGCACAGGATGAGAGGCGGTGTGGCGGTGGTGGCGGGAGGGGGGAGGGGCGGAGGAGCCTGCGGCTCGAAATCCGTCGGTTAAGGCGGCTAGTCTTCGCGCTCCTCCAGCGCGACACGCACCACCAGGTCGTACAGCTCCGCCGGATCGACCGGCATGGTGAGGAACGGTCGGCCCGCGTCGGTCAGGAACTTCCGCGTCGTCGGATCGCTCAGGTCGTTCACCAGGAAGACCACCCGGCAGGCCTGATCGATGTCGATCGCCACGATGGCGCGGAAGAGATCGATCGGCGCCATCCCCGGCGCCGGCAGTTCGATCACTACCGCGTCGAACCGATCCCTCTCCAGGCGCCGCAGCGCCCCCCGGGTGTCTCGGACGAGGTCGACCGACATGCCGGTCAGCGCGCCGATTTCCTCCAGCAGGCCGGCGTTGTGGCCCATCGGCTCCAGCACCAGCACCCGGAGCGGGATGCCCGCGGCTTCGAGGCCGAAGTCCAGACCGGTGGGCAGGTCGGGCTCCACTCTCACCCCTCCTGAGAGCCCGCGGCGGCGCAGGCGCGGCTGGGTCGGCGCGGATGCACAAACGCCCGTCCGGCCGTGCAAGGCCGTGCGGGTGGCGCATTTACGTGGGACCCGAAAAGCATGAAACCTCTCCGCAGGACGAAAATGCCCGCCGCGGCGGCGAGCCGGTCCTAGAGAGAGGTCCCGCCAATTATAACCGCAGGAGGCCAGGCCAGACAAGCTCGTATCTTCGGGTTTCCTTCGAGGGATCTCGCTTGCGTCCGGGATCGCTCTTCCGCAACTTGCCCTTTCCCAATCAGCACGACGGCGCTCCCCCGCCCTCGTTACGCTCTCGATCGGCCGACCATACGAATCGACCGGGCGCATGATGACGTTCTGATGATGCGTCGGTTGTCCATTCGTATCGAAGGCTGTTACAGCTCGTCCTTTGTCCTCGCTGGAGAGGTCCCGCTATGTACGAGCTACGCTGCTTGGGGGAGGCCACACTTCGCACCTCGGGCGGAGAGCTGGTCCACTTCCGATCCCGAAAGCACCTCGCGCTGCTCATCTATCTGGCGCTGAACGCCGATCGCGCTCACCGACGCGAGCGGCTGGCCTCGATGCTGTGGAGCGACAGCGACGAGCCCCGTGCCCGCCATTCGCTGTCACAAGCGCTCTACGCCGTTCGACGCCTGCTCGAGGGCTCGGTGCGAATCGAGGGTGACGACCTGGAGATCGACACGAACGGGCTGTACGTCGACGTCCTGGAGCTGGAGCGACATCTCGACCGGGGTCAGCCGGCGGACGCCGCCGACCTTTTCCGAGGCGACTTCCTCGAGGGATTTTGGGTCCGCGGCGCACGTGGCTACGAACAGTGGGTCTTCCACGAGCGCGCCCGGCTATCGGCTCTCGCCCGCGACGCCCTGCGCCAGGCGATCAAGACCGCGCACGACCGCTGCGATTGGACCGACGTCAGATCCCGGGCCGAGCGCCTGGTCGGCCTGGAGCCGTTCGACGAGCAGGCCTACGCCGAGTTGATGCGGGCGCTCTGGATGCTGGGCGATCGGGCCGCCGCCCTGGATCGCTACGAGGGACTCAAGCGAATCCTGGCCGACGAGCTGCAGGCCAGCCCGTCGAAGGAGACCGAAGCTCTGGCGCAACGCATCCGCCAGCGGCCCGTACGCGGTGGCTGGAACAGCCGCAGCCTGCTGCGCGAGCCCGATTCCGCACTGTTCGTCGATCCGCCGTTCGTCGGACGCAAGCACGAGCTGTCCGTCCTGGCCCAACAATGGCGTATCGTCGCCACCGGCGAGTCGCGGACCGTCGCGCTGGTGGGCAGCGCCGGGATCGGCAAGACGCGCCTTGCCACCGAGTTCATAAAGAGCCTCGAGCTAGAGGACGTCACCGTTCTCCGCGGCCGCTGCTACGAAGCCGAGCAATCCTTGCCCTACGGCCCCATCGCCGAAGCACTCCGCCAGAGCCTCGACAAACTCGACCTCTCCGATGTGAACCCTCTATGGCTCGCGGAGCTGGCCCGGATTGTCCCTGAAGTGCATGAGAAGTTCGACTCGCTGCCCATTCCCTCAGAATTGGACGCAGAAGGCGGAAGGCGTCGGCTCTTCGAGGGTATTGCCCAGGTGTTCCGCTCCGGCTGTGAGGAAAGTCCGTTGCTGCTGTTCTTAGATGACCTCCACTGGGCAGACGAATCCTCAGAGGCTCTGTTGCATTACCTGCGCCGTCGCGTCACAAACGGACTTTACGCCCTAGTCGCCTACCGGCCGGAGGAATTACTAACCAGCAGTAAAACTCAAGCCGGGATGGTATCAATTGACGACCCAGACGTTCGAATATTACCCGTCAACTCTCTGGAGGATGCTGATAGTCGGGGTCTTCTAATCGAACTCTTAGGGAATTCTGCCCGAAAACACAGGCTCTCAACTGTCCATCGCTTAAGTACCGGAAACCCCTTCTTTGCAATCCAACTTGCGCGCAGCCTCTCTGAAGATCGGGAACGGTTTGAGGACAATCCAAGTGTCCCCGGAAGCATCCGGTCACTTCTAGATCGTCGCCTTTCTCGCTTGAGCGACCGAGCCACAGCGATGGTCCAACAAGCGGCCGTGCTGGGCACCCGGGTCGGCTATCATGTTCTAAGCAAGGCTACCGGACTTCCTGCTCTGGAGGTCGACGTCCTATTCCGTGAGATCAGACGACTCGGAATCATGTGCGAAAGCGGCGAATTCATAGCCTTCGGCCACGATCTCATCAGGGAGGTGGCTGCATCTCACATCCCTTATGCGTTGAGAAGGAACCTTCACTTTCGAGCTGCTAATGCGCTGATAGACACGAATAGCAGTCCGGCCGAGATTGCCTATCACTATTCGGCGGCCGAGGAACGTCAAAAGGCTCAAGAATGGGCAGTACGCGGGGCAAACGCCGCAGAGGATGTTTTCGCCCTAGAGGAGGCGGCCGATTTACTTGAGTTGGCAATTCAGTACTCGCCGTCGCCGCTCGCACGGAGCGAACTAATGCGTCGTTTGGGCAAGCTCTACTGCCATTTGCGTAAGTACGAGAAAGCACGACCTTTGCTTCAACAGCACCTCGATTATGTCAAACAGCATAATGACCATTCCATGCAGCTCTTCTCAGCAAAAAGAGACAGACTGTTCGTAGACGTGTACTCGTCGAAGTTGCCACCTCATCTGGCTGCGGAGTCCCTTCAGGAACTCTTCGAAGAACTGGACAGAAGTGACCTGACAGCAGAACAACTGCGTGCTGAACTCCTCAGCTCTCTATTCTGGGCCTCAGCGCGCTCACTGAATCCCGCGCTTGTCGAACAGACGATTCGCAAGATCCAAGCTCTTCATAACCACACAAGCTCTCCCGACGTTCGGTGGCGCACTTCTAGATGCTTAGGTATTTACCGTTCATACAAAGGAGACCTCGACACTGCTGAGAGTGTTTTACGAGAAGCTATCGATCGCGCGAGAGAAGTTGGAAACCAAGCCGCTGTCTTGGAGTGCTACGTGGGGCTAACCACCATTTTACCCCGTACGGGAAGCACGAGCCTGGCAACGGAGATCGTAAGGGGCGCCGGTAAGCTGGCAGAGCAACTTGCCGACCCTGGTCTTAAAGCTTGTCTCTACTGTAACTGTGCTGTCCCATACCTGTACTCACGCGATCTTCCACAAGCTGAACAGTACCTGAGTTATGCTCAAAAAATTCTTTCCCAGCACGACTCGCTACCCGATGTTGAACCATCAGTGTTGTTCAACCTCGGCTATCTATGGCAACTCCGCGGGGGCGTTGAAGAGGCGAAGCGCTGCTGGTTGAGGGCCTTGAACATATGCGAGCGAAGTGCAAACAAAACGCTGTTTCACGAGTGTCTCTCCGCGCTGGGACTCGTAGCGCTAGGAAGCGACAATATCTCCAGTGCACGCACAATGGCTGCGAAGGCCCTGCGATATGCAAGACGAGGTAAGTTCCTGTTGGACAACCGTTTTATGCTAGAGGAACTCCTGGCTCGACTAAGGAAACACTCTGGACATAAAGAAAAGGGACTCCGGCGACTTGCTTCGATTGCTTTAGTGTCAGAGCTACGGGACATTCCGCTCTATATCAAGGTTCAGCTAACACGTGTCGAACTCCTGCTCGATTCGGATGAGAGAACGGAAGCAGTTAGGGTCTTCTCCCAGATGTCCCGCGCAGTGACTTCTTCTGAAGGGAGATGGGCGATAGCAGCGGGAGAGGAACTTCTAGCTGGGCGAGAAGAACTCAACTGAATTTCGGAGGACTCTGCTAGCAACGCGTCAGGGGACGTCGTCGGTCTAGTGCGCTGGTATCGGAGCGCTAACCTTACCGGCCGCAAGAGGTAGCGGGGTGCGGTCCATCTCTGCCCTTCGCGACGCCCGGCTTACTAACCCTAATTCGATAAACTTCGCGACCACCACAGGGTCAAACTGCCTACCCGAGAACCGTCTTAGCTCCCTCGTAACCTGGTCCGGGGTAAGGGCCGCTCTGTAAGGTCGATTTGACAGCATGGCATCCACGGTGTCCACCACCATTATTATTCGCGCTGCCAAGGGGATCTCTCCTCCAGCAAGCCCCTCAGGATATCCATTGCCATCATAATGCTCGTGATGATGTCGCACAGCAGACAGAACGCTTTCGCTGAGACTGGAGATTGACGCAAGGAGTCGTGCACCGCGCTGGGGGTGGGACTGAATTACTTGCCGTTCAATATCGCTGAGCTGGGCTGGGCTACTTATCAACTCTGCGTAGGCAAAGTCAATCTTGCCGATGTCGTGCAGCAGGGCAGCCGTTTCGATCTCTTCCACCTTCTTAGCACTGACACCCAGCGCGGTCGCAAGTTCTCTGCTAAGAGATGCCACACGCATCGAATGACCCGACGTATAGGGGTCCTTCGCTTCAATTGTCTTAACCAGTAGCTCCAATATCTCCTTATTCTGCTCATGGAGTTTGAAATAGACGCTGTAGCTGTGGTGGACGAACAGCAAGGGAAGGAGAACCATCAGCAAACCAACCACTCCAAGTTCGGCAAACGCGAAGATGACGAAGAGCGAGAACGAACTCGAAGCCAAATCGCTTGCAAACGCAACCGGGCCAAGCTGACGCGCAATATCTTTCCATCGACGACCAGTATCCAGTGCAATAACAAAGCTTACGAGCGAAGTGTTAGTAAAAAAGTAAGCGACTATCAATCCACACAACGGCACAATCGTCCTTAGAATATCCAATTCCTCGTGGTTGACCGGCCCGCCGAGTGCCACATATACCACGGAGCCAAATCCAATCGCCAATGTAAACTGAGATATATTGAAGATTGACTTCAACAGTGGCTGCTTTAGTAGGATTCGGGCGATGAGCTGCGCAATGAAGGTAAAAACAACGGCCACCGCCGGGCCGAACAGAGGAACGGTTGCTACAGTTGGAATAAGCGAGACAGAAAAGACGACTTTCCCGGAGGAGTAGCGAATGCCAAACTCCTCACCCGCCACGGCCAAGGCCATCAGCGCAACGACCCCCGCCCATGACCTAACGCCACTGAGCTCAATTGGATATGTGGGGACTATCAGCACCGCAACGGCAATCGCTGCAAGCGCTATTGTAAATATGAACGCCTTAAGTATCCGGCTCATTCCCACTCGTCTTGGCTAATGCGCGAAATTGCCAAAAAAACCCCCTATCTAACTCTAGCCCCAAGAAATGTTGCCGGCGAACAAACTCGCGATAGCAAGCAGCATCCGGAGCAGCCAC
>JABAHQ010002827.1_pt1 | contig 22561 bp, 24 predicted proteins | sample 7062091 | NCBI WGS metagenome assembly JABAHQ01 (sample SAMN14534359, study PRJNA622989) | marine sediment metagenome | biome: marine biome [ENVO:00000428]; feature: marine pelagic biome [ENVO:01000023]; material: deep marine sediment [ENVO:00002113] | place: India: Gulf of Kutch | collected...
GCTCCCGGGGCGGCGCCCAATGTTCTGCTGGTAATGACCGACGATGTCGGCTTCGGCGCTGCCAGCACCTTTGGCGGCCCGGTGCCGACGCCTAATCTCGACGAGCTGGCAAACGGGGGGCTGCGTTACAACCGCTTCCATACCACCGGCATTTGCTCACCGACCCGCGCCGCGCTGCTCACCGGGCGCAATCACCACGCTGTGGGCACCGGTATGCTGGCCGATATTGTTTCCCCCTACCCTGGGTCTCCAACAATATAGGGAGGGTTTTATTACCCTTTGANNCCCCCGCAGCGCGGCGACGGTTGCGCGTATTCTGCGCGACAACGGCTACAACACCGCCATGTTCGGTAAGGATCACAACGTCCCCACCACCGACCGCTCCCCCGCCGGGCCGTTCGAGCACTGGCCCACCGGGCGCGGATTTGAAACCTTTTACGGCTTTGTCGCCGGGGATACCAACCAGTGGGAACCGGCTCTGTTTGACGGCACCAGCCCGGTGGACAGCCGCGAGCGCGGCAAAGACTACATCCTCGACCGGGACCTGATCGATCACGCCATTACCTGGCTGCACAATCAGCAGGCATCGGCGCCGGGCAGGCCCTTCTTCATGTATTACGCCCCGGGCACCGCGCACGCGCCTCTGCAAGCCCCAAAAGACTGGATCGCCCGTTTTGAGGGCCGGTTCGATCACGGCTGGGATGCCGAGCGCGAGCGCATTCTGGCCCGGCAGAAAGAGTTGGGGGTCGTGCCCCCGGATACCCAACTGGCTCCGCGCCCGCCGCAAATTCCCGCCTGGGACAGTCTCTCCCCGGACGAGCAGACCGTCTACGCCCGTTATATGGAAATATTCGCCGCTATGCTCGCGTTTCAGGACGCCCAGTTCGGTCGCCTGATGCGGGAAATCGAACGCATGGGCCTGGCCGACAACACGCTGGTGCTCTTTATCCAGGGGGACAACGGCTCCAGTGGCGAGGGCGGTCACCACGGTACGCTGAATGAGTTGGCGCACCTGTCCAACCCGAAAGGTGAATTCCCGGTGGACACCCAATGGCTGGTGGACAACCTGGATATCCTGGGCGGGCCCAAAACCTATCTCGGCTACCCGGTGGGCTGGGCGCATGCCACCAGTACGCCCTTCCCCTGGGTCAAGCAGATCGCCTCTCACCTCGGCGGTGTGCGCAACGGGCTGGTGGTCAACTGGCCCGAGGGCATCGATACCAGCGGCGGCGTTCGCAGTCAGTATCACCACGTTATCGATGTACTGCCGACGGTGCTGGAAGCGGCGGGTATTCCCGCCCCGGATACCGTCGACGGTGTCGAACAGCAGCCCATCGACGGCAAGAGCATGGTCTACAGTTTCAATAACGCCGATGCCGACTCCGTGCGCGANNGCGGTATCTACCACGACGGCTGGCTGGCCAACACCCGACCGCGCAACATGCCCTGGCAGATTGCCCAATCCCGGGAAGGCAGTGACGTGACCGACTACGAGTGGGAACTCTACAACCTGGAAGAGGACTTCAGTCAATCCCGCAACCTGGCCGACAGTCATCCGCAAAAATTACAGGCAATGCGGGAACGGTTCGCCGAGCAAGCGCAACGCTATCAGGTCTACCCCATCCATGACACCGGCGCTATGGCGCGCATGACCAAATTCATGCGCACGGAGAATTCGGACTTCAAGATGATTCCCCAAAAAACGCTGTGGGGGCCCAATATTCGNNCGCCGATCTTCACCTTTCCGTTTACGGTGGAAGCTGAGATTGAAATTCCCGACGGGGGCGCAGACGGCGTACTGCTTGCCGCTGGCAGTCAGTTCGGTGGCTGGAGCTTTTATCTGCACGAGGGCGTTCCGGTGGCCGTGGCCGCTGTTTCACCGCTCCCGGGCGGCCATTCCCGTGTCGCCGCCAACCAGGCGCTGGAGCCCGGTCGATACCGTATCCGCTACACTTTTGATAGGGGCAATGATAGCGACGAACAGGGCGGCGAGTTGAGTATCTTTGTCGATGACGAACAGGTGGCCAGCGGCTCGATCGAACACAGTCCCACGATCATGGCCGGCGGCGGGGAGACTTTCGATACCGGGCTGGACAGCAACGACGCTGTCTCCACGGATTACCGCAACGAAGGTCGCTTTACCGGTACCTTATTCAAGGTGGATGTGAGCGTCGACATGCCCTTCTGGCAAAAAGTGATGCTCAAGCTGATGGATATGACCTGAGCCGTACCGTTTTGACCCGGGGCTCTTTCCGGCCTACGGCGTCGGAGCTCAGGGTATGGGCTCGGTCATGCCGCTGATCAGCGGCCACAGCACTTCATCGGCGTGTATATTGCAAAAGTACTCGTTCACCTGTTTGATCTTGCCGTCAGCCAGCGTGAAAACCATGCAGTATTGGTTATCGTAGGCCTTGCCGTCAGCCGTGGTGGCGTGACTCTCGAATTCCACGACCACGCGATCATCCTGTGCGGTCACACTCTTTACTTCGACATTGAGTCCCGTGGGCAGTATCTGATTAAACGCACTGATGGTACCGACCATCGTGTCGCGCTCGCGCACGCCGGCGAATTTGCCGTAACCTTTTGCCACCGTAAACGCATCCTCCGCTACACAGGTATCGGCTTTCGCGGCGTCGCTGCTACCCATGGCATCCAGAAAAGTCAGTACCGTGGCTATATTCTGTTCGCTCATAGCATCCCTTTATATAAAAAAACTTTTATGCAGAAGGGCTGTTGGATTGGCTGCTGAAAGCCCTTTTCCACAGCCTTTTCAGCCAGCCCCCGAATCGCGATAACAGCGAATCCGACTCCCGGGATTCGGCGACGCCGTTAATGCGCTCGATTTCATCTTTCAAATGGCTGGAGAACGTCCCGGCCATCTGCGGCAACAGCGGCTTGCTCATGGCCTCCCACATGGGTGCCATCTGGCCGCTGCCCTCGACTCTCACGAACAGCGTGATTTCGGTGGCGTCATCGCCCTGGCTTTGGGCGATATAGGAACCGCTGCCAACCACCGGCTCGGATTCGAGCTCATAGGTGAAATCGACACGCCCGGGGCCATCCCACTGATCGACGGTGACCCGTACGTTCACGGTTTTGACCAACCCCCCTGCCCCGACTTTGATAAGCCACCTGGAATGGTGATCATCAATCACCTCACAGTCTTTACAGCCGGGAAACAACAACGCCCAGCGACTGATGTCCTGTACATAGTCCCACACATTGTCGATAGGCGTGGCGATAACCGTCGTGTGCTCGGCTTCGATCATGAGCGATTCGACTCCTCGAGGGCGTGTTGCAATAACGGGCTGGGTTTGCCCGCAGCGTGCAGGCCGGCGAGATAACCGTGGGTCATGCCTCTGGCATTGGTGATGCCACTCTGCATCAAGGCACCATTGTCCAGGCGCGCGGCCGAATTACCGGCGACATATAGTCCATCGATGGGCGTGTCATTCCAATCGACGGCGCGACAGTGTTCGTCCGTCAGGATCCCGGTCGAGGTAATACCGCCACCGGCCATCCGGTGCAGTTCCACGGCGTAAAACGGCCCCTGTGCTATCGAGCCCAGGTTGGGGTTGGGCTGCTGCTTCGGGTCACCGCACATGGTCGCCCCCCAGGGGAACGTACCGCGCTGGAATTCCGGGTCTTCGCCGTGTTCACAGTAGCGATTGAAAGCGCTGACCGTGGACGCAAGTCCTTCAGCGTTCACGCCGATTTTTTCCGCCAGTGCTTCCAGGGTGTCGGCTTTCACCGCCATCTCATCCGGAAAATCCTCTCCCGGCATGACCGAGCCGAAAGGGTATTTTGAGCGCCCCTGGGCGTCGATAATGGCCCAACAGGGGAAGTTTTTGTATGACTGGGTCATGCCGTCGACCTCGTCGAGGGCAAAATAAACCGAGCGGTAAAACGCTTCGTTGGCGAAACGCCGGCCCTGCCGATTGACCACAATCGTGTGGGGCAGCCCCATGAATGGCAGCGCGCCCCGCCACAATGGCACGCCCTCTTCCTGCTCTTCACCGGGTACATGGAAGGCCAGCATGGAGACATCCGGCACCTGCGCGATCTGTGCGCCGGCTTCACCGGCCAGACGCAGGTGCGAGCCCTTGATCGACGACATGACCATGGATTTGGGTTTGATCCGAAGGCTCAGCCTCTTGTTATAGCTGTCGTTGCGTTCAAAGCTGCTGACCGCGATCACGACGCCGCGGTTGGCTTTGATATAAAGATCCTCGCCGTCGCGCGTGGCGCGCAGACCGACCACCCGGTCGCCGTCGACCACCAGTTCCTCCGCGCTGACGCCCAGGTGTATCGGGATGCCCCGGTCAACAACGCCCTTGACGAAATAGGCCGCCAGGCCGGGCCCGGCACAGCGCTCATCATTGGCCAGACGTTCACCCATCACGGAATAGTCCCAGTGCGCCATGTTCGCCAGCCCGCCGTTGTCGAAAATATCCTCGTGGGTCAGGCTGTAGGGAACGTGGGGCGACACCCGGGTTTTGTGCTGCCATTCACCCAAGGTCTGGGCGGGAAACGGCAACACTTCCAGGCAACGCCCCTCGGCGGTACTGCCTTCGACGAAGGGATAGTAGTAGTCGGGTAGATGGCGGACCACGCACATTTTAAGATCGATAGCCCGTTCAAAATATTGCAGGGCGACCGGCGCGTGGATCGCCTGATTCAGTACGGCGACGTCTTCGGAATAGCCCATATCGAGATTTTTGATATAGCGCATCCCCGCCTCGATGGAATCCTCCAGCCCCTGTTCGGCGGCGAGATGATTGCCGGGAACCCAGACCTCACCCATGGAATAGGCGGTGACCCCGCCCACCTGATCCGAACGTTCCAGTACCAGCGCGCTGGCACCCTGGTCATGGGCGGTAATGGCCGCGGCGAGTCCGCCGCCACCGGAACCGATAGCGACGACATCCGCGGTTAAATCCCATGTCTGGGGCGGTTTACGCATCATAAAGTATTCCTCCGCAGGCACAGGGCTGTGCCCGGTCACTATCGATTATTGTTTTTGCGCATTCCTGTCAGGGTGTGGATGTTACTGTCCACCCGTCCGGCCGAACATTAATAATACTGGTCAGTATTATTATAGTCAAACCGTAATTCACCGAGGGTTCTCAGGCAATGGCAATGTTAGCGCCGTGCTACCGGAGCGACGCGGTGGCTATTTGATAAAAAGATCAGGACGATGGACGGATGCGAGGGAATGTCTTGTGAAAGATCCGTGTAGGGTGATATGAGCGATTCACCACTGATCCCGCGATGCGAGCAGCACGCCGACGGATTTGTCGACCCAGTCCCGGCGCTGTCGGGCGGTGACCTTGCGATTGTCGAGCATGACATCGATGTACCAGCCGCGAATCATCAGAATGAATATTTCCGCCACGCTTTCGGGGTCTTTGCAGGCCAGGCCGTCGGCATCTGCGCAGTCGCGAATAAACGCCGAGATCCGCTGTATGCCCAGGCGAGTGCGGTTGACCGCCTCCGCCGCCAGTTCCGGAAAACGGTGTGATTCACTGTACATCAGCCGATTGACCCCAAAAAATTCGCGCTTCAGGCTCTGTTCCAGCATGTAGTTGGCGTAGGCCTTNNGTAGTTGGCGTAGGCCTTGAGACCGCGTTCGATATCCAGCCGACCGGATTCCGAGGCCAGCGCGCTGGCGGGTTCCAACTGGGCGATCTGGCGTTGCATGATGGCGTGAAACAACGCCTCCTTGGACGCAAAGCGGGAATACACGGTGGTCTTGGACATACGCGCGCTGCGCACGATGCGCGAAATCGACGCGCCGCCGTAGCCGTGTTGCAGAAACTCCTCCAACGCGGCATCCAGCAGCGTTTTTTCAATATCCTCGACATCCTCGAGCTTCGGTCGGCCCCGACCGCGCTTGGTAGAAGACTTGTGTGAATAACTGACCGGCATGAAATGTGGCTGTTTCGGTGTCTGGATTCCGATGGCTTGGCGTGAAGGCCTGTGGCACAGTCAGTAACAGCAATGCCGGGCGGCCCAGTCCAACGGCACAATATACCAGCAAACCGCTGCCGGCAAATCGCATCACGCCAGTGGCTTGACGTTACCGGTATACCACAGCCTGTCCCCCTGTTTCCGGCAACGCATTTCGGCGCCGCCGGCACTGGCCTGAACTACCGTGTACCAGACGTCCTCGCGCAAAGGTACCCCTGCCAGGTAGCGGAAGACCGAGCCGGTGGCCTGGTCCTCGCCCTTGTCATTGAACGCCGTAAAATAGCGGAATTCAATGTGGGCTGACTGAGGGTCGTGGTACACGTAAACGCGGGTATCGCCCTCTGAAGCGAGTACCGGCTGCACCTGCATCAGGGCATGCGCGGACGCCTGCGGAATCAACTCAACCCCCTGTTCGGGAAACCGGCACCCTCCCCCGGCCTCGCCGCTCAATGGCGATGTCAGTGACAACTCCACAAGGGGCCGACCCTGCTCGCGTCGAATATAAAACGGGTGACTGGGATGAGCCACCGGGATCGGCTCGCGGCTTTCGGCATGGACCGCAGCCAGGCAGAGGGCACCGGCACCACAGAACTCAAACTCACGGGCATTCTGGTAAAATGCCACGGATAAACCCCCGCCCTCGGTCTGCACGACGCCGTACTCGTCATCAAAGTCAATGTCATCGGGAGTGCCAGTATAGAGGCGGAAGTGCCCGCCGCGGAGACGGCCATCATCGCTGTAAAAAACCGCGAACCGCATGCCTGTCAAGTAATGCGCTGCAACCGGAAAACGCCGAAATCGGCGTTGTCATCGGTCCAGTAACTGTCGACGTAAAGCTGCGCATCACGACACAGGGCCTCGATCGTCGGCAGTGAGTATTTGTGGGAGTTTTCGGTGTGTATGCTTTCGCCGGCGGCAAATGCAATCTCCCGCTCCGCCACCGTTACGGTCTGGGACCGGGTCGCGCACAGATGCATTTCGATGCGCCCCAGCTCGCGGTTGAATACCGCCCGGTGCTCAAAGCCGTTTTCACAATCGAAATCGGCGTTCAGTTCCCGGTTAATGCGATACAACAGGTTTTTGTTAAAGGCGGCGGTAATCCCCCGGGGATCGTTGTAGGCCGCCAGCAGGCGGGCCTCGTCCTTGATCAGATCCAGGCCCATGACGATACTGCCGTCGTCGCCCATCAGACGCCGCAGATTTCGCAGCACAGACAACGCGTTAGCCGGTTCGAAATTACCCAGTGTGGAGCCGGGGAAAAACACCAGTCGCGGACCGGGCTCCAGTTGCTCAGCGGCCAGCCTGACATCCACCGAATCGGTGAAATCACCGTGGATCGGACGTATGCTCAGCCCGGGGAACAGCGGCGCCAGATAATCCTCGCTCATCTGCAGTGCTTCCGCGGAAATCTCCAGCGGCACAAAGCAGCGACCGCCACCCAGTGCCTTCAGTAAAATCGCCACCTTGCGCCCCGCTCCCGCGCCGGGCTCGATAATACTGGTGTCGGGGCCACAGTGTGCCATTATGGCATCGCCGTGATTTTCCAGAATGCTGAGTTCGGNNGGTCAGATAGTACTCATCCAGCTCGCAAATCTGCTCGAACAGCCTCGAACCCCGGTCGTCGTAGAGGTATTTGCAGGGCAGCGTTTTTGGGGTTTGTGTCAGGCCGTCGAGCACATCGTCGAGCAGGGTTGTATCGGTGGGGTCTGCCGCACATTGTTGTGGGGGCATTAACAGTCCTCCGCCAGGCGCATACCGGTCATGGGCCAGCTGTGATGGGGATAAAAGAAATTGCGGTAGGTGGTGCGCGCGTGATCCGGTGGCGTCAGACAGCAACCACCCCGCAACACATATTGCCCCACCATGAATTTGCCGTTGTATTCACCCGCGTTACCTTTGAACGGCGTGAAGCCGGGATACGGCGCATAACTGCTGGCGGTCCACTCCCAACAGCCGCCACGCATCGATTGCAGTGTATCGCCCTGTGGCGGAGCCGGGTGCAACCTGTCGGCGCTCATAAACTGAGGGCTCGACTGATCCGTCGCGGCGGCGACTTCCCATTCAAACTCGGTGGGCAGGCGTTTCCCGCACCAGGTGGCGAAGGCGGAGGCTTCGTAGAAACTGATATGACTGACCGGCGCCGCCGGGTCCAGCGGTTGCAGGCCGTGCAGGGTGAATTCATACCAGGCGTCATCAATCCGCCGCCAGTACAGCGGGTGAGCGGCTGCCTGCTGCTGGCAATAGGCCCAGCCGTCCGAGTGCCATAACAGCGGGTTCCGGTAGCCGCCATCCTCGATAAACTCAATGAAATCGCGGTTGCACACCGGCCGCCGGGCGAGGCGGAAGTCGTGGACATAGACTTTGTGTACGGGTCTTTCGTTGTCGAAACAGAAACCCTCGCCGGAATGACCAATGTCCACCAGTCCGGGGCTGAAAGACGTCCAACCCTGCGCCGGCGGCTCGGCGACCGCCGATGACACACCGGCATGGGCGTAGGCCGGCATCAGCGGGTTCAGTGAAAATGCGTGCTTGATATCCATCAGCAACAACTCCTGGTGTTGCTGTTCGTGATGGATGCCCAGCTCTATGGTGAAGGCGACGTCGTCGTCGACAGTGCCCTCTTCGAGCAGGCGACATAGATGCACGTCGACATAGTCCCGGTAGCGGCGGATTTCCTGCAACGAGGGCCGCGACAATACGCCGCGCTCGGGGCGGCTGAACTGTTCGCCGATAGCATAGTAATAGGAATTGAACAGGTACTCGAACTGGGGATGGAACAGACGATAGCCCGGGAGACGGGGCACGAGTACGAAGGTTTCAAAAAACCAGGTGACATGCGCCAGATGCCATTTGGCGGGGCTGGTATCCGGCATCGACTGCAACTGACAGTCCTCCTCGCTCAGCGGCTCCACCAGATCCGTGCTCCGCTTGCGGGTTTGCCGATAGGCCTGCAACAACCACTGTTCGTTATTTACCCGATTCATTCGAGCCTCGCTGCCGGATCGGTTTCATACCCCACACGCTGTCCGCATGGCCCCCTGTACGACAACCGTCCCCTGTTCGTGTTGAGTGTTCCGCGACAACTTCTATCAGCAGCCGATGACATTTTTGTGTGCATCGTTCTCATTGTTCATCATTTGCGCAGCGCTGTCACCTGTGCTCGCCATAGCCGCACGCCCTTTTGTCGTACGGCCCAGCCCCCACTGCGGATGAGCCAGGCTACGGCTACCCTGGGACAAATGACAACCGATATCAATGCCCGCAGCTGACAGCCGGAATTAGCCATTGCGCCGGCAATCTGGGAAAATCCCGCGCCTGTGCAACAAAGCAACCTGTATTCACCATCGTGGGACTATGACACAGACCCGGGACAATACCTTCGACACCATTATTGTCGGCGCCGGCAGCGCCGGCTGCGTACTCGCCAACCGGCTGTCCGCCGATCCCAACCGGCGTGTGCTGCTGCTGGAAGCCGGCGGCGACGACCGCTGGCACTGGTTTCACATCCCCGTGGGCTATCTGTTCGCCATGGGCAATCCGCGCGCCGACTGGTGTTACCAGCTCGAACCCCAGCCGGGCCTCAACGGCCGTACATTACCCTATCCCNNATCAACGGCATGATCTACATGCGCGGGCAGCGCCAGGATTACGACAACTGGAACCTGCCGGGCTGGTCCTGGGACGAAGTCCTGCCCCTGTTTAAAAAGTCGGAAAACCATTTTCTCGGCGACAGCGACTACCACAGCAGCGGCGGCGAAATGCGCGTGGAACAGCAGCGCCTGCGCTGGCCGGTACTGGCCGCCTGGGAAACCGCCTGTCAACAATACGGTATTCCCCGAACCGACGATTTCAATACCGGCGACAACGAAGGCGTGGGACTGTTTCACGTCAATCAGATCCGGGGCGTGCGCTGTTCCGCCAAGCGGGCGTTTCTGACACCGGTAATGGGGCGCGCCAATCTCACCGTGCGCACCGGGGTGCTGGTCGACCGCCTGGTTTGGGAAGGCTCGCGGGTAAGCGGTCTGGACGTGATCGTCAACGGCGAACGTCAAACCGTGTACGCCGATCAGGTGGTGCTGTCGGCGGGCGCTGTGTCGTCCCCCTGCATCCTGCAACGCAGCGGTATCGGCGGGGAGTCCCAGCTCAACGCCGCCGACATTACCTGCCGCCACAGGCTCGATGGCGTGGGCGGCAACCTGCAGGATCATCTGCAGATCCGGGTGCAATTCCGCGTGGAAGGCACCACGACGCTGAACTGTCTCAACCGCAACCTGTGGGGCAAGGCCCGCATGGGGCTGCAGTATCTGCTATCCCGCTCCGGCCCGCTGTCGATGGCACCCAGCCAACTCGGCGCTTTCTTCAAGTCGGATCCCGGGCTGGAGCGCCCGGATCTGGAATATCACGTGCAACCGATGAGCGCGGAGAAGCTGGGTCTGGACCTGCATCCGTTTCCGGGGATTACCGCCAGTATCTGCAACCTGCGACCCACCAGTACCGGCCGGGTCGATGTGGTCAGCGCCGATCCCGCGGCGCCACCGCGGATCGACCCGCGCTATCTGAGCACCGAGGAAGACCGGCGTATCGCCGCCCGTTCCATCGAAATCACCCGCGACATCTGCCATCAGGCGGCGGTGTCGCGCTACAACCCGGTGGAAATCAAACCCGGCGCCGAATACAACAGCGCCCGGGATCTGGCGCACGCGGCGGGGGATATCGCCACCACCATTTTCCACCCCACCTGTACCGCGCGCATGGGCACGGAGGATGATGCGCTCGCGGTTACCGACCCGGAACTCAAAGTCCGCGGCTTCGACAACCTGTATATCGCCGATGCCTCGGTCATGCCCAATATCACCAGCGGCAATACCCACGCACCGGTGGTGATGATCGCCGAGAAGCTGGCGGCCCAGCTGGCACCCGAAACCGACAATACCGCGCAAGAGCCCGCCGGATAACGATCGCGGGCTCTACCTGTCGTCTTCCCCGGCCCGCGGCCTGAAGCAGCCGTCTATTCGGCACGCGTTTCTTCGCGCCGCTGACGGTGAAGATTGACCAGCAGTCCCGTCAGGATCAACAGCGAGCCGGCAATCAGGTAGCGATCCACGGTTTCCCCATAGATCAGATAGCCCACCACGGCGATCAGGGGCAGACGCATAAAGTCCATGGGAATCACCACCGTCGCATCCGCCAGCAGCAAGGCGCGGATCAGACAGTAATGGGCCGCCAGTCCCGCCACGCCGACCACCAGCACACAGGGCCAGGCGCCCGGCGTCACCGGCTGCCAGACGTACAGCCCCGGCACCAGAGCCATCGGCAACTGCATCAGCATCATAAAAAATAGGATGGTCAGGGAGCTGTCGCGTTCTGAAAGGCGTTTAGTCAGTGTATGCGTCAAGCCGTAGGCGATCGCACCGCCCAGCATCCCCAACGCGGCCGGATGAATCACGCTCCAGCCCGGGCGCAGGATCACCATGACCCCGACGAGACCAGAGACCACGGCCATGACACGGGCGGTGTTCAAACGCTCTCCCAACACCAGCACTGCCAGCACCGCGGTCCACAACGGCGTGGTCAGTTCGATAGCGAATACGGTGGACAGAGGAATCACGCCGACGGCGTAGAACCATGCAAACTGGCCGGCGAAATGGGCCCCGTTGCGCGCCAAATGAACCCCCGGGTAGCGCGTCAACGCGCGATTCCAGCCCTTGCGCGACATGATGGCGACCACGATCAGCAGGCCGATGCTGGAACGCATCACCAGAATCTGAAACGTGTGCAGGCCATCGGCGGCCAACTCGCGCCCGGCCACGGCCATCGCCGCGAAGCTCGACAGTGCACCCAGCATCCACAGGGCGGCGATAAATACGGAGCGGTATTGGTGGGCCATAGCGGGCACATCCTGGATTGATCGGGGCCGGCGGCGCGTTCCGCCATGGGCCGTGTGTCAGAGTGGGACAGAGTACGGCGTCGACACCGGCATTGTCCGCTTCGCCGCCACCATTGTCAGACATTGTCATTGCGCAATGACCGCCGGTCGCTGCCGGGACGCCGGATTAACGGGTTGATATTAAAGCATTTTTACAAGTTGGCTTGAATTCTGCGAAGGCTTTGAACAGGAAAAGCTTGAACAAGAAGGTTTAAACCGACGGTTCAAGCAAAACAGTGTAAGCCTCTGAACAGCGCAATGCCGCAAAAGCCACCTGTTCACACATCGCCCGCGGAGTTTTTATGGGAGCCCGAATTTCCCTCGACTACATCAGCCATCGTTTCAGTGCGTCCTCCCCGCTCACGCTCAAACAGATTGAAAACGCCATCGAACCCGGGGAAATGGTGGCCCTGATCGGGCGCAGCGGTTGTGGCAAGTCGACGCTGTTACAAATGCTCGCGGGCCTGCTGCTGCCCAGTGAAGGCTGTGTGCGCATCAACGGCCACCAGGTGCGCAAACCCTGCGCCAAGTGGAACATGATGTTTCAGAAAGCCTCGTTGTATCCGTGGATGAGTGTCCGTGACAACGCGGCGCTGGGGCTGACCTTCGCCGGTGTGCCGGCCCGGGAAATCGATCGACGTATTGATGAGCTGCTGACCATGGTGGGGCTGACGGACAAGCGCGACGTCAACGTGCAGCGTCTGTCCGGCGGCCAGCAACAGCGTGTCGCCCTGGCCCGCTCCCTGGCCACCGACCCGGAAGTCATGCTGCTGGACGAACCATTTTCCGCGCTGGATGCGTTTACCCGCAAAAGCCTTCAGGACGAAGTGCCGGCGATCTGCCGCGACCGGGGGATCACGCTGGTAACTGTCACCCACGATATCGACGAGGCCATCGCCATGGCCGACCGGGTGCTGATCATGTCGCAGAACCCGGGGCGCATCGTCAGTGAAGTGAACGTCGATCTGCCCTGGCCGCGCCGGCAGATGGACAAGGGCTTCCAGGCGCTGCGCGATGAACTGATGAACCGCTTCCAGGCCACCGACCAGGAAGCCGCCGAGGACAGGGACGACGACGGCAACAAACCTGAAATCAACGCTGCCTGAGCCGACGGCACGCTTTACCTGAGGGGAATACCACCATGCGCGACGATCAATCATCCGGCCCTTCCCGGCCTTCGGTTATACACGCCAACAGCGACTCGCTGTCGGCGGATGAACTGGACCACCTGCAACAACACGAAATGAGCCGCCGGGATTTTCTGATGGATTCACTGGCCGTGGGCGGTCTGGCCGCCGCGCTCGGCCTCACCGCCGCCAACCCGGCCTGGGGCAGCATTCAGCCGCCGGAGGACGAAGTGGTACGCATCGGCTATCTGCCCATCACGGATGCCACCGTGTTGCTGGTAGCCCACGCCATGGGCTTTTTCGAGGAGGAAGGCCTGAAGTCGGAAAAACCCACGCTGATCCGGGGCTGGTCGCCGCTGGTGGAAGGCTTCGCCGCCGGCAAGTTCAACCTGGTGCACTTTCTCAAGCCGATCCCCATCTGGATGCGCTACAACAACGGCTTCCCGGTAAAAATCATGTCCTGGGCCCACCTCAACGGCTCCGGGCTGGTGGTGGGCCGTCATACCGACGTCAGCAGCTTTGGCGAGCTGGGCGGCAAACAGGTGGCGGTTCCCTACTGGTATTCGATGCACAACATCGTGCTGCAAATGGGCCTGCGCCACGCCGGCCTCAAGCCGGTGATCAAGTCCCAGAGCGAACCCCTGGCCGCCGACGAAGTCAATCTGCAGATCATGCCGCCGCCGGATATGCCCCCGGCGCTGGCCGCACGCAAGATCGACGCCTTTATCGTCGCCGAGCCGTTCAACGCCGCCGGCGAATTGCTGGCCGGCGGCAAGATGCTGCGTTTTACCGGGGATATCTGGAAAAACCACCCCTGCTGTGTCGTGTGCATGAACGAGGAAAAGGTCAACAGCAACCCCGAGTGGACGCAGAAGGTCATGAACGCCATCGTCAAGGCGCAGGTCTACGCCCAGCAGAACAAGGCGGAAGTGGCGCAAATGCTGTCCAAAGACGGCAAGCGCTACCTGCCGATGANNCAAGCGCTATCTGCCGATGAACGGCAAAGTCGTCGAGCGCGCCATGACACTCTACGACGACAGCAGCTATGCCAGCCCGGATGCGATCAAGAATCCCGACTGGGGTATCGGCCGGATCGACTTCCAGCCCTGGCCGTTTCCGTCCGCCACCCGCCTGATCGTCAACGAACTCAAGAACACTCTGGTCGGCGGTGATACCCGTTTCATGGCGGAGCTGGCCCCGGACTTTGTGGCCGAGGACCTGGTGGATTACCGCTTTGTCAAAACCGCCATGGACAAACACACCGGCTGGCAACAGGCGCCCGGTTTCAACGCCGACAACCCCTTCGACCGGGAAGAGGTCATCAGTCTATGAGTACGGCGCAAACCATTGCCGCTTCCGGCGAGCTTCCCGCCCCGGTGCGGGCCGCACTGGCATTGCTGAACGGTCTCAAATATCCCGCTCTGGGGCTGACCGGCCTGCTGGCACTGTGGTGGCTGGGGGGGTATCTGATCGCCAACGATCCCGACCTGGTTGCCTTTGCCAACTTCGCCCCGGTCCCTGCCTTTCAGGCGTTTTTTGACCTGATCGCCAGTGGCCAGATCTGGGCCACTATCGCCGCCAGTCTCTATCGTATTCTGGTGGGGTTGTTCTGGGGTGTCGTGATCGGGGTGCCGGTCGGCGTCCTGATCGGCTACGTGGATACCGCGATGAAAGTGGGCAATGTGCCGTTTCAGTTCGTGCGCATGATCAGTCCGCTGGCGTGGATGCCGATCGCGGTGCTGGCCTTCGACAGTTGGGACTCGGCGATTATCTTCTTGATCGTGATGGCCGCGGTATGGCCAATTATTTTCTCCACCGCCCACGGCGTGCGCCGGATCGACCCCAACTGGTNNCGCGTCGGGCCCGCAGATGCTGCGCCGCATCATCCTGCCGGCGATCATGACCGACGTCATGGCGGGGATTCGCCTGGCGGTGGGTGTCGCCTGGGTGGTACTGGTGCCGGCGGAATATCTCGGCGTGACCAGTGGCCTGGGTTATGCCATCAACGATGCCCGCGACACCCTCGCCTACGATACGCTGGCGGCGGTGGTACTGGTCATCGGTATTATCGGCTACGGTCTCGACAGCCTGTGCGGTTTGCTGGTGAAACGCTTCAACTGGCATCTCGAGGCCTGACTCCCGGTCCTGTTCCCGAGGGTATCCGGGCCTGGCAGTTCTGCCGACTGGTAGAGCTGCCTTTTTTTATTCACGCAGCGAATCCCCGGGCGCCAAACGCCCGGATTGGCGCAATCAAGCAACCGGTTTGCGAAACCAGCCGTAAACGAAGGACTGCCGATTCCCCGCGGGCGTCACATGCGTCTCGCGCGCCGCCCCTTCACAGACCAGTGCCGGCTCGAAGGTCGCTTTTAAGGCGTCCGGGGTATAGCGTTGCACCGGCAGGTCACTGCATTGCGCGGGGCCGTTTTCGTCGAATGTCGCGATAATCGCCACGCCCCCGGGCTTCAGACTGTCGAGCAGTTTGTGCCGATAGCGATCGCGTGCACGGGGATCGACCAGAAAGTGAAACACGGCGCGATCGTGCCACACATTATAGGTTTGCGGCAGAGGTTGGCTGTCAGTGACATCACCGACGATCCAGCGAATGCTTCCTCCCGATTCACCCAGACGCTCCCTGACAGCCGCCAGCGCGTGCTCAGACAGATCCAGTAACGTCAGATCGCGGTATCCCGCCGCCAGCAGGTCATCCGCCAGCACCGAAGCCCCGGCTCCGACATCAATGACCGACCGGGACGTATCGGGCACCAATGCCCGAATCAGCAGCGCCAGCGAGCGCTCCGCCCGGGGCTGGTACCAGCTCACGCTATCGGCGGCTTTATGGGTGTAGACATGGTTCCAGTGTTGTTGCCGGTTCATTGCCTGCCTCATCGACAAGATATAAACGGAATCTTAGCAACTTTCGCGCCTGCACCGCCCTGTTGGGNNCATCAGCCCCGCGGTCGCCACCGACGGCAATTCCGACCTCATGGTGGTGCACGAAGCGGCCAAACTGATCGGTCATTCCGGCACACCGGATATGGCGATCACCAGTATCCTGCGGCTGCTATCGCAGATGCTGGGCATCAACCGGGGCCGGGTGCTGCTGCCCTCGACCGAGGACGAATATCTGCATATCCGCTACAGCTACGGTATTACCGACGCCGAGCGGGCACGGGGCGTCTACCGTTACGACGAGGGCATCACCGGCAAGGTCATGAGTACCGGGCAGCAGGTAGTGATCCAGGATATTGATCAGGAAGACGATTTTTTGTTCCGGGCGGTGGATCGCCAGGTGCTGCCCCAGGAGGTGGTGTCGTACATGGCGGTGCCGATCCTGGATGACAACCTGCCCATCGGCGTGCTGGGCGCACACCGCCTGCGGATGCGTCAGCGCAGTTTCGACGCCGACCTGGTGATCCTGCGCATCATGGCCACTTTTATCGCCCAGATCATCAAGATCAGCGCTCTGATCAACGAACGTACCCAGCACCTGCAACAGGAAAACCTCGCCCTCAAGGGCGCGCTGGAGTCCAAGCAGGCCGGTCACGGCATACTCGGCGACAGCCCCGCCGTACGCGAGGCGCTACAGCAGGTGTTGCGGGTGGCGGACACGCCGGTGACCGTGCTGCTGACCGGCGAATCGGGTACCGGCAAGGAGCGTTTTTCCCAGGTGTTGCACTTGAACAGTGCGCGGCGGGACCGTCCGTTCCTCGCCCTCAACTGTGCGGCGATACCGGAAAACCTGCTGGAGTCGGAGCTATTCGGTCACGAACGCGGCGCTTTTACCGGCGCCTCGGCGACCAAGCGGGGCAAGCTGGAACTGGCCGATGGCGGCACACTTTTCCTGGACGAAATCGGCGATCTGAGCCTCGAGCTGCAATCCAAGCTGCTGCGCGTATTGGAGACCCAGACCGTGCAACGGGTGGGCGGAGTCAAGGACATACCGGTGGACGTGCGTATTGTCGCCGCCACTCACAAGAACCTGCAGGAAGCGGTCAATCGCGGCAGCTTTCGCCTGGACCTGTTCTACCGCCTGAACGTTTTCCCGGTGCACCTGCCGCCGCTGCGCCAGCGCCAGGGCGATGTGCGGATTCTGGCGCGCCACTTCCTGATGAACGCCAACCGCGAGTATCAACACCAGACGGTGCTGGGAAAAGGCGTCATGGAGCGCATGGAGAGCTACAACTGGCCGGGCAATATCCGCCAGCTGGAAAACGTCATCAAGCGGGCCGTGCTGATGGCCGCGGACGGCCAGATCAACGTGCGGGATATCGAATCCATCCTGCATCAGGAATCGGCCATCAACAACCATCTGGAAGCCGGTCAGTCGGCACCGACCACCGGGTTTGCCCCCGGGCCGTCGGAGACCACATCCGCCACGCCCCCACCGCATGCGACGCCCTCCCCCGGCCAGCGCCCGTACAATTGGGTGCGGGAGGAAGAGGCGGGCCTGCTGGAGGATGCTCTGGCCCGCAGCGGCGGCAACAAGACCCGCGCCGCCGCATTACTGGGCATGACCCCGCGCCAGTACCGCTATCGCCTGCAGAAGCTGGGGCTGCAAACGTAACCGGTGCAACCCGGAGCGATATCGGGGCCGACATTGTCCACCGGGGCCGACCTGACAATGTCGGTCAATGCCGGGAAAACCCTCTGTTAACAAATTATAAAATACTTTAAAAATAGTTTTTATCTTTTTGATTTTTAATAATTAATGATCTTTTTATTCGGGCTGGCATGGGCCGTGCTCTGGAAGGTATTGAGGGACATAGCGAGGAAGCTATCAGGACAGACCCTGGACTGTTTTAACTCGGTCCGCCTCATTACGCTTTGTTTGAATCACCGGAGATCACAACCATGACAACCGCCACTGCCCCGCAAACCGTTTCCACCCACCTGCGCCCCATCGATCGCGACGGCCTGCTGCAGTTTGCCGAAAAGGGTCGCGACAACCCCGGCACCCGGGGCACCAACAAAGTCCACACCGTCACCGAAGGCCAGTACCGTACCGTCAGCCACGTCAACGGCCACGAGGTGGTGGTGGACGAACCCCTGCACCTGTTCGGCCAGGATACCGCGCCGGCGCCGGGCGAAATCGTGCTCTCGGGCCTGGGCGGCTGTCTGGCCGTGGGAATCACCGCCGTGGCCACCTGGAAACAGGTCAAACTCAGCAAGCTGGAAGTTTTTCTGGAAGCCGACATCGGCAACCCCGCTGCCTGGGGCGCCGGCGGTGCGGAGATGGCACCGGAAGATATGGGCTTTCAAGAAATCCGGGTTCAGGTCCTGGTCGAGGGCGACGCTTCCCGGGAGGAACTGGACGAGATCGTGCAACGCGCCAACTACTTCTCCCCGGTGGCCAATTCCATGCGCAATCCGATTCCTTTCAGTATCCAACTGATGGATTGAACGCCGCTCAATTGCCCGGAGGGAACACTGCCATGACCACCGTCGCCGCCACTCCCATGCCAGATAATCCCTGGATCGACGATCCGCAGGTACTGGCCGATGTGCAACACGTTGCCGACACCCGCCTGGCGCCGGCCGCCAACCGTATCGACCGGGAGGGTTACTACCCGATCGATATCATGGCCGAACTGGGTCAGGCGGGCGCCTTTGCCGGCCATCTGGACCGCTACGGCCAGCGCTTCGGCCTGTCGTTGTCCGCGATGCAGGCGATCAGCCGCCGCTGCGGTGCCACCGGCTTTATGACCTGGTGCCAGGATGTCTGCGGCCTGTATATGGAGCAGTCCGGCAACCCGGCCCTGCAGGCGCGACTGGCGGAGCATGCCGCCGGCCAGCGTTTCGGCGGCACCGCGCTGTCCAACCCCATGAAAGCACTGACCCGGATCGAGGCGATGGCCCTAAGGGCACGCAAAGTCCCGGGCGGGTACCGGGTGTCCGGGGTGCTGCCCTGGGTCAGCCATATCCGCGAAGGCCAGTATTGCGGCGTGATCGCCGGCGTCGACCGCGACGACGGCAGCCGCTCCCACGAAATCATGTTCCTGCTGGACATCGATGAGCGCGTGCAACTGGGCGAGTGCCCGGCGTTTTCCGGCATGGAGGGGACCAGTACCTGGTCGATCCACCTGGACGACTATCTGGTGACCGAGGATCAGCTTATCGCCGACCCCGCGCGACCCTTCGTGCAGAAAATTCGCGGGGCTTTCGTCCTGTTGCAGGTGGGCATCGCCGCCGGCGTGATCGAGGCGTCCATCGCCGCCTGCCGGGAAGTGGAAACCTCCCTGGGCCACGTCAACCAGTACCTGCACAACCGCCCGGATGAACTGCAGGCCGAGTTCGACGAACTGAGCACACGGGCGGCGCAGTTGTCGGCGACACCGTTTGAAACCGACCGCGACTTCCTGCTGGATGTGCTCGACGTCCGAACCCAGGGAGCGGAGCTCTCGCTGAAGGCCTCCCAGTCCGCTCTGTTGCACCAGGGCGCACGCGGTTACCTGATGACATCCAACCCCCAGCGCCTGATCCGCGAAGCCCATTTTGTCGCTATCGTCACTCCGGCGATCAAACATCTGCGCTGGGAAATGCACCAGCTAATGAGTGAGGAGCTGCCCGCATGAATGCAACCGCTGAGCCCTGGCGTCAATATATCTGCCGCGCCTGTGGCCTGATTTACGACGAGGCCGAGGGCGACCCGGACAGCGGACTGGCGCCGGGCACCCGCTTCGAGGATATACCCGACGACTGGGAATGCCCCTTGTGCGGCGTGACCAAGGCCGATTTCGAGCTGTTTGAGAAACCCGAAATTGCCGCCGCGCCCCAGGTTGCCGCTTTTGTCCGGGAACCGGGTATCGTTGTGGTCGGTGCCGGCCTGGCGGGCTGGTCGGTGGTGGAAGCCATCCGCGAAGAGGATGCCGCCGTCCCGATCACCCTGGTCAGTGCCTGTAACGGCGACCGCTACCACAAACCGGAACTGTCGGTGGCGATGAGCCGGGGGCTGGATACAGCGCGCCTGGTACGCGAGACCGCCGACGAAGCGGCCCATCGCCTGGGCGTACAACTGCTTCACCATACCTTCGCCGTGGGCCTGACTCCCGCACTGAAACAGCTGCGCACCACCCGCGGGACTTTGACCTACACGCATCTGGTGCTCGCCCAGGGCTCCCGTCCGGTCATACCACCCGAGCTGCCGGAGTCCGACTGCTGGCGGGTCAACCATCTGGGGGCCTGGCAGGGGTTGTCTAACGCATTGGGTAAGGCGCGACGGCATGTCGCAATCGTCGGTGCCGGTATGATCGGTTGTGAACTGGCCGAGGACCTGGTGCGGGCCGGCCACAACGTCACCCTTATTCACCGTCACGCCCTGCCCCCCCTGTCCGGCCTGTTGCCGGAGATCGCCGCCAGCCGCCTGCTGCACAGCCTGAAAGTGCTGGGCGTCGATTACCGCGCGGCGACAGTGGCCGGTCTGCATACCCGGGCCGACGGTCGCCGCCACCTGGCTTTTGATCGGGGCGTTGCCCTCAACTGCGATGAAGTGGTGGTCGCCACCGGTCTGGCCACCGAACACCGCCTGGCGCACCAGGCCGGGCTCGCTTTCGAGCGCGGCCTGGTGGTGGACCCGGTCACCCTGCAAACCAGCGATCCGGCGATCTACGCCCTGGGCGACTGCATCAGTCTGGACGGCGAGCCGTGTCGCTTTATCGAACCCATTCCCCACCAGGCCCGGGCCATTGCCCACGGCGTCCTGGCGCTGGATTCGGTGACCTATGCACACCGCCAGCCGGTGCTGCGCCTGAAAACCCGATCCATGCCGATTGTGCTGCACGGCATGCCCTCGGAGCGCGGCCAGTGGCGGACGCTCACCGACAACCCGGAGCAGTTGGTGATGCAACAGTGTGTCGACGATAAGCCGGTAGCGGAATTGCGGGTCGATTACCCGCGGGCCAGCGCCGCCTGAGCGAGCCGTTAGTCCACAAGTCGATCAGCGGTGAATCACACCTTCGCGCAGCGGGGCCAGCCGCGCTAACAGCCGGTTTTGCGTACGATAGCCAATACCGGTTTCTTGCATGGCATCGACCAGGATTTCCACGACGCGGTTGAAATCCGCCTCGTCGATGTGCATGCCGGTATGGATCTGCTCCATGGAATCGCCGTCGTAGGTACAGGGCCCGTCAGCGATATCACAGAGATGGGTCACAAACCCTTCCCGAAAATGGGTGACGTCCGCTTTGGCGAAATAGGGAAAGATCCGGTCGTCGTCGGCGATACCGCGGATAAACGCATCCACCAGCTGCTCCAGTCCCTGTTCGCCACCCAATTGCCGATACAGTGTTGTCTCCGACACCGGTGGTGCGGACTGACCGGTGCAACCGGCGATAATGAACAGGGTCATCAAGGCGAGCCCTTGTATACCACGCATCAGTAATACCCCATCAGTGACAGGTACCAGCCGGTCTGATCGTCAATCGCCGCGATGCGGCCCAGATCCGCGTAGGCGGCGGTTACACTGACATGTTTGTTCGGAAACCAGGCGACAAATACGTCGCGCCAGTCATCCTCGCCGAGATTGAGCTGGTCCGGTTTTTCCCGATACTCCACGCCCACCGCCAGATGCTCGCTGAACAGCACCGCCAGAGAGCCCTCCAAGACCAGCGAGCCCGTGCCACCAGGACCGCCAAAGCCCAGCAGCCCCACTTCGTTGGCTTCGGTATAGCGGGCGGTCAGGTTCCACAGCAGGTTATAGCCGGCCACGGCCCCCAGGTGCAGTTTGCTGGCTGCGAGGTAGATATCGGTGCCCTGGTTGTCTTTCGCGCCGAGACTGTAAGCCACCGCATCGGTGTCCAGACGCTTGTGCTGTACACCCAGCGATAGCTGAGGATAGGCGCTGTAAACCAGGTCCCCGGTCAGACGTACTTTCATACCGACGATGGATTGCTCCAGTTGTAATGCCAGCGGATCGACATCGAAGTCCTGCTCCGCGTAGGACAGTTCCACACGATCGTACAGGTTTGCCTGTACGCCACAGCTGTCGAGCTGGAAATCGTCGACACTGACGCGGGTGCAATAACCCGAGGCGGCCCACTCATTCTCGGTGGCGTATCCCGCCAGTTGTGCCCAGGGCACCAGCCCGCCACCCGCGGCACCCTCTATCTGAGAGACGCCCGGTGTCGCCAGGAGTTTACCGCCTGCCAGGCATTGCGAGCAGCCCAGGATCATCAGCAGGCTAAGCAGATTTTTCATACGCGTCCAACCAGTCAATGAATTGATCGGGACTAACAGGTCGCGACAGGTAATAACCCTGGACATGATCGCACTGCATCCCTGTGAGCAGGTTGAGGCTGGCCTGATTTTCCACCCCTTCGGCCACGACCCGCATCCCCAGCTTGTGCCCCAGAGAAATAGTGGAACTGACGATGTCCTGATCCCGGTCGGATTGATCCAGCGTGATGATAAAACTCTTGTCGATTTTCAGTTCGTCCACCGGCAGCTGTTTCAGCTTCGACAGGGAGGACTGACCGATGCCGTAATCGTCCACGGAGACGGAAAAACCAACGGTTTTGAGCTGGTTGAGGCGCTCAATGGCCTG
>JABAHQ010000923.1_pt2 | contig 22504 bp, 33 predicted proteins | sample 7062091 | NCBI WGS metagenome assembly JABAHQ01 (sample SAMN14534359, study PRJNA622989) | marine sediment metagenome | biome: marine biome [ENVO:00000428]; feature: marine pelagic biome [ENVO:01000023]; material: deep marine sediment [ENVO:00002113] | place: India: Gulf of Kutch | collected...
ATCCCGTGGGAGGTGGCATATAACCAATCCCTGATCACGAGTATCCCGGTATTCGATCTCGATTGTTGACAGCTCAAAGTCGGAATAGCTGTCTATGATAGAGTCAATTTCTTTGGTCGATATGTTTTGATAGCTGTTTGTCAGTAGGTAGAAGGATGGGCTATATTCCTTTGACCCACCGAAAACAATCCAACGGCTATCCCCAATATTTGCTTTAGCGCCGGTCCCCACAATGCCAATCGGAATCGCGGCGTTTGGCTGGCGGGCAAAAGGAAATTGAGACCCTGCGTTATTCGTGAAACGCTCAGTCGTATATCGGTTAAAAACCATCAGACGGTTGTCTGTTGTCTTATCTACCCCAACAATTTCATCGGGCGCGAAGTCTGAACCGGCACGCTCGTTAGCGTTGAATGCAGACTCGTCCGCTAATGTAGTGTTCCATAGGTTCTCGGAGTCGGTAAAAATGTAGTAACCATCAATCCAGCACATATCGATGAAGTCGCCAGCGCCTGCCGGCTTTGAAGGCGTGCTAAGAGTTGAGCCATCCCATCTGTAATAGTCACCGTTAGCTACGAACGCGACGGAGTTGAAAGAGTTGTCAATGCGAACCTGCCCGCTGCCGGATATGTTTGTAGAACTTAACTCAACAACAGCGCCGAACTCATCGACCTCAATCAGCCTATCCCCGCTCACTCGGAAATGCCGCTGAAACCGGTCAGACCAAATCGCCCCTCTATCGATGCCTGCTCCGTCCGCAAAATCCTGTAAGCCATCAGCTGTCCTCAGATATCCTGACCATGAGCCTACATCCTGAGCGAACCCCACCATGTTCAGGGGCAGGGCGTCCCGCCACTCTGCATCAGAATCTACGCGCGTTCCTTTAACGAGAGGGAGCTTCATGGTGTTGTAACCGGATCGTCGCCTTCGTCAGTTAAGTAATCCCCGCCAGTGACAACGCGATTTTCGGGGTAGTAAAACTTCCACCCCCAAGGACCACCATTTGCATGCCCTCTCGGGAAGCGAACAGGGTACTGGACGTCCTGGACCTCAACTGTTCTGGCAAAGATTGTTTGCATCCCAAGCTGGGCGTTCCGCTGGAGCATTGAGCTGGGCTGCTTTTCAAAATAAGGGGCGATATATAGGGCCATGTTGTTAACGATCCCCATCACCGCCCAATCAGGCACCCCGGACTCTTCGCTGGGATCTGGGGTGCCGTCAGACTTAACCCAACCAAGGCGCCGGCCAATCGCATTGTTCGCAAGCATCCAGTCTTCAAGGTTGTACAGTGTGTCCTGCACTTCCTGAGGATCAGCCTCGCTAAATCTGGTATTCACCCCGATCAGCTTGAGTATGCGATTAGCCAGTTCGCCTTTAGTCATTATTCAGCCCAACCTGTTGCGATCATACCGCACATACGGCACATAGCCCCCTCTGGGGTAAGATAGTGAAGATGATTCCCGCATTGGCACTCCCAAAAAGTATCAGGGACACATTCGGATTTCGGGACGCCAAACATGCCATGGCAGTTTGGGAACTCCATGTTAGTCGTGCCAACTTCACGCACTGCTACCCACTCGTGATTACACTCAGTACAATAAGCAGTGCCAGTCAGGTGACGGTAAGCGCCACGCAGGTCAACTACATCACCCATTAGCCTCTTGCACCTTCTGGATAATGGTCTCGGCCTTCATCTTGTGATGAGGGCGTTTGCCAAACTGAGCCTCGTACAGCTGTCGCGCATCTTCCAGCACGTCTTCCTCGGTATCTACCGGCTCTTCTTCCCGCCGTTCTTGCGCTTCTTCTTGCCTTTCATTCCGTAAGCCATCTGGGTTGAACCTCCAGCCTTGTTTGAGCATTTTGCGTTGCTCGGATGTGTGAACAGGGCGGCCATAGACACCGTTGATCTTGTGACACCCTTCATCCGGATCTGTAGTGTACATGTAGCGCATTGTTGCACCTTCTGAATCAGCCCCTCCGGAGAGGGGCTTCGTTCGGGCTATCAGCCTGTGTAGATCGCGTTGCCGTTGCGGCTCGGATCTTTGTTGACCAGTCCCCACCGTGTAAACAGTCGAACGCGAGCGTTGACCGTCGCAAGGTTGGCGTCATAAGCCATGTACAGATCCAGGCCGTTATCCAGCGTCTGGCTAACCACCTTCATGCCTTCAAACTCATTGAGGACTTCGAAGGGCTGGCGACCGTTCACGACACAGATCGAGTCGTTCGCCCAGAAGGAGTTGGCGTTACCGCCGTTGGCGTTCACAGCCGAAACAGTCGCCCCGCTGTCAATCGAGGTGCTGATATTGGCGTAAGCAGCCTGCTCAGTTGTGATGCCGGCTTGGTCTGCCGCGATCGGCTTCGGATACACGCTCAATGTGTCAGTGTTGATGTCAACAACCCGGAACGTCATAAGCTGGCCGGTGTCGGTCTTGTCCATGACGTTGACCGCATTGACGCCGGCAACAGTGATGATGTCCCCGACCTGGAAGTTGGCGCCCTCGCCCGCCCCCAGGGGGATGTCACCCACACGATAGTCGACGTTCTGGATGGAGTTGGTGCCGACATTAGTGAAGCCTTCAGGGACTTCAGTGACGTCAGACGCAACCGTGCCGCCTGTTGCGTTTACCCGAGCAGGGATGGTGCCATAGGTCGGAGCCCGGAAAATGTCAAAGCCTGCCACGTTCTGGCCAATCATGGCCGAATTATAGGCAGCCTCAGAACGGTTATCCGGGTACAGCGTGCGAGATGCAAGATCCGACGCCATCACCTGATTGACTCGCGGAGACAGGAAGAACGATGCTCCCATGTCACGGTAAGCGCCGCGCTCTGTCATAAGAGTGTCAGCCTCTGCCACAAAGTCAAACCCAGACGTGCTGGACTCGTAACTCAGCGTGCCAGTATCTGCAACCAGATTGGTGATGCGCTTGTTAAGCTCTGCGTTCTGCCGCTTTGCTGAGGCGCGAGAAGCACGCTCCATGAACCCACGGTCACGCAGATCGTCAATCCGCCACTCCATCAGGTCGTTTTTCGGATCTTCCAGCTGGAGCGGGTAGCCCTGCTCGATTGTCCCGGTCTCTTGCCCGGTCAGATCCCAGCCAGAGATAATGGGGCGCTGCTGCTCTACGTTGCGCCAATAGATATCATTGGCGTTTTGCAGCCGCGAAGGTTCGATGGTGTCCACCTCGACGCGGTCGATGTAGGAAAACTCATCATTGAGTTGCTTCAGGACATCATCGTAAAACGAGATGACCGTTTTCAGAGAGTTATTAGCCATGAGTCAAAACCTCTATGTGTCTAGCTTGACACCAAGCTCCCTCGCCTTCTGCCGCGCCTTTAGCATGTCTTGCGGCGTTTTGGCGTCATCCCACATTTTTTGGACCTTCTTCGCTGAAGCCGATCCTTTTGCGGAATCGCCCTGCACGGGCTGGTCAGGTTCTGGTGCCCCACTTAATTTCTTCGAATGTTTGGGTTTCAGTTTCTCTGTCATGCGCGTCATGTGGGCGATTGCTTTCAGACCGCTGGGGTCTTCCTCAAGCATCCCCTTCACTTGCGACATGGCTCCACTGTTTGTGCCGAGATAATAAGCGACTCGTTCGCTACCTTCCCCGACAGAATCCAAGAGGTAAGCAAGTGACCCATCGATGCCCGTTGCCTCGTCAATCTCATTGGTCGCCTTTTCAAGCGCCTCAGAGACTCGATCAACGTTGATCTTGTTGTCCTTGCTGAACTTGGCCGCCCGTTTTGCCAGAGCTTCCGTCTGCTCCTTAATCCGTTGCTGGTGCTTCTCCTGCTGCGCTTCCGCTTGATCGTGCCGCTGCTCGTAAGAGCGCATACTATCAAACCATTGTTTTACGGCCTGATCGTACTTGTCACGGTCGCCATCAATCCCCTGGTCGTACATGTCAGGGAATTTCGGTTGCGCAGCGCTTTGCTGACTTGGCGCCTGTTGCGGCTGGTGGCCGCTCTGAATCGCCTTGGTGAGATCTTCAACCTGCTTGCTCAGTTGGTCTACCTGACTCTCGGCTGTCTGCGCCCGCTTTCGGGTTTTGGTCAGCTTATAGATCAGCGCCTGTTCGGGATCGGGCTTCTGTCGGTCGGGTTCTGGCTCCCCGTCAAGCTCAAGCTCAAAATCGTCAGACTCTTCAGCCTCGTCAGTTTCTTCCTGTTCAGGTTCTTCGCTTTCGACCTCTTCGGCTTCCGGCTCTTCCTGTTCAGGCTCTTCGACTTCCGCCTCGGCTGTCTCGTCTTCCGCCTCTGCTTGTGCTCTCAATTCTTCCAGACTCATAGGTTTTAACGCTCCTACTCGCGCAACATGCGGAAACCGCCGCACTCGGTCATAGGGATAAGCGCCCTACTCGCATAACCCAATGGTATAACAGGTTCTGTCGTTATGCAAAAGTGTTCTTTATGGGGGTGGCTTTGGGTGCGTATACTTGATGACATCACTAGAGGAGAAAACGTTATGAGCACTACAAGCATGAACGGACCGATGCAAGGGCGCGATCCAAAACTTATGAGCCGAAATGAGCTTGAGGATCTCGTCACTCAAACTCAAGACGTAATAGAGCAATTTTCAAGTTATGTTTTATATGCTGGTTATGAGGTGGCGCGGGTTCCAGAGTTTGAAGACCTATACGAAGCATTAAGTGACGAAGACACCTAATTATTTTCAGGAAACGTTTATGGGTAAGATTTTAACAATCGCCACGTTTGTCTTGTGTTCATGCGTCAGCGTCGCGTTTTACGGCGTAGATGCGGGCCATTTAGGAATTGCCTCTATCGGCGCCTTTCTTGGTATTCCTGCAACAGTAGGCTGGATGGTAGCATTCGATGCTTGGCTATTTTGGAAAAAATAAATCTGATCTAGCGCGGGTGTGAGCAATGATTCCGTTAATCGCTCTAATAGTCGCCCTAACCACAACCGGCCCCATCTCGTGGATCGCGTGGGGCTACGTTGCCGTGTGCGCCATTGGCGGCTGGTATTGGTTTATGGATGGGTACTATGGTCGCCGTTGATAACCCACCAATCCTCACGAAATGTAGCCGTTAAAGGACGGCGCATTATTGTTGCCCCGATTGGGGAAGGCGATACATGGCTTCACTAATTTCAAAATCTTTGGCCTTGCCCTTGTTCTCGACAAACCCAAACCGTTTATAAAAGTCCCTTAACCTTGACTTGCTGCCTCCAAAATCGCTTGTTGGCGAAAGCTCTATGCGCTTTCCTGTGGCCTCGGAATAGTCTATAAGCTCTTGCATTGCCTGACTCCCAAGACCGCTCCCTCTCGCATCTTCTGGAACGATAATCTTATCCAAGACCAAACTCTGGGGCCGCTCCCTGACAAATGACTTTATGCCCTTGTCTTGCCATCGGCGCATCAAATCTTTAGCTGACGCAGCTTGTGTTGCAGTATCGCCCAACTCGATAGAAAACGGAGGGCTGTCATCATCAACCATCCAAAAATCATCACCCTCCGTGGTTTCTATCTTCCTTGCATCAGGGTGGCGTCTTACGTCATAACCTCTACGCCGAAGCGCCTCATAAACATTAGCCGCGCCTTCCTCTACAGTCTCGTCAGATTGAATACGCTTTTTGCCTTGGTTGCGGGCTCGCTCAATTAACTCCTCATAAGCAGCAACGCCAAATCCCTTACCTCTCTGACTGGGGTCTCGAATCATGGCCGAGCCAACAACAGCTGTATCGCCCGCGTCTGCAACCTCTATACGCGCCGGACCAACATCCATCTTAGCCCACCGTCCCTCAGAAAACCCAGGAAGGTCATCCAGTCTCTTTAGCGCCCTGGCCGGCTTGCCTACGCCCGTAACCTCAGTCGCCGCAGCCGGAATTGCCGCCATTGCAGCGCCCAAAGTAGGACCGCCCAAATCATAGCCAATGTCACCAGAAAACTGCTCAGCGGCTTGAAATGCATCACCAACCGGCTGCATTAGCTCGCCAAGTCCGCGAAGCCCTTGCATACCTTGCTGGGTTTTCGGCTGATACGTCAAAGCATTTTGGACGCCTTCAACCCAGCGCGCACCCTGCCCTTGCTCTCCAGGCAACAAAGTGCCTGCAATACCCGCCAGTCCAGATACGGGCTCTGCGATCATGCTACTTGCCATGGTTGCGGCAGGCTCGACTATCTTTTGGCCTACGCCTCCTTCCTGTAAGCGGCGCTCCAGTTCTTGAACGGCTGCGTTCTGAGTAGTGGATAGACGCCCTCTTTTACGCGCTTCCCTTAACGCCTCAAGCCTCTGAAAGTCAGCCTGCGTTGGCATTACTGTGCTCCAGCCGCGATGTTAAACAGGTCTTGATCGGATAGAGCCTCCATCTGCTTTCGGATGTTTTCCAGCTCTTCGCCCTCAGTTTCCGCCATCGTCTTGCGGACATCCGCACCTGCTTTCGCTGCATCTGACTCCGCCTTCATTCGCTTCGTCATAGCGTCATAGAGCTTAACCTGTAGGTCTTGCTGGGATTCTTGCGCGTCGCTCTGGGCGTTGATGAGATCTGCCTGCGCTTTAGTCTGTTCAGCCATCGCCATCAGCATATTCGCATCAGGCTGCTGGCCCTGCTGCTGCATTTGCTGGAGCATCATTTGCTCTTCCTCGGTCTCCGGCTCCATCACGCCTTGCTGGATAAGCTGCTGACGAGCGTATTTCCTTAGATGATCCATGTTCGGGCCTTCCATTTGGCTCACATAGGTCAACAGGAACAGCTGCCCCATTTGAGATTCTGCACCGACTGTCTGGAACATGTTCTCCAGTCGGGTAAGCGTCTCTTCCTTCTGCGTCTGGAATGACGGTCCTGTGTCGGCATAAACCTCAAACGTACCGTTGGAGATATCGTTTAAGATAACCTCCTCGCCGGTCTCGTCATCAATCACCGCCTCCATGACCTTGGCGGTCGTCTCTGTGCCATCAGGCTTAGTGATCTCCACCTCACGCGGTACATCATAAAGCTCTGCTGCCATAGATGCGTAGATCCGCCCTGCCTGCTTCATGGCAAGGGACAGGCTGTTCTGGAATAAGAACGTCTCCATGTTCTGAGCTGTTTGAGCAGACTCAATTTGCCCCTCTGTCACCTGCCCCTGCATCATCTGCTCTTGAGACAGCGAGCCACCCGTTACGTCATCCACGGCGCGGCGCGTCAGTTCCAGAAGATTGGCGGCTGCTTGTGGGAACTCAGGTGGCTTCAGGTAGCCTACAGGATTCGCCCCGTAACTCTGCCCAGACTCGGGAGAGACTTCGTTGATGAGCTTGTAAGGGTAGTTGTCATCCGGCCCTGACTGGTGCCACATGAATTCATAGCCCTGCACCTGCCACGGATGAAGGATGGGCTTATCCTTCGGCCCCTTAGCCACTACGTCCCCGAGATAGGACAGGGTGAAGTTATGGAGGCGCTGACTGTCCTGTGCGTCGTGGTAAAGGCCGCGCCAGATCTCTCGCCCTTCCACTCGCGACCAGTCGCCATAGATCGGGACGATGGGGATGTGCTCGCCGGGGGTGCGCTGCTCCTTCAGGACTTTCTCACCATCAACGATTTTCTTGGTGACAACCCAGCGCTCCTTCATCTTTTCGCCAACCTTGACGAAACCAGCGGCTTCCATGTCGTCAATGACGTCTTTCACTTCCTTCTGGTAAACGCTCTTGGTTTGGCCAAGAGGATCTTCATAGATCAGCACACGCTCGCGCTTTTTCTTCTTGTGGTAGAACTCCCCGATTTTGATTTCGTCGGTCTTAGAACGCCACAGAAACGCCTCGGTTTTATTGGGCTCCTTGAACGGCTGGGGCTTGCCGTCTTTCTCCATGTCCCAGTCAATGCCGTTTTCTTCGGCAAAACGCTTCCAGCCCTGCTCGGTGAACGTGGAAATCACCAAAGCCCAGCGAGCGTCTGACTTGTCCTTCTTCTTCGCATTGCTGTCCCAATACAGGACGTTGTTTGCCTCACTGATCGGCTCGGCATGGATGCGCTGATAGTTGTTCAGGTCATCGAATTTACTTTCGTAGTCAGTGACGAAGCGGAACGCCCCGAAGCCACAGTCAACCTGATCCTGGATGGCAGTCTCTGTTGCCTCCTCGGAGCGCAGCATATCAGTCCGATACATGCCCGTGAGCGTGTCCCCAGCAGCAGGGTCAGCGCCGTCCTTCGCCTTAAAGGTCACGTCAACGGGATTGGCCCAAAGCTCGCCTAGGATGCGGTTTCGCTTGGATTTAATGAGGTCGAACGTGCCCCGGAACTCTGTCTGGACGTCATTAGCAACGTCATCGTCCCATTGGCTGATGCGGCCAAACACCAGCATGTCGCTTGCTTCTTCTCGCGTGACGCTTGTGCTGACTTCTGCGTCCTCGACAAGCTCTTTAATTTCATCGATGTCCATGCTTGCGCCCCATAGGTTTTATAGGTGGCGGGATATACGGTTGACTCTTGCCTAGTTTATCAGGTATAGCCAGCGACATCATAACCGCGTCGGCCATATTCGGAGAATCTATTTCCAGAAGACGCTTCATGTCGTCCTTTGACATGATCTGTATTTTGCCGTTCCCGTTGCGCTTCTGCGGGATGCGGCATATTTCGGAGCGAAGCGCTTGCATTTCGCCCATATTAGAGGAAAAGCTAATAAGCTCGTCCGGGTCGTGGTACTCGCCGTGCTCTACAGCTCGGTATGTCCGATACATTCGATCCTTGAGTGCGATGTAATACTGTGAGCGTTTGTTGAAGAACGTGTGTTTGTTGCTGCGAGACATGGCCGCATTATCTTCTATCGGCTCATACAACGCGTCAGGTGCGTCTGGTCTCTCGGAGCCACGGAATATGATTTGCTCAATATTTTGGCCCTTGAAGTTATCGGCAACCTGACGGCGAAGGCCAATGCCCATTCCATCACCGTCCCACACAAAGCCCTGAGCACCTTTCTCAATGGCGTAGCTGGTAGCCCAGTCGCACCCATCCGATACGTCGCCAAACTCTCTGGCCTGAACGTCAAACACCACAGAACCATGCCTGTAACACAAGCCCTTGTCATCAGCTCCGTTGTCTGACGGATCGTGCGACACAACCTTTTTCCCAGTAGGCTTAAAGCCCAGCTTTTCGTGCGCGTCCACGCAGGCATCGAACCATTCAGGCTGGATGATCGCATCATCGACCGTATCCAAGAACTTACCCTCCCAGATCCAGTCATACGTAGCGCGTGAGCGGTTCTTGTAGTCCCACTCTCTGAGAACTTCCTGCTCGTCATTCCACCACGGGTTATCACGCCAGTTCACCACAACGATGTAGTGCAGGTCGTCTTCGTAATAGCCGTATTTCTCCAGATCATTGAGATACGGAACGATGAACCGCTGGCTGAATGGATCGCCTGATGATTGCGGGTTGGCCGTAAACCAGCATTGCGCGCCAGGATTTCGGAGGATGGTCGGCAAGAGCTTGTCCAGCGATGCCTGAGACGCCCTGTGAGCTTCCTCAAACCATGAGTACTTGTAGCCCTGAGCGGATTGCATGGCGTCAGGGTTGCGGTTGGCGCCCTTGTACGTCGTTGTGGCTCCGTTAGGGGCAATGACAGCGTTTTTCTGAATCTCCCAGTCATTTAGCTGTAAGCGCTCTGTGATGGCGCCCTTAAACACTTTGTGGACAGAGTCAGTAATGGAGTCCTGAAACTCACGGAGGCAGTAAACATCCGCGCCTTCCGTCTCCATCTTGAAGATCAGCATGTCTCCTACGCCGATTGACTTCCCAGATCCACGTCCACCAATCGCCACCTTAATAGGCTGCGGCTTGGTCAGGAACGGCGTAAGCTTATGGTTAACCTTCAGTGTCTTCGTCGTCATTCACATCACTGATCGGTTTGACGGGCTGTATAACCCAAGTTGATTCGCTTTGAACAGGGCCGCCATTGGGGCCTGAGACCTCCTGTGACTGCTTGTCAGTAAGCCCAAGGTCTCGGGCTATGATGTTGGCGTTAAGAAGGTCTGCTGCCGCTCCTGAGAACTTCTGTGATCGTATTACCGACTCAGCTCGCGATACGACGTTGGAAAAATCTTCTTGCTTGCGCCAGTCGTACCAAGTGGAGGGGTCAATATCCAGAAAAAGACAAAGCCCCTCAATCGTCATGGCTCGCATCTTCGGGATATTCTCTTGGGTGACGACGCCCTGATACGCAAACGCTTTAGTCTCCCAAAGCGGGTTTTCTTCTACCCACTCGAAATACTCACAGCACGCCTCCCACAAAGCTTCAGCAGACGAAAACAACTTGTCTCGCCCGTGCTTGGTTCGCGCTTTCCAGAATTGATTGCCGTAAGGTGCAGCCATTACTTCTTACCCTTCTTGTACCCAGACGCACGCGCAGCCCGCCCGACTTCTTCGGCTTTCTTCTTTGTCTTAAACGGGCCTTTGCTGCCCCAATACCAGCCGTCAGACTTCTTCTTTACCGGCATTACAACGCACCTTGTTTAGTGATGAATACTGCGTATCCTCTTAAATCAATATTGGTGTCTGCATCTGACCGGAACTGAACCTCAACAGGATTATTCCTTACGGCATCGCTGCCGATATAAAACCGGCTCTCAACCGTGAGTTGTTTGTCGGCACCTATCGTTTTGAACGATGATCGATTCATTGCCAGAGAAAACGGGGAACCACCGTTATCAAATTCAAGGTTGATTGCGACGTCTTGATTAGTTGCAGTGGTCTCAATTGTGATATCCACCCGTATCATGACCTGATCGCCAACAGACAGTTGGCTGAAATCAAACTGATTTAGTGTCTCATCATATACATCCGTGATCCCTGGCGGCGCATAATCAGAGCGGCTATTAGCCCCGGCATCGTCGTTAATTAGAGTTACGAACGTGCCGGTTGCAGTGTAGTTCTGAGTTCCGGATGCGTTATCAATATCAAACCATCCGCCTGTATGCACCCCCTGGGGCGCTGCGGTATCTGGCGTGACAAACTCTAGAGCATTCGCCGCCGTATTAACCCTAACGATATACTCAGAAGACCCTGTATAATTAGCGGGAGTGTCAGACAGGTTTATGAGCGAGTTGGCGATAAACTCAAGAGCTGTTTCACCAGAGTTAACGACGGCCAACTTACCAGCGTTANNCGCGTTACCGTTAAAGCTAGATGGCGTATCCGTAAGCGCCAGGAAATTTGATGACGTGGTGGCGGCAAATTCCATGCCGTCTTCAGACGAATTAACCACTAATCCCTTACCTTGCTGCCCCACATAGCTACCAGGAGCATCTGAGAGATCAATGATCTTATCCGGCGTAAGCGTATCGATGTACGCCTTTAGTGCATCACGTGTCATCTTGTAAAGCTGACCGTCACGCACCAACACGAATTGGTCATTCGCCTTACTGCTTGTCGCCACCGGGTAGGTGGAGGATGTGATTCTGCTCATTGTCCGCCCTTCTTAAACATTCTGACTCGCGACTGGGTCATTGGGTGCCTTCCGCCCCACTCCCACGTAATCGGGATAGATGGCTCATCTATCGGATAAGGCCATGTGTCAGCGTCTTGAACGATCACCTCGCGCTCTTCCGTCCACGTCCCTTGACTGCTGTCGGTTGTGTCCGAGGTGCCGTGAAGCCGCACGTAAATCGTCCCTGTGTCATCGAACGTGCCTGTGCCGTCGTCATTGATTGTGTTCACGTAATTGTTCGGATCGCGGACAATATAGCCATCACCATCCGCCGCTGTGATATTGGGGTCGTCAAACAGATCAAGATCATCACCCCCAGGCGGATACCCCGCTACCGTCCCGCTGTAATCCACATCAGCAGGCGGATTGTACGTCGTGGTGATGCTGTCCGTATTCGTGCCGTCCGTGACCTCTACCGTCTGGAGCTGCTCAAAGCTCAGGCCATTGGCGTAGGCGTCGGGCGCGGTGAACTCAACGGTAGTACCTGTGGGTGCAGTGAACGAGACACTGACTCCACCGAAGGTAACCCCGGTGACGAGGGAACTGTCGTTGACCNNAATCGACAACCGTGAACGAGCGCGAGATGCCAGCAAACAACGCGTCAGTAACGAGTGAGCTGTCATTGACCGTGATCGTTACCGTGTCGCCCGGCTGTACGGGATCGGTGACGCTGGAGATTGTGAGGCCCGCTGCGCTCGAAAAGTACAGATACATACCATTCTGGTTCGAGCCGGTACTCGCATCATACGCTGGAAGCGGATCAGGGGGGGACGAAGCGCTTTGAGAATAGCCAGAGGTGGCCCCGCCTTCGTAGACTTCACCTCTCTGTGCTGTTGATACCTCGTCGGACAGCCTGATAAGCGGGAAGAACCCTGTTGTATTAACGATGTCCTCTTCAACAGCAATAATATATGCAGTCGCATCGACTACACTTTTAACCGCTGTCACATTAACCGTGTATTCCTGATCGACAGTCACATTAGCGTCGTCGATCCAATCACTGTATGCCACAAGGGAGCGGTCACCCGCCTCGAAAAGAGCCACCCGAAATATGGACCCGTCTGGGTGGTTCTGGCCGTCCAGCATGAACGTGGCGGTAGCGGGCGACCCGGCTGCCACCGAATCGCATCCTGTACCTTGGCGAGTAAGGATGGTAGTAGAGCCAGTGGCTGATGCGAAGTTACCCTGCGCGAGCGTGGTGCTGGTATAACCTACAAGTACCGCCATTACGCACCTCCACTCAATTCAACGGCAATGGCTGTAGCCTCAACATTTCCGCCGGTGTTCTCAAAGTCCAGGGTGTAACTGCCTGCCGTAGTCGTGCTGGCAGACCCTGTGGCGTGACCAATGCCAGACGAGCTCCCGCCGCCGCCGGAAGTCTTCACAACTTCAGACACAATCCCTGCATCGAATCCGAACAGGTTTGTTTCGTTAAACTCACCGCTCATCGCTACAAAGATCTCTGAGTTGTCGTTGGTCGTTGTAGCGTTGAAGCTCCATACCGACCCGCCGCCAGCGTTGCCGTTAAACGTGCCAATAGGCGTAGAGCTATATGTCGTATGACTGGTTTCGTAGAAGCTCGCAAAAAGCGCGGCCTCAGAGTCAGTTTTGTTGAGGGTAGCCACAACTTCATGCTCCCCGGCAGCCAGTCCCGCCACGGCCCATACCTCTGTTGAGGGGTACTCGGCGCTGCCGCCAACCTCACGACCAATCCGCGTTGCAGTCTGTCCGCCAACGGTAAGGGCTGTGACTTCCGAGGCCGAGCCTGAGCCGTCTTCAATACTGAACGACAGCAGGATTAAACCGCTGCCGTTAGCTGTGAGGTATGACCTCTCTTCCGTTGTAATGGAGTGTTGGGCATAGGTGAGCATTCCCTGCGAAAGAGGTGTTCCCGACAGCCGAAGGTTCAGGAAGCTGAGATCTGGAAGCGCAACCTGAACCGCCGCACCGTCGATTGCATCAAGAAGCCCTTGCCGAATCTCTACCTCTATCTTGTTGTTAGTCCACGAGATAGGCTTGCAGGCGGTTTCCTTGGTAGCCACATCATAGTTCCGAGCATCGGTCAGCATCACACGGGAGAATGAATTGGCCCCGATATTGATCTGAACATGATCCATGATCGACTCTTGGATGTCAGACCCCAGCCGATTATCGAAGTACCCGCTGACCCGAATCTCGTCCCACGCAGCAGGCTGCCCCTGCGGGTAAGCAAGTCCTTCATCCGCCCAATCTCCAGTCTCGTCCGCCGGAGAGGTTGTGTTATTGTCGATAAGGCTTCGCCAGTTCTTGCCTGACTGACCTCCTATTCCCGGGTGCCATACTACGTCGCCTGTGTTGTACGTCGTCCCCGAATCGTATTCAGCCGCGCCCTGTTGAGTCTTGAGAATTGTATCCGAGGTCTGGATGCCCCTCGAAATAAGACGCCTGTAGTCCGACACTGCCGTGCGAGCGCCCCAGACAACCTGCTCGTGGGTCTGCCGAGTCCCGGGGTTAATCAAACGTGCATAGCCACTATCCACGTTCCACTCATCAAAATTCCATTGCCGAGGGTTCCCGACTCCCCCACCAGGCGTATTATTGCCTGAGAATGCGTCCAGCGTTCCACCATCCAGCCCGCCTGAATTGGAGTACAGCACCATGTCGTTGCCGGCGTCCGCCGTCTCTGCGGCACCGCTGAATCCCCCTCCAAGAACGAGCCATATAGGCTTTGAGTTGCCCAGGTACGGCTCTCCGTCTGATGCGCGGAGGTCTCCCACATGCCGAAGGGCGTAGGAGGCATACCATTCCGTAAACAGCTTTTTACCGTTCGGGCCGCCGGCGTCAGGAACGTACACCGAAAAAGCGTTACGGCCAGCGCCGTCTGTCCAAGCGCTGAGCGCCCTGTCGCGGGAAAACGCATCTTCGAGAAGAGAGGCGTTCGTGCGTACAGCATTTGGCGCGTCCTCCCGCGTCTGCTCAGCCGTAACCCCGGCGCTGTTCGTGGACGTTGGATAGCTGCCTTCCGAGAGATCCCCGAAGTCCTCAAAGAACCAATAATCTGGCCCCGTCCCGAGATCATAAGTTCCGTCTGTCTCGATGATGAGACGGTTGCCAACGGCGAGCCCGTCAGGCGCAGACCAAGACAGGGCATTTGTCCCGCCAGACGTACCCTCGCCAGCATCCGGCGTGCCCTGCGGCAGACTCAAATCATACCAAGGCGGCCCACTATCAAGGCGGGTGATGGAGATGGTCTTCGGGTTTTCGCCCCATGGTTTAGGCATGGTCGAGCCTCTATGATGTATCTGTACAGCAATTGTACCATTCAGGCGGGCATAAAAAACCCCCGCGTGCTGTGCAGTGGCGGGGGTCGTACTGGCCCGATTCCGAAGCAGAGCGAAAACTAAGCAACCGCCCCGTTTGAGCCCGACTGCGCTCCGCTGCCCGGAGGCTTGGGCGGTTTTGTGGGCGTCTCTCGACGTGCCAAGTGCATTATAGTTCCCACCTCACGCTAAATACAACCACCCCCTCATCCTTGAAATCCGTACCGCCAGAGATCGAAGGCTGGAACCTGTATTTGGTATACGTCAGGCCCGGCATGATGTGTGGGCACACCTTCTTCTCACCCTCTGGAGCTGGCGCAAAGCAACCCTCGCGGTATCCGTAGGTCAAACCGGCCAAGAGCGATACTTCCACGTCCTCAAGCAGATCCGCTTTAAACCGATACCCTGCCAGTGCTGTGTCATCACCAAACGAGTTTTTCATGCCTCCCGCTATCCACTGGTCATGCTCCACAGCAAGCAGGTTGTGGGTTTCGTTGTAGTCATACTCTGAGCCAATGTGGTGGCTCCAGGCTCCGGAGTGGAGGTATGTTTCTCCGCTTGCTGGTGGCGCAAATAAAACTAGCGCGCCTCCCGCGACTACAGGCAGTCCACCTGCCAAGCCTAATAACACACCTAATAATATGGCTTTGGTCGTATCTCTCATGTCATTACCTTTTGTTTTGCTCGGCTTTATAATGGCCTCCCAACTTGATAGCAGCAACCGCACTCTCGGCAGGTTCTTCACTATCACAAACACAAAGCCACGGGCCCTCCTCCTCAGATCCATCATCATGCGCAACACTGTCGTAAAGAAAAATGTCTACAGGCCTGTCCGCCTCGCCACAACAAACGCTTTGAATCGCGTCATCTAAATCATCAACAAGCTTTGCTGCATTTCGTGCCTCAACTCCATAAACTCCAATTAATGTGCCATTGTAAATAATCCCATACTTTGATTTATGTGCAGTTTTTATTGCGCTCATGTCAACTCCTCCGGTACGTCTACTTCGTCGCCAAGGTGGGCCAAAACAATTGCCCTCATGGCTGCCTCAAGCGCCGACATTCCGATTTCTGAAGACCATCCGGGAGCGCCGTCTTCGGACTCAGTGACATGGGCCGCATGCCACTCATCGCAGCCGCTCGGCTCAAGCAATACGTATTCTTGCTCAATCAGCGGCCCGCCTTGGCTCCAGTCGGTTGAGGGGGACCACGGCTGCGTCCACATCCTGTGGCCAGGCGGGCGATAAACGATAACCAGCCATTCACGATCTGTGTCATTCGCGCCCTGCATGTGGGCCTCATACCCTAAAGCGTNNCGCTCAGTTCTGATGTTTTGATTTTCATGCTTTGTCCTCCGCTTTGTTGATGGCCTTCTCCACATCTCTTACCGCGTCGTACAATGCGTCCTCGCCATGCACCGCATCGACACAAGGGTATACCTCGACTACACCCTTACACGCCGCCAACAACTCCGGCGCAGCCCGCCGAACCGCCTGATCTTCACCCACATCAACATCCGGCACCCTCTGGGCTTCTGCACGCAGCCCTGACAGCCGATTAAGCACCTCCCTGGCTACGCGGTCGTCTTCGATGAGTTTGGCCAGTTGTGTGTCGCTGTAGTTGGTTATTGTCACTCGCCACCTCCCATAGCGCTCGTCATCTTCTCCAGCGCCTCGCGGGCGGTTTGTTCGTCGGGGTATTCAACCGTCAATGCCAGCGTGTATCCGTCGCTTGCGTTTCGATACACGTCAGAATGACCGCATTCACCCTCCGGCATCCCCTCAATGTGCAGGGTGTAGGTTTTGGGTTTGGGGCGGACAACACCATACAACATGGGATACGCCAAATCGTGCTTGCTTTTTAATGCCTCCCATTTATCATCCCTGTAGTTAAAATACTCAAACTCCTTCCACCACCCCTCTGGATCACGCTCCATAGCGTCACCGATTGCGTGCATGAGTTCGTGTTGTTTCATTGTTGCGTCTCCTCTTGTTTCCCCAACCGCACCGCAAACACGCACACAGCGCCGATGCCGAGGGTTGAGAGGGTTGCTAGTGTGAGTTCAGTCACCGGACAGATCCTTAGCCCGCTCAGGGTTGCAAACATCGCACCCGTCGCCAACTGCTTTTTCTCTCAAGCTGCACTTACACTCTCTGGAGCCTCTCACGCTCTCTGTATGGCGCACCAACTCAGCCGCCCGCCGGCACCCATCTGCAAAGCAGCCACCCCCATATTCCACGAGAATGGCGTATTTGTCGTCTTCCAGTGTTACGTTTCGCCTTGGTAGTGGCATGTTTACTTCTCCTCCGGTGGAATGAGTTTTCCGGTCCAGTCTCCGCCCGGCCTCGGGAATGTTGCGCCCGTACACCACTGCCATCCTCGCTCAACCCTAACCCAGTGTCCGCCCATTAGTGCGGGCGCTTTCGTTCCGATTGGTGCGTTGTGCAGCGTTAGTGTCGTGTTGTGGCGTTGGTAGTCGGTCATTGGTCTTTCTCCAGTTCGGCCAGTAGGGCGTCGGCGTGAGCAACAGCGTCCTCGGCGCAGCGCTCAAACTGCCCGCCGGTTCCGTTCTTGTTGGCTATGAGCCCAATCATCGCCCTCGCCGCCAGTTCCTCGCGTTTGGTGAGGCCAGCCGAAAGCTCTGCATAGCAGTCTTCGCCATGCACCAAATTGTAAGCTACCGAATCGCGCACCGGCATCGCCGGCATATCCCCGTTACTCATCTCTCATCCCCCACAACCGCCACGCGGTCATATTCAAACATTGTCATGTCATGCGCTCCCGACAGGTGCAGCACTTTGCCGCCCTTGACCGGAGAGCGCCCCGGATCGCGGTCACTGATCGCAGTGATTACCGCTTTTCGCTCTGGTATGCCGGCCATGATGGTTTGGCCGGGTTTGAGTTGGTCGGTGGTTGCGTGTGTCATTAGTCAACCACTGAAGCGTTTCCCCAATGCAGATTTCTCAGGCAATCAACATGCCCAAAACCACACACAATCCAGCCTTTATTAATCCCATCTTTTTTACGGTACTGTTGCACGTAATGCGGAACGCATTTTTTGCCACAGCGCTCGCAGTTGCCAAATCGGTCATCATCTGCGACACGCTTAATCCGAAATTCATAACCCTTTACGTCATCCGTCATGCTTATGTGCGTCATCTTCCCGTCTCCCGTTGTGTCCTGCCTATAGTTTTATAATACGCATTGTGCGCATTAGATGCAACAGGTGTTTAATAGCGATTTGACATAGATTTATTCAGGGTGGGGATAAAAACCCCAGCGTAGGTTCAGGACAACCAAGAGGCCGGGGTCGTGTTGAAGATGCGAGGCCGACCCGGAGCGACCAGCCTGACGCGCTCGCACTTTGCTGGCAGGTTATCGGTCATCTCTGCCGTAACGTTTGTTTGTCGGCGGTCGCCGTCCGCCACGCCGCTTGACCGTAGCAGCTGCCAGGGCCTAGCCCTTCAAAACGAATTTTACACTTGCAAAGATTTGGCCAGCAAGCGCAACAGTGCAAAAGAGAGCGCTCGCGCCCGCAAATGCATGTAAAAACCCGATCCCTAAACATTAAGCCCGGCTTCCGTCTGCGTTGTATCCACGCTTTGCCAGCCACTTCGCCGCGCCGTTGTAGGTCTTAAACGTCTTGCTAGATGAGTGAGTAAGCGCAGTGAATGTGCCGTCGTTGTTGTCCGCTACGCCAAGAGCGATTGATTCGTTGTTGCCCATGTCTACGTTTTTCATTTTGCTGTCTCCTGTGCCTTTATCTCTATATTTTTAGTATACGCATACACGGATATGCGCACAACTACGTTGTTATAACGATTTGGTCTATGGGTATAACGGTTGGTTATTGCCTGCCATAGTCTGCAATGCAGACCGCGTCCGCCATACCGTCGTGCGGCTTCCGCTTTTTGCCGGGCGTCAGGTTTACTTGTGGATAAGCCCGCCTCACGTAATTGACGGCAGCGTCCTTATCTTTCGCTGTACCTGACAAAATGGCTTTTTTCCACGCTTGCGGAGTGACGAGACGATACGGAATACCGAGACCCTCAAGGATGCCCAAAACAACGCCGAATCCTTTGCCATAATTGAACATGGACGTTACGCCCTGCTTAGGCATTGCCTGAGCTTTTTCGATAACGGCCCTATCCGGGGAAACCTCTATGATTCTCCGCGCAATCTCATGCCCGTCAATCTCTTTCCCGCATACAGGCATTTCCTCTGCCCATGACTCGCCGCCATCTTCATCGATAAATGCAATACCGCCAGACTTTCCAGGATCAATACCAATAATCATTTTGTGTCTCCTTTGATAACCATAAACCCATCGTTAATCAATCGATCTTGCGTTCTCATAACTCCCTCCAAGTGCAAAAGATCTCTGTACTCTTTTCTTTCTCCTTTATTGGCATAGCCGCCATCCAGCCATTCATGACATGCAGAGCACGCATCAGCAGCCTTCCAGTCTGGTGCCTTCATGCCTACGCCTGCGCCATTTAAATGTGCGAGCACTACGGTGTCAGGATCGCCATTACAAACGCCGGGGACTCTAACCTTGCATTCCTGCCCACGAGCGCTTTTCCTGATCGCGCTTAATTTCATTCCTGCCCCCTGCTGTTAATGACCTCTTGCGCCGGCTCGCTCCACGTAACGCCGCGCTCCGACCCGAAAGCGTAGATAAGCTCAATGAGCTGGCTAAACGTCTCCTTGTTCATCTTGCTGGTCCGCATCNNTCCGCCGTCAATCCCCGGCGACATAGACTGTTGCCTCAGTGAGGCGGTGAATAGATCCTTCCATTCGTCAGGGCTCATCATCGTTTTTTCGCCGTCCTTGAGCCATTCGACCTGCTTAGATACGTCAGTAAGCATTGGCCAAAGTTTGGCGTTTTGATCCAAGCTACGGCGCTCCCTACCGAGACGGATAACAACCGGGCCAGCATGTAGCCCACGCTGTATCATATCCTGAGCCCATACCATGGCGGGCCAGATTTCCTCTTGCTTGCTGACGCGCTTTTCTACCTCTCGCCTACTCAAAACGCCCTACTCCGTGACTGTGGTTGCTCTTGCTGCTCAGCGACCGCCTCAACGTCCGGCCTGTGCTCAAGGTTATCAAACCGCTGGTAATCGCCCACCCACGCCAGACAGTCAGTCCCCGTCTTTCCGCCTCGGAACTTGGCCGTGTTGATTTCTGCGATCCCCTTAAGCGGGCTATCCTTGTTGTACATATCGTCCCGGTAGATGAACGCGACGATGTTGGCATCCTGCTCAATCGCCCCTGAATCCCGGAGGTCTGCCAAGATTGGGCGCTTGTTGTTTCGCTCCTCGCACTTGCGGTTCAGCTGGCTGATGATGACTACCGGACAGTCAAGCTCTTTTGCAAGCTGTTTCAGCCCACGGGTAAGACCGCCAATCTCGTCTTCCCGGCTCCTGCCTTCACCCCTCATCAGTTGAAGGTAGTCCGCTGCAATACCATCAAGCCGCCCAAACTTCTGTTTTACCTCATACGCCCGCGCCCGCATGTCCTGAATCGACCGTGCCGGCTTATCATCAACCGCCAGATTCCCGTCACGCAGCAAACTGACGGCGCTTGTGAGCTTCGGCCAATCATCAGCAACCAGTTTCGCATTACTCAGTCGGGTGTATGACAGCCGCCCCGTGGAGCTGATAGATTTTCCCGTAAGCTCATCGTGCGACATTTCCATGGAGAAAAACAGCCACGACTGGCCTTGGCGAACGAGGTTCTCGATCATGTTAAGAACAAAGGTCGTTTTGGCCATACCTGGGCGACCGGCTACCACGATCAGATTCTGGGGCTTCATTCCATTCCAACGCTCGTCAATGGCCTGAAATCCAGTGGCCTGACCATCAAATTCGTCCTCTGACTCAAACCGGCGCTCAAGATCCTCTGTGTAGCTCTTTAGCATTTCGTTCATGTACTTGAGCGAATCATCCTGCCCTGACGCTTTTAGGTCCATGAGCGCATTGCACGCTTGCTCATAGGCAGACTCTGGGTCTTCGGACTGCGCCAGCCGGCTGATCTGCACAGATACCTGTTTCAGCTTCCGAGACAGCGCCTGTTGTTTGAGCTTTTTGCACTGGCTTTCGACGTTGCCGGGGCTAATGAACTCCAGCGATTCGGAAAGCATGTTAAACGGGTCTTCAAAACCCCAATGCTCCAGCTTTTCAGCGACCACCAGAAGATCCGGCTCTACGCCCTCGTCCGCCAGTTGCTGGACGGCCTTGAAGATGGGTCTGTTAGCGTCTGAAAAATCCTCCGCCCCCACCTTTGCCATGACCTCGTATGCCTTGCCGTGCGTAATACAGGCATTGAGAAGGGATAGTTCTATGTATTCCATGCGTCACTCCACGTAGTTGCCTTCGATGACCTTGTAGAAATTGGCCTTCTTCGTTAGCCAGTCCAATGATGCGTGCCAGCCGTTCTTTTTACCCATAAGCAAAGGGCAGGTTCTTACGCGCCGGAAGTATCGCTCCCAAAAATCCATGGACGAACAGGGCATTTTCTCAAATTCGCCATTGCCTACAGGCACCGTTGCGGTTTCGTTCCATCGAGCCTTAATCTGCTTGACCCTTGTATCGGTGTAGTTTGCTGCCTGCGGTAGCTCTGGGAGCATCCGGTGATATAGGTCGATAATCTCATCCAGCGGCACGCCATCCCCCTTGGGGGGTTTGGGGGGCTTTTCTTGTTCCTTCTTGTTCCTTCTTGCCCCTTCTTGTTTGTGGCTATTTGCTGGTGATTTGCTGGCGGTTTGCTGGTGATTTTCTGGTGATTCTTCTTGGTACTGTGACCAGTTAACTATTGATATAACAGAAAATTTGCCGTGTGATTTGCTGGTGATCATTCCAAGGTTTCTCATGACATCCAACGCCGCACGAACTTTGTTCTCAGATATGCCCGTTTCAAGGCTGAATTTTGTCCGTCCAAACACTAGTTGGCCCGGCTCAAGCGTCACAGTCTTGCGGCCAACCACCTGCGTATGCTCGCGGTAGGTAGCCATGCACAGCAGATGCACCCACGCAGCAAAATACTCCGGCTTGTCTGCTATGGCCGTGCCTCTAACAGACCTGTGCAGCTTGACGTAGCCCGCCATATCAGGACACCTGTTGTTTCAGATACTCCACAAGTACGCGGACTGTCTCATACCTTGAGTTTAGCGCGTGGCCGTTCCTGATCCTGGAAAGCGTAACGTATGGAATGCCGGTCTGTCGCTCGACCTCCTTTAAGTTTCTGTCCTTCAAGGCCGCTCTAATCTGGTCAATCGTCATTGAATTACTCCATGGATTTTAGGGTTGCACCAGTGCATCATATACGGCACACTATCGTTACGTCAACGAGAGGAGGCATAAAATGGCTGAGCAGATGAGAGCGAACGATTACTGGAAACGATTTTGCGACTTTCCGAAATTTATGTTTATTCGTGGAGAAGATTGCGTCCTGAAGGTACGTGATGACGCTATGGGGCTGCACATTGAGCATCATGCGGCTTTGGAATTGGTTGATGAAATGGTCAGCGATCTTCGTAGCTTCGAGCAAGCCGCCCGCGCCCAAGGCGCAGAGGCGGAGCCGGTAAGGTTTACGTGCCACGGGAATAGCGCCCCCGCTTATAGCTGCAACAAGCCGGGAGACATGAGCGGAACATATTACCGGAACCCGCTCGCACCACAAAGCGCCGAAGTGCCGGAGGAAGGAACGGACGCTTTCGAGCAGGTGTGCGAGGAAGTGCATAACGCTTGGTGGCGAGAAAAAGAGCGGCAGGGCAAGGCCAACGACCATCCT
>JABAHQ010006151.1_pt8 | contig 22495 bp, 23 predicted proteins | sample 7062091 | NCBI WGS metagenome assembly JABAHQ01 (sample SAMN14534359, study PRJNA622989) | marine sediment metagenome | biome: marine biome [ENVO:00000428]; feature: marine pelagic biome [ENVO:01000023]; material: deep marine sediment [ENVO:00002113] | place: India: Gulf of Kutch | collected...
CCGCACCCGTCGGAGGACGGCGCGGGTCTCGTCCAGGCTCAAGGGAAGGGGGAAGCGGACCTGGTAGCTCGGCGGTCCGGTCCGGATCTTCGGGGACTCCACGCGCCGGACGTCGCCGTGGGGGAAGGCCCGGGCCAGCGCATCCTCGAGAACGGGATCCTCACCCGTTCCCGCGGTCCGGAAGAGGAGGGCGCAGCCGTCGTAATCCAGGTGGGACCGGACGAGATGTCCGGCACCCAGGTCGATCCGGACCGAGGTGCCTTCGTGGAGATCCAGGTCGCGGCACACGTCGCGGAACCCGATGCGCAGAAGCGTGGGCCGGGTCAGGGGCCCGAAGCCCACGCGGCGCAGCACGTGGAGGGCGAGGTTGAAGCAATAGGGGGAGAGCTCGGCGCTCCGCGATCCGCCCTCGGCGACCTCGCTGAGGAGCCGGCTCACGTGCTCGAGGGTGGGCTCGTACACCCAGTCCAGGAGCACGACCTCGGTGCTGAGATCGAGGCGCTTCAACTCGGCGCTGCCGAGGTCGATCGCCTCGGCCGCCGACGGGTGCCTCCCCTCGAGCACCAGGGCGAGACCGATGTCCTGGATCCGGCCGCCGGCGAGCTGGGTCTCGTGCACGTCCCGGTACTGTATGATCGCCCGAGTGAGCGCTAGCTCGCTCACACCCGGAACGTCGGCCATGGCTTCCGGCCGGGAGCCGGTGTCGACGTTGAGCTGCATCATGATCGGCGTCTCGAGGGCGGTCGGCTCCCCAGGATAACCATCTGTTTCTCGGGCCCGCAAGGATCTTTCCGGGCGGGAAGAGGGGCGGGCCCGCCGCCTTGCCCCCGGGCCCGCCTCCGAACGATCTTTTCTTCCGTCTCCGCGCCCCGGGATCCCGTCGCCCGGGCGGGGAGCGTGTCGGCCTCCTCACTCCAGCCCGAGTCCCCGGCGCCATGTTCCGACCCGATCCCGAGCCCCTGGAGCGCCGGCGCCGCCGCTCCGTGGGCTTTCTGGAGCGCGAGGGCGAGCGGTGGGCCTGCTTCCTCGTCACCTTCCGGGACCGGAACCTGCAGTGGCACGGCTACTTCTCCTTTCGGCCCCGGGACGGGGTTTCCGACGACGACGAGATCCGGACCGCGGACATCTTCCTGGAGGATTCGGAGGCGGAGATCGATCGGAAGGCCCGGGGGATGGGCCGGCCCCTCCTCTCGGGCCTCCTCGCGTCGGCCCTCCACACCCGGGAGACGGACCAGGGGCGCTCACCTCGCCTCAGCCGGTGGTTCCGGGAGCTCCTGGCCGGGCACTCCCGCGAGCTCGCCGGGGAGTGGGAGGCGCCGGAGATCGACGGACCTCCGGACGAGGTGGCGGCCTCGGATGCCGCTTCGGTGGCCAGGCTCCGCTCCCTCTACGAGTCGTACCGGATCGACCAGGTCGCCCACTTCATCGCCCTGGTCCATCCCCGGGATTTCCAGGAAGCCGTGGACGATATCCTCGAGGGCCTGGCCGTGGACTTCGGCGCCCGGGACCGCCACCAGTTCGCGCGGATCGTGGTGGACTACATCGAGGAGCGTTTGCCCCTGCCTCCCTTCGAGCTCTGGGTCCGGGACTACCTCTCCCGGGCCGACGCCTATCGTCTCTACGCCCACACCCTCCACCGGGAGGGGCGGCTCCCGTAGGCGGTCATCGACTGCCTCCTCCGCACCCCCGGGTGCGGCGGTTGTCGCGCCTCTTCGTCCTTTTTATCTTCAACAGCTGAGGGTAGGAAGTCCTCCTGCGACCTGTATCAGCCGAGGAGCGTGATTTTCTTGGAAGTGATCGTGCGGGACAACGAGAGCCTCGACCGGGCCCTGCGCCGGTTCAAGCGGAAGGTCCAGCGCTCGGGCCTCTATTCGGAGCTGCGCAAGCGCCGGTTCTACGAGAAGCCGAGCGCCCAGCGGAAGCGCAAGCGCGAGGCGGCGATCCGCCGCGAGCGTCGGCGCCAGCGCCGGAACAAGTAGGCTCCGACCCACGGCACGACGTACCGGCCCTCCCTGGCGGGAGGGTCTTTTTTTCTTGGGGGCCTAGCCCACGTCCCGGAGGAAGAGGTCCTCCAGCGTCTCCCACGCCTCCAGGCGGCGCGGCCCCAGGCAGCGGCTCGTGAACATGGCCAGGCTCCGGGCCCGTCCCTGGGGTCCCCGGAGCTCGTTGGGGCTCATCCCGGAGACGTCCTGCACGTAGCGGCAGAGGTTGCCGCTGGAGTGGAGACCGACCCGGTGGGCGACGGTCGCCGTCGTCTTCCCCTGGTCCAGGAGATGACCCGCGGCCAGGACCCGGAACCACCGGAGATAGGTGTACGGTGAGGGGAGATCCCGCCGACGGAAGCGCGCCTTGAGCGCGGCCCGGCTGATCCCGGTGAGCTCGGCCAGAGCGTGAAGATCGTCGTAGCGCGAGGGAAATTCGAGGATCCTGCGGCCCAGCCCCCGCAGGACCGGGGGGATCCCCCTCCCCGACGCCCTCACGAGATCCCGGAAGACCCCCTCCACCCACGGGAGGGGACCTGCGGTCTCCTGGATCAGGCTCCGGAGGCGGGCCGCGTGATCGTCCACCTTGCTGACCGCGAATCCCGTCGCACGACGCTCCTGCTCCCACACCCGCAGGGTGGACCCCGTCAACGCCAGCGTAGGCAGACGGAGATCGTCCAGGGTGTGCGGGTCGGCGAGGGGATGCGTGTCGCCGGGGGCGTAGACGAGAAGACGGGGAAACCCCCGCGCCAGGGCCTCCCGGATCTCTTCGGCCCTCCAGATCACGTCCTCGTCCGGCAGCGCCGCTCGGCGCACGGCCCGACGGAGGAAGGGATCGGAGAGAGGCGTGACGATCATGAGGGACGGAGCTCCTCATGGGCTATGGGGGGTCTCTCCTCAATGTAAGACGGCCCCGCGACCCATTGCCAGGGTCGGCCTCAGAAGAGGGGAAGGGGGCGCGGCTTCTCCCCGGACCAGTCGTAGAACCCCCGACCCGTCTTCCGACCGTAGCGCCCCATCGCCACCATTCGCTTCAGGAGAGGAGGCGGGGCGTAGCGGGGCTCCCGGTACTCCTCGAACATGATCTCGGAGATCCGGTAGAGGGTGTCGATCCCCACGAAGTCGCAGAGGGTGAACGGTCCCATGGGGTGGCCGGTCCCCAGGGTCATCCCCTTGTCGATGTCCTCGATCGTGGCGACCCCCCGCTCGAGCTGCCGGATCGCGTCCAGCATGAACGGCACCAGGAGGAGGTTCACCACGAAGCCCGAGTTGTCCCGGGCCGAGATCGGCTCCTTCCCCAGATTCCGGGCGAACTCGAAGACCGTCTCGTGGGCCTCTTCGCTGGTGGCGATCGTGCGCACCACCTCCACCAGCTTCATGACCGGCACCGGATTGAAGAAGTGGAGTCCCACCACCCGGTCGGCCCGCTCGGTCTCGGCCGCCATGTCGGTGATCGTGAGGGAGCTCGTGTTCGAGGCGAAGATCGCGTCCGGTCCGCAGAGGTCGTCGAGGGTCCGGAAGAGCTCGTTCTTCGCGTCCAGATCCTCGACGATCGCCTCGATCACGATGTCCCGATCCGACAGGTCGTCGAGCTCGGTGGTGAAGGCGAGGCGATCCCACGCCTCGTCCCGGGCGTCCCCCTCGAGCTTCCCCTTCTCCACGGCCCGCTCCATGGACTTTCGAACCCGCTCTCGGCCCGCCTCCAGGGCCTCTTCGTCGATCTCCCGGACCGCGACGTGGAAGCCGGCCTTCGCCGCCACCTCCGCGATCCCGCTCCCCATGAGCCCGCATCCCACCACGCCGACCTTCTCGATCGTCAAGATCTCCTCCTCTCGTCGCTGTCTCTTGGCTGTTCTGCCCTTCGCGTCACTCGTCGCCCAGGACGTCCCGGGCGACACCGTGAAAGTGGCGCCGCACCCAGCGGCGCCAGGACGGCGGGGGCGGCTCCAGGCTCTCGCCGCTCTCCAGGCGTTCCAGGACCCCCTCCACCTCGGCCCGGACCTCCCACAGCTTCTTCCGGTGGGAGCGGCCGGTGAGCCAGACCACCCCCGCCGCCACCGCGCCTCCGGACAGCACCGCCGCGCCTGCGGTCACCAGGACCGGCGCGGCGGTGAGGAGCGTGGCGACGCCGAATCCGGCGCCCGCTCCGGCGGCTCCGCCCCCGAGGACTCCCCCCAGCAGATAGTCGTTCCGGGTGCCCGCGTCCACCTCGAAGGTCACGAGCACCGAGTCGTCGGAGACCGGCTCAAGGCGGACCTCCACCCGCTTGGCCGACGCCACGTAGTAGCGGCCCGAGGTCCCGCTGGCGGCCCTGGCGATCTGGGACGCCCAGTCCACCGCCGGCCTGTACTGGAGCCTCTCCGGCCCCCGCCGCACCGGCTGGAGGAGCTGGGTGGCCACCATGAAGTCGTCCAGGCGGGCCGCCAGCTCCCTGGGCGTCCCGGGCACGACCCGGGAGGCCCGAACGGTCTCCGAGCCCCAGACCGCATCGAGGAGCCCCTCGTCGACCCTCCCGCTTCGGACCTCCGCCAGGGCCCGGCGGACGTGGCGGGCCGGGAGCCCCACCTCCCCGGCGATCCGGAAGAGCTCGGCCTCGTCCAGGGAGCCCTGGTCCGGGTCGGGCTCGGCCGAAGCCAGATCCGCCGCCCGTCGGATCACCTCTTCGAACTCGCGCCGGGTGAGGCGGCGTTCATCCGTCATCTCCCAGGCCTCTCCCCCTGCCGGCGGGAGCGTCGGCCGGGCTCCCGTGCCGGGCACCCGGGAACGGTCCCTTCCCGGCTCAGAGCGCCTCGACGATCACCGCGCCACCCTGCCCGCCCCCGATACACGCCGAGCCCAGGCCGTACGTCGCACCGCGGCGCCGGAGCTCGTGAAGCAGCGTGATCGTGATTCGGGCTCCCGAGGCCCCCAGGGGATGGGTCAGGGCGATCGCCCCGCCGTTCACGTTCACCTTCTCCCGGTCGAGGCCCAGCTCCTTCTCCACGGCCAAGTACTGGGGCGCGAACGCCTCGTTGACCTCCACCAGGTCCATCTCCTCCAGGGTGAGGCCGGCCCGCTCCAGGGCCAGCCGGGCGGCCGGGGCGGGCCCGATCCCCATGATGCTCGGATCGACCCCCACGAAGGCCCACGACACCAGGCGTCCGATCGGCTCGACTCCGTTCTCTTCGGCCCACTCCGCGCTGGCCAGCACGGCGCTGGCCGCGCCGTCGCCGATCCCGCTGGCGTTGCCCGCGGTGACGAGCCCGTCCTTCTTGAAGTACGGTCGGAGCGCCGAGAGGGCCTCGAGGCTCGTGTCGGGGCGGATGTGCTCGTCGTGGTCGAACTCGGTCTCGCCCTTGCGGGTCTTCACGGTGACCGGGACCACCTCGTCGGCGAAGCGGCCCTCGTCCCAGGCCTCCTGGGCGAGCCGGTGGCTCCGCAGGGCATACTCGTCCGCGGCCTCCCGGGTGACGTCGTAGCGCTCGGCCAGCTCCTCGGCGGTCTGGGCCATGGTGAGGCCGCAGCGGGAGTCGAGGAGCGCCTGCCAGAGGGAGTCCTCGAAGTTCTTCCCCGCCTCGCCCAGGCGCAGATCGCCCCACCGGCCCCCCCGGAGCACGTGGGGTGCCTGGCTCATCGACTCGGTGCCTCCGCAGAGGGCGACCCGGGCCTGTCCCAGGAGGATCTCCTTCGCTCCCGACACCATCGCCTGGAAGCCGGAGCCGCACAGGCGGTTCACGGTGAGGGCCGGGACCTCCTGGGGACATCCCACGCCCAGGGCCACGTGGCGGGCCAGGTAGATCGCGTCGGCCGAGGTCTGCTGGGCGTTCCCGAAGTACACGTGGTCCACCCGGTCGGCGGCCACGCCCGACGCCTCCAGGGCGGCGGCGCCGGACAGGGTGCCCAGCTCGGTGGCGGTGAAGTCTTTCAGGGATCCTCCGAACGACCCGAAGGGCGTCCGCTTGCCCGAGAGGAAGACCACTTCCGCGCTCTGCCCCTGTGTTCCCATCGACCCTCTCCCCTTTGCGTGGATGTGCGGATGTTCGGCACGCCCGGGACGGGCGTGTCACCCCGGAGCGGAGGGAGGCCCCAGCCGGGGCCGCCTCGCCTGCAAGGCTACCCTGGCCGGGGTTCGGGGTTCACTTCCCCGCGGGGCGGGGAAGGCGCGGAATCAGGCGGCGCCCGCCCCCAGGCGCCCGGCGACCCAGGCCCCCACCTCGGCGGTGGAGCGATCGCCGTCCAGGTCGGGGGTGGTCTCCCCCTCGGCGATCGACGCGGCCACCGCCCCGTCCACCTGCCGGGCGGCTTCCTCCCAGCCGAAGAACCCCAGGAGGAGAGCGGCGCAGCGGATCGCCGCCAGGGGGTTGGCGCTCCCGGTCCCCGCGATGTCCGGGGCGGAGCCGTGGACGGGCTCGAAGAGGGCGTGGCGGCCCGGATGGAGGTTCGCGGAGGCCGCCAGGCCCAGGCCACCGGTGACCTGGGCCGCCAGGTCGCTGAGGATGTCGCCGAAGAGGTTCGAGGTGACCACGACCTGGAAGTCACCCGGACGCCGGACCAGGTCCATCGCCGCGGCGTCCACCAGGAGCTCTTCCCTCTCGATCCCGGGGAAGTCGGAGCCCACCTCCCGGAAGGCCCGCCGCCAGAGGGCGCCGGCCCGGGGGAGCGCGTTGGCCTTGTCCACCAGGGTGACGCGCTCCCGTCCCCTGTCCCGGGCGTGCTCGAAGGCGGCCCGGACGATTCGCTCCACCCCCTTCCAGGTGTTCACGTCCTCCTGGATCGCCACCTCGTCGGGGGTCCCTTCCTTGAAGGTCCCGCCCATGTTCACGTACGGCCCTTCCGTGTTCTCGCGGAAGATCTCGAGGTCGATCCCCCGGGCGGGCACCTCCCTCAGGGGACAGACCTCCGGGGCGAGGAGGGGGCACGGACGGTAGTTGACGTAGAGGTCGAGCCCGAACCGCAGGCCCAGGAGGATGTCCCGGATGTGGGCGTTGTCCGGCACCCGGGGATCTCCCAGGGCGCCCAGGAGGATCGCGTCGTAGTCTCCCTCCAGGGTCCGGAACTCCTCCTCGGTGATCGAGACGCCCTCCCGCAGGTATCGCTCGGCGCCCATCTCCCACTCGTCCAGGACGAGGTCCAGGCCGTGGCGATCCGCCGCGCTCTCCAGCACGCGGACGGCCTCGTCCACGACCTCGGGTCCGATCCCGTCACCGGGGATGATCGCGACGCGGGGCATGGCCGGGAGTATAGGCGGGCTACCGGCTCCGCACCACGATCTCTCCCCAGGCGTCCTGGCCGGAGCCCCGGCTCCGGAAGAGATACCGTCCGGGGGGCGCTCCCCGGAGCGTGATCACGAAGCGCGTCCCCCGGTCGACGAGGGGAGGGCTCTCGAGCTGCCCGGTGCCCCGGAGGAACGCCGCGGTGACCATGCTCAGGCTGTCCACGGGGAACTCCACGGTGTGGATGCGGCCATCGACGGTCAGGAACTCCACGACGTCGCCCGACGTCACCTCGAGGCGGGGGGGAACGACGTGCTCCCTGGCACCTCGCCCGCCAAGGGTGATCCGGTGGATCCGCACGTCGGCGTCGATTCCCAGGCGCTGCCGGAGCGCGGCATGGGGGTCCACGGCCGCCCTCTCGGGCTCCCCGCCGCACGCCACGCCGAGGAGGAGAAGGAGGGGGGCGAAGGTGCGGGCGACGGCCCCCGGAGGGACTCGGGGCGCGGCGGCCACGGGATGGAGGGGCGCGGCGGGATCAGGCGGGAGGCATTTCGGTCCCGCAGGCGACGCAGAAGCGCCACTCCTCCTCCAGCTCCGCGCCGCAGTCGGGACAGGGCACCACGTTCACTCCGGCGCCACAGTAGGGACAGAACCGGAGATCGTCCCGGTCGGGAAGAGGCTCCTGGCACCACCGGCAGGGACCCGACTCGCCCTCTCCCTCCTCCGAACCGGCCATCGCCTCTGCCAGGCTCCACCCGGCGCCCCCGCCCCCGCTGAGTGGGGCTCGGCTCTCCCTCCTCCCGGCGTCGCCCTCGGAGCCGGCGCGCGAAGGGAGCTCCGGGGGCGGCAGCTCGTCGAGGTCCTCGACCCGATCGGGGTCGATCCGGACCTCCACCGCGGCGAACTCCCGGTAGAGCCCCGTGTCCGGGTTCACCGACTCCAGCTCCTCCTTGAGCTCCCGGCGGGCCGCCTCGGACTGCACCTCCAGGTAATCGCCCTCCCCGGCCAGGAGGTGGAGGAGGGCGTCCTCGTAGTCGCCGTTCATCTCCACGCCGATCCGGTCCCTGTGGGTCCGGTAGGGCACCAGGTCCTGGTAGATCTCGGCCACGGTGAACGACTTCTCGAGGAGCTCCGGCCGCCGCTGCCGGATCTCGTCGACCAGGACGCGGAACATGCGATCTGCGGTCTGCCCGGTGTCGAGCGTCATCCGTCGTCCTCCAGGAATACGAGGCCCTCCTCGATCGCAGCCCGCAGGAAGCTCTCCGGATCCTTGAAGGGGATCTCGGCGCCGAGCTGCTCGTGCCAGCGCTCGGCCATCCGCCTCATGAAATGGCCCAGGGTCTCGTGGGAGAACCCCGCCTGATCCCTCATCTGCCGGACGATCTCGTGCCACGTGCCCCGGAACACCCGCCCGTCCCGACCCCGGACCCGGTGGCTGCCGGTCTCCCGGGCGCCGCCCGCGAACAGCTCCAGCTGCTTCGGGTCGGGCGCCGACCCCGGGCCGGCGGCCCGATTCGAGGCCTCCACCTCCGCCAGGAGCCGGTCGATGGGATCGGCTCCCGACTCGAGCTCCTCGAGGCGCGCCTCCCAGGGGACGAGCCGGGGATCTCCGGACTCTACCTGCCAGAAGGCGCGTTTCAGCTCGATCACCCGCCACACCGCGAGGGAATCCCAGTGCTGGGCCGGCGGGACACGCTCGAACTCCCGGAGCGCCCCCTCCCAGTCGCCGCGCTCGTAGAGGAGGTGGGCCAGGTAGACCCTGGCGTCGTGGAGGTCGGGGTCGAGGCGGAGCGCCCTGCGAATCTGGCGGCCCGCCCCCACTTCGTCTCCCAGACGGTGGAGGGCGTATCCGAGGGAAGCCGCCGCTTCGCCGTGGTCCGGGCGCACCGCCGCAGCCTTGGCGAAGACGTCCCGGGCCTGGTCGTAGAGACCCCCGCGATAGAGGGCCCGCCCCATGGTCAGGAGGAGCTCGGCGTCGTCCTCGTATCCCATGGCCATGACCTCGTGGAAGATCCGGACCGCCCGCTCGCGCTCGCCGAAGCGGAGGAGGGCCTCGCCCAGCCCGACCAGAGCGTCCTCGTGGGCGGGATCCAGGACGACCGCCCGCTCGAAGGCGTGCCGGGCCCAGGCATACTCCTCCCGGGCGAGACGGGCGTAGCCGAGCCCGACGCAGAGCTCCACCGCGTTGGGATAGAGGGAGAGGCCCTCCTTCAGCATCTCGAGGGCCCCGTCGTAGTCGCCGTCGTTGTAGAGCTTGTGGGCCTGCTCGTCGTATTCCTCGGAGGAGAGGAACCGGTCGGGCATTGTGGGCGGCTCCTTCGGGATGGAGGGAATCGATCCCTTGAGGCGAAAAATAAGGAGGGCTCCGGGCCCTCACCAGCCTGGGTCGGGACCGATCGGTTCCGCCGGGGGGGGCGGTCGGGCAGCGTCCCCGGCTCGGTGGCGGCGCTACCCCGCCCTGCCGAAGCGGGCGCCGCACTGAGGACACGCCACGTCCCGATCGACCCGGACCAGGCGAGTGTCCTCCCCGTGGCGCGGACAGTAGGGGTCGATCCCGGACTCCCGGACCTCCTTCACCTTCCGGCGCTCCGTGCGCGTCCCGGTGGGGATCGAGAGCTCGTAGCGCAGGGACGAGCTGCTGCACTCGAAGATCACGGTTCCCGAGCCGTCGTCCTCCATGCGAACGGTGAGAGGGTCGAGACGCCCCCCCATGGGAGAAGTCATGACCCGGCCTGCGTAGTAGGCCTCGCGGTATTCTTCGGGGTCCGGCAGGGGCATGACACCGGCTCGCTGATCGCCGTTCTCCCCCTCCCCGGACTTCCTCGCCATGATCCCCTCCCACGTCGCTGGGGGCTCCCACGTGACCCGGGATCCCGGGTCGAAGCGTCGGGCCAATATGTAGGGGGCGGGTACCGGTCGCCACGGTGAGGGGTCGCGAGGTGGAGCGTCAGGAGCCGCTCCGGCGTCTCACTCTCTCCCCTTCGGCGCATCCGGCCAGAGGTCCTCGACCTCCCGATCCAGGGCCTTGGCCAGGGCGTATCGGGCCGTGGCCCCCTTCGTCCTCCCGTTCACGATCTCGCTCACGGCCTGGGGGCTGATCCCGATCTCGTCTCCCAAGGATCGGTAGGTGTGTCCCCGCTCCTTGATCAGCGTCTTGATCCGTTCGGAAGGGCTGTCGGTCATCTCAGGGTCCGTGAATCGTTCCGGCCGAGGAATACACTCGTCGGACCTCCACCGCTCGGCGAGCTCATCGGACGCGCCTCGTCCCTCGCCTCCGGCTTCGGGGCCGGAGTGTACAGAGGGCAGGATGTCATGTCAACGTAATTGTATGGGCTGTAGAGGCGCGCCCCTTCTCGTATATTGATCCCCATACCCACGACAGATCGGCGCCACGGAAGACCTCGATGAGCAGCGCAGAGCACAGCCATACCCTCACGCGGAGCGTGGCCGAGAGGATTCTCTCTCTCAAGCGGTCCGGCGAGACCGATTCGTCCTTCGCCCGCAGGATCGGCGTGTCCCCGCAGGTCGTCAGCAACTATCGATCGGGCAGCAACGGCGCATCTCTCGAGATCCTGGCCGCGGTGGTGCGAAACACCGAGGCCAGCGCCCACTGGCTCGTCACCGGCGACGGCTCTCGCTTCCGGATTCCCGACGAGGCGCGCCACGCCGTGGTCCAGGCCGTGGAGAGCTTCGCCTCCGACGCGGAGCGTCTCCTCCGGGACCTCCGCGCCCGGTACCGGGGGGACGGCGAATCCCCCGGGAGCCCCTAGGGAGGCGACGCGCCGGAGCCCGGAACGGAGGCTCCAAACATGCCCGTCGGCCCGCGATGAACGTTCCCTCGATCGACCCGGTGACCCTCGAAGTCCACCGGCATCTCTTCACGGCCCTGGCCGAGGAGATGGGCGCGGCGCTGCGGCGGGCCTCCTTCTCCCCCAACATCAAGGAGCGGCGCGACTACTCCTGCGCCCTCTTCGATCCCCGGGGGGTCGCGGTGGCCATGGGCGACCACATGCCCGTCCACCTCGGGGCCATGCCGATGAGCGTCGAGGCGGCGCTGGACGAGCTGGGCGACCTCGAGCCCGGAGACGTGGCGTGCCTCAACGATCCCTTCCGGGGCGGCACCCACCTTCCCGACATCACGCTTCTGGCGCCGGTCCACCTCGAGGAGGAGCCGCCACGCGACCACGCCCCGTCCTCGCCCGGTAAAGGGGCGGACGGGGCACGCGGGTTCCCCCGCCTCCTGGGGTACGTGGCGTCCCGGGCCCACCACTCCGACGTGGGAGGGTCGAGCCCCGGCTCCATGCCCCTGGCCCGGGAGATCTTCGAGGAGGGGATCCGGATCCCTCCCGTCCGGCTCCACCGCCGGGGCACCCGCAACGAGGACCTGTGGCGCGCGCTCCTGGCCAACGTGCGGACGCCCGTGGAGCGGGCCGGCGACCTGGACGCCCAGCTGGCCGCCCTTCACGCGGGACGCACCCGGCTCCTCGAGCTGGTCGGGCGGAGAGGGGCCGACGAGGTCCTGGCCGCGATGGAGGAGCTGATCCGCTACGCCGACCGGATGGTGGAGGCCGGGCTCCGTGAGATCCCGGCGGGGCGCTACGAGGCCGAGGACGTCATGGAGGACGACGGCTTCGGCAACGGCCCCGTGCCGATCCGGGTGGCCCTCGAGGTGGAGGACGGCGGGCTGACCGTGGACTTCCACGGCACAGGCGAGCAGACACCCGGCGGTATCAACGCCGTGGCGGCGATCACCGCCTCGGCGACCCGGTACGTGGTCCGGTGCGTGGTGGAGCGCCTGCTGGGCGAGCCGCTCCCGGCCGGCGGCGGCTCGATGGAGGCCGTGGTGCTCCGCCTCCCCGAGGGGTCGGTGGTGGACGCGCGGCCGCCGGCCTCCGTGGCGGCGGGGAACGTGGAGACGAGCCAGCGAATCACCGACGTCCTCCTGCGGGCCTTCGGGCGCGCCCTGCCCGACGCGATCCCGGCCCTCTCCCAGGGCACGATGAACAACACCACCGTGGGCGGCCTCGACCCCCGGACCGGGGAGCGCTTCGCCTACTACGAGACCGTGGGAGGGGGCATGGGGGCCGGCCCCGACGGCCCGGGCCTCTCGGGCGTCCACACCCACATGTCCAACTCCCTGAACACGCCCGTGGAGGCCCTGGAGCACGCCTACCCCTTCCGCGTGATCCGCTACGCGATCCGGCGGGGGAGCGGGGGAGGGGGTCGGCACAGGGGCGGGGATGGACTCCGGCGCGACCTCCGGCTTCTCGGCGACGCCCGGGTGACCCTCCTCTCGGAGCGGCGGACCCGGGGTCCGGCGGGAGCCCGGGGAGGAGGCGACGGCGCGCCGGGCCGCAACGTCCGGATACGGAAGGGGGAGGAGACGGAGCTCCCGGGGAAAGTCACCTTCGACGCCCGGGCGGGAGACGTGGTCAGCGTCCGCTCGCCCGGCGGCGGCGGGTGGGGGGCGACGGAGGAGGGCTGAGCGCCCGATGAAGGCCACCGTCTCCGCGACGATCATCACCTTCGACGCCGAGCGGACCCTGGAGCGCACGCTCGGCGCGCTCCAGTGGGTGGACGAGATCGTGGTGGTGGACAGCGGCAGCGGCGATGCCACCCTCGGGATCGCCCGGGCCCACGGCGCCCGCTGCCTGGTGCGGGATTGGCCGGGCTACGGGATACAGAAGGCCCGGGCGGCGCGGGAAGCCCGGGGCGAGTGGATCCTCTCGGTGGACGCCGACGAGGTCGTCTCCGAGGAGCTGGCCCGCTCGATCCGCTCGGCCGTCTCGGAGCCGGCGGGACGGGCGGGCTTCGAGGTCGCATGCCACACCCGCTTCCTCGGCGCGTGGCTCGGCGGGCGGGGATGGTGGACCGACTGGAAGCTCCGCCTCTTCCATCGGGACCGGGGCCGCTTCACCGAGGAGCCGATCCACGAGGGGGTGCGGGTGGACGGTCCGGTGGGGCGACTGGCCGGACCGCTCCGCCACCGCCCGTGGGCGAACGTGGCCCACCGGATGGAGAAGGACAACCGGTACGGAACCCTGGCGGCCCTGAGGGACTATCGGAACGGCCGGCGGGCCGGCCCCTTGAGCCCCGTCACCCGCGGCCTCGGTTGGCTGCTGAAGGAGTACGTGCTCCGGGGAGGATTCCTCCACGGGCGGGCGGGAGCGATCCACGCCGCCCTCTCCGGGGCGTACGCCTTCCAGCGGGCGGCCAAGCTGTGGGAGCTGGAGCGGCGGGGCGGACCCCCGGCCAGAGCGAGCCAACATTCCCGGAAGGACGCGTAGGAGGGCGCCGAGCGACGATGGAGCTCCTGCTGGGGCTGGTCTGCGACGACGCCCGGACGACGCCGGAGGGGAAGCTGGACATCGAAGGGGTCTTCAACGACCTCTACGCGCCGGGGTTCCCCGCCAAGCAGGACCGGATGGTCCTCGTCCTCGCCGTGGAGTGGGACCGGGAGGACCAGGGCCGATACAACTTTCGCGTCGACCTGCAGGGCCCCGACGACCGTCCCTCCCTCACCGTGGACGGCCACACCGACGTGGACCGCCGCCCCCCGGAGCGGCCGCCGCCCAGGACCCGGCTGGTCATGCCCCTGGAGGACGTGGTTTTCCCGGCGCCCGGTCGCTACCGCTTCCAGGTGCGCATGAAGGGACGGACTCTCGAAGGTCCCTCCCTCAACCTCGTCGAGACGGAGGGGGCGCCCGATTGACCCTCGGGCCGAAGCTTCCCCCGGGTTTCGAGCGCCTCGACCTCGCCGGGGCCCAGGTCTGGGTTCGGCCCGAAGCCCGGAGCTGGGGAGAGGCGGCCCTCCGGGACCACGGCTCCCTCTACCGGGGAGCCGCCCGGGACCCAGCCGCCCGGAGGATGGAGGGACGGGGCCCGGTCTACGCGGTACCGGCGGCGCCCGACGAGGTCCAGGCGGCCCTGGGCGAGCCCGGCGGCCGATGGGTGGTGCGCCGCTACCGGCGCGGAGGGCTGGTGGCGCGCTTTCTCGGCGACCGCTACCTGCGGGCGGGAGCCCCCCGACCCTTCCGGGAGGTCGAGGCCAGCGAGGCGCTCCGAGCCCGGCGGCTGCCCACGCCCCGGGTGGTGGCCGCCGCCGTGTACCCCGCCGGCCTCTTTCGCCGGGGGGACCTGGTGACGGTCGAGATCCCGGGGGCCGTGGAGCTGGCCGCGGTCCTCTTCGACCCGGAGCGCCGGGGCGTCGCCGGGTCCGTGGACCGGAAGGAGGCCTTGGGGGCGGCCGGAGCCCTGATCCGCCGGGCGGCGCGGGCGGGAGTCTATCACCCGGATCTCAATGCCCGCAACGTCCTCCTCCAGTGGTCCGGGGGAGCCCCCGACGCCCACCTCGTGGATCTCGACCGCTGCCGGGTGGCCCCCGGGCCCTCTCCCGGGTCCGCACGGCCGATGCACGCCCGGCTCGTGCGCTCGATCCGGAAGCTCGAGAAGGAATACGATCTCCGGGTGCCCGACGGGGAGCTCGGGGCCCTGGCCCGGGCCGTGGAGGGGTGACGAGCGCCCTGGCCCGGAGGCTGGCCGCCGAGCCGCCCCGGGAGATCTGCGTCGTCATGCTCAGCGCACTCGGTGACGCGGTCCACGTCCTCCCGGTGGTGAACGCCGTCAAGCGACGGTGGCCCGGGGTCCGGGTCACCTGGATCGTCCAGCCCGTGCCCCACGCCCTCGTGCGGGGTCACCCCTCGGTCGACGAGCTCGTGGTCTTCCGCCGGCGCCGGGGACCGGCGGCGTGGCGAGGATTCGCCGAGGTCGCCCACCGCCTCCGGGAGCGGCGCTTCGACGTGGCCCTGGGCCTCCAGGTCTACTTCAAGGCGGGTCTCCTCACCCGCCTCGTCCCCGCCCGGACCCGGCTCGGCTTCGACCGGCGCCGGGCCCGGGACGGCCAGTGGCTCTTCACCGACGAGCGGATCCCGGCCCGGGGGGACCAGCACGTCCAGGACCAGTACTTCGAGTTCCTCGAGCACCTGGGCGTGGATCCCGAGCCCGTGGAGTGGGGGATCCGCCTGGCCTACACGCCCGAGGAGCGGGCAGCCCGGGATGCCTTTTTCCGGGAGCTGGCCGCGCCGGCGTGCGCGGTGGTCGTGGGGACGAGCAGGACCGGGAAGAACTGGACGGCCGAGGGCTACGCCCGGGTGCTGGAGGTGGTGGAGGAGCGGCACGGCCTGAGGCCGGTCCTGGTCGGGGGGCCCTCGCCCGGGGAGCGGGCGATCGCGGACCGGATCCTCTCCCTCACCGGCGCCCGACCCGTGGACGCCCTGGGCGACGACGTGCGGCGGCTCACCGCGATCCTCGACGGGGCGGCGCTGACGATCAGCCCCGACACCGGTCCCCTCCACATCAGCCGGGCCCTGGACACTCCCGTGGTGGGGCTCTACGGACACACGAACCCGAAGCGCACCGGCCCCTACCGCAAGTACGCGGACCTGGTCGTGGACGGATACGCGCGCTTCCCCGGCGAGGATTATCCCGTCTCCACGGAGCGCCGCGACGGGATGAAGCGGGTGACGACGAGCCGGGTGCTGGAGAAGGTGGAGCGGGCCCTGGAGCTCTACGTCCGGGGGTGAGTGGCCGACCTCACCCCGCCCAGAGCATCTTCCCCGCCAGGAACACGAACCCGGCGGCGACCCCCAGGGCCGCCTCCCACTCCCGGTTCCTCCGGTAGAGATCGAGGGAGAAGCCGCCGCGCGCTCCGGGCTCGTCGCTCCGCCCCGGGTAGGGGCAGAGCCGCGGGAGGAGCCGGGGCACCCGCTCCCGGTAGCGACGGTACGCGTCCCCGAACTCCCGCTCGAGGACCCGCTCCTCGATGCGCATCGTCCGGAGGTAGACGACGAGGAAGAAGGTCAGGAAGAGGGCCACGAAGAGCCATCGCCCCCCGGCCACCGTGACCCCCACGCCGATGAGGAGGCTCCCCAGGTAGAGGGGATTCCGGGTGTGGGCGTAGGGGCCCGAGACGGACAGGCGCCGCTCCTTCGCGATGAAGCCCGCCGACCAGGCCCGGACGCCGGTGCCCAAGGCGGCCACGAGACCGCCGGCGAGGAGGAGGACCGGGGTGGGGCGGGCCAGGAGGAGGAAGGGGACGAGGAGGAGCCAGACGGCCCGGAGCCGGACCCGCCGGGAGCCGAGGCTCACCGGCCTCCCGGAGCCTCGCCCTCCTCTCCCTCGGGCGGCTCGGGGCTCCCGTCCGGCTGGGGATCCTCGGCGCGCTCGGGGGGACGCTCCCAGACCGGGCGCCCTTCCTCGACGCTCCGCAGGTGAAGGGTCATGGACCGCATGACGGGAATCTTGACCCGCATGTACACCAGGTGACGCTTCTCGTCGTCGGTGAAGTGGAGCTCGGCCTCGCCGCCCTCCCGGAACATCCCCTCGGTGTTGAAGGAAGGCCGCACCACCACGGTCGGGAACGTGCCCGCGGGAACCTCCACGGTGTCGCGTCTCAGGACCCGGACCACCACCGGGTTCCCCTCCTCCTTGAAGTACCGGTCGAAGCGATACTCCCGCCCGGGAGTCAGGTCCAGGGTGCGGACGTAGTAGAGGAATGCCACGTCGTCCAGGGGGAAGGAGGAAAGCATCCTCCCGCCCTTCTCCTCGTCGGTCCGCTCCCACCGGCGCTCCTCCGGATAGAAGGCGTAGTGGCGGTCGTCCTGGTAGTTGACCTCGTGGATCTTCTTGCGGAAGCGCCGGCTCACCAGGGTCCGCAGGTCGAGCCACGACTCGAAGAAGTCGTGGACGTCGGCGAACAGGAAGCCGCCGTCGAGCCTCATGGTCAGGTAATAGGAGGGCCGGCTCTGGACGGTGTCCACCCCCGCCACCTCCAGGGAGCCCTCACCCACCCCGAAGGCGCCCATCTTGAGCTGGTAGGTGAGCCGCTCTCCCGGCCCGAACGGAACCCGGGCGGCCTCGGAGTAATAGGGGACCGTGGCCGCGGAGTCGGCCGCTTCTCCCGGTCCCTCTCCGTTCTCGTGCTCCTGGGCGTGCCCCGGGGAGACGAGGGCGAGGAGGAGTAGGCCCACGAGCGGCCCCGGAATCCAGCGCGCCATCGGGCTCATCCCGCCCCTCCCGTCCGCCACGCCCTGCCCCGAAGGCTCACGAGCTCCCGGGCCGCCCGGAGCGGGCGGAAGCGACTCCCGCGGGTGCGGATGTCGTAGCGAAGCCTCAGGGGCACTTCCTCCACACGTCGGGCGTGTGGAAGGGTGCGCTCCAGGAGCTCCACGTGGGCTGCCCAGCCCGTGCGGGTGAGAAGGGGCTCGGGGTCCGCCTCCCGGAGGGCCTTCTTGAGGACGATGATCCGGTACGCCCGGAATCCGCAGAGAGGGTCGGCGACCGGGGCCTCGCCGTGGGTCTCGCCCAGGAGGTACGGTGCGAGGCGGCGCGTCCAGCGCACCCGGAGGGGCTCCGGGCCCACGGGCTCATTCTCGTCACCCGCCACGATGTCGGCGCCCCCTTCGATCACCTTGACCATCTCCACCACGTCCCGGGGGTGCTCGGTGAAGTCGCCCTGGAGGGTGACGACCACGTCCCGCTTCGGATAGGGCGCCCGGTCCACCGCCTCCCGCAGGAGGCCCTCCAGGGCCCGGGTGTGCCCAATCCTCTCGGGACCCCCGAGGATCTCCATGGGCACCCGGGCGCGGTACCGCTCCAGGACCTCGCCGGTCCCGTCGGTGGAAGCGTCGTCCAGGACCAGGATCCGGTAGTCCCGGGCGAACTCCGCCATGACCTTCCGGATCTTCCAGAGGAGCACACCCACGGTGCGCTCCTCGTCGTGGACGGGAATGCAGAAGTAGATCACGTGAGCTCGATTTTCGGGGAAGGGGTGGCCGGAGTCGCGGGGAAATGACCCGAGCGGCCCGGGGACGCCTCACCGTCGGATAATACAGGCTTCAGACGGGCCGGTTCCTCTCCTTCCACCGCCTGTGGTGCCAGAAATACTGCTCCGGGTTCCGGCGCACGGCCTCCTCCAGCCTCCGGGTGTACGCCTCGACGAGGCGGCGCACGTCCCTCCCCGTGTCCCCCGATCGCACCCCGGGCACCGGCTCCAGGGAGAGGAGGTGGGTGACGCTTCCCCGGCGCTCTCGGATCACGATCGCCACGAAGAGGGGAGCCCCGGTCCGGAGGGCCAGGACGGCGGGACCTCGGGGGGTGTTGGCGGCGCGACCGAAGAAGGGAACCTCGATCCCGCCCGAGATCGGATTCTGGTCGCCGACCAGGGCCACGGCCCGCCCCCGACGCAGGGAGCGGAGTGCCTCCCGGGAGGCCGCCGCCTTGTAGATCACGCGCATGCCCAGGCGCTCCCGGGTCCCCACGACGGCCCGGTCGAAGAGCGGGTTTCCCTGGCGCAGGGCCACCACGTCCAGGGCCACGCCCCGGCACGCCAGGGCCGCTCCCCCCACCTCCCAGTTCCCCAGGTGCCCGGTCACGATCACGGCCCCCCGACCCGCCTCCAGGGCTCGACGCAGCGCCTCCAGGCCGCGCACCGCGGTCCGCTCCCGGACCGTCTCCTCGTCGAGGTCCGCGAGCCGGACCATCGCCACGGCCTCCCGACCCAGGTGCCGGAAGCACGCCCGGGCCACACGGCGCCGCCAACGGGACGGGCGCTCGGGGAAGGCCCACCCCAGGTGCCGATCCACGTCCCGGCGCCGGAGCCGAAGGACCGCCCCCACCGCCCAACCGACCCACTCACCCAGCCGCAGGGCCGGAGCCTCGGGGAGGAGGCCAACCGCCCCCGCGAAGGCCCGGAAGAGGAGGTGCTCGATGCGGTGACGGAGGGTGGGGCGCCCGGGCGATCCGTCCCCGGGGGGTCCGTCCACGGCCTCAGGCCGGGCGGGCGCCGGGCCCGGCCGCCGCTTCCTCGACGGGGGCTGAGCCGTCGGGCCCGGCGGCCCCTTCCGGCTCCTCGAGCTGGAGGTCGTAGAGCCGGCGATAGAGGCCGCCCCCCGCGTAGAGGCTCCCGTGGTCGCCCCGCTCCACGATCCGGCCCTCCTCGAGCACCACGATCCGGTCCGCCCGCTGGACCGTGGAGAGACGGTGGGCGATGACGATCACCGTGCGGCCCTGCAGGAGGCGCTCCACGGCGCGCTGGACGATCCGCTCGGACTCGCTGTCCAGGGCGCTGGTGGCCTCGTCGAAGATCAGGATCGGGGGGTCCCGGAGGATCGCCCGGGCGATGGCGATCCGCTGGCGCTGGCCTCCCGAAAGCTCGGCTCCCCGCTCCCCCACCACGGTGTCGTATCCCCGGGGGAGGCGGGCGACGAACTCGTGGGCATAGGCGGCCCGGGCGGCCCGCTCGATCGCCCCGGGCCCCAACTGGTCCAGCCCGTAGGCGATGTTGGACCGGACCGTGTCGTGGAAGAGCACGGTCTCCTGGGAGACCACCCCCATCGCCTCCCGGAGGCTCCGGACCGTGAACTCCCGGATCTCCGTGCCGTCGATCAGGATCCGTCCCGCGTCGGGCTCGTAGAAGCGGGCCAGAAGGTCGACCACGGTGGTCTTCCCCGACCCGCTGGGGCCGACCAGGGCCACCACCTCGCCCCGGGGCACGGTGAGGGAAACGTCCCGGAGAACCGGCTCGCCCGGGCGATACGCGAAGGTGACCCGGTCGAAGACGATGGCGTCGTCCAGGCCGGGGAAGGGACGGGCCCCGGGGCGGTCCCGGATCTCAGCCGGGGCGTCCAGGAACTCGAAGACCCGCTCGGCGCCCGCCAGACCCGGCTGGATCAGGGCCGGGAGCTTGGAGAGGTACTTCACCGGGGCGTAGAGCTTCATGGAGAGGGCGAGGAAGCCGATGAACTCCTCCCCGGTCAGCTCTCCCCCGACCAGGACGAGGCGGGCCCCGTACCAGAGGAGGATCACCGTGCCCACGGCCGCCAGCATCTCGGTGATCGGCGCCGCCAGGGCCCGGAGCCGCTCGTTCTTGAGGAACGCCCGGACGTAGTCGCCGGTGAGCTCGTGGAAGCGCCGTCGCTCCCGGTCCTCGGCGGTGGACGCCTTCACGAGCCGGATCCCCGAGACCGTCTCCTGGATGTGGGCGTTCACGTCGCCGGCCAGGTCCAGGATCCGGCGGTCGCCCCGGCGAAGGCGCTTCAGGAGCGGCCCCCAGACCCCCATCGTCACGGGGACCACCACGAAGGCGGCCAGGGTGAGCTTCGCCGAGATCGAGACCATGAGCGCAACGGCCGCACCGAACTCCAGGACCGAGGAGACCGCCCGGGCGAGCTGCTTCGTGACCAGGGTCCGGAGCTGCTCCACGTCGTGGGTCAGCCGGGAGACGATCTGCCCCGTCTTCGTCCGGCCGAAGAACGCCAGGTCGAGGTTCAGGAGGTGGTCGTAGACCTCGTTGCGCAGGTCCCGGGTCACCCCCTGCTCCACCCGGGCCACCAGGTAGGTCCGGAGGAAGTCGAAGAAGTTCTTCACCAGGAAGACGGCGAGGATGAAGAGGATGATCCCCTGGACCGCCGCCTCGGGATCGCCCCCCAGGTCCACGAGGCGGCCCACGGTCCGGTCCATGAGCGTCTCGAGGAGGCCCTCGCCTCCTGCGGGGCCCGGCTCCCCCGGCGCGCCCACGCCCCCGGCCCCCTCCGCTGCGGGGTCGGAGCCGCCGAGCGCGGCCTCCCCGCCGTCGCGCCCCGACGCGAAGAGAGCCCGGAGGAAGGGAATCAGGAGCGCCAGGCTGAAGGCGTCCAGCGCGGCGAAGATCGCGATCGCGCCGGCCGCCGCCGCGAAGACGGCCAGATGGGGCCTCAGGTAGGAGACGATGCGTAGGTAGAGCTTCACGGATCCGCTTCTCAGCCGGGGGCGACGGGGCCGGTGCCGAACCCGCTCCGGGCGGCGTTCAGCGGGGTCGGGGGGTCAGCCGGGCCACGGGAACGATCATCTCCTCGGGGGAGACGCCGCCGTGGAGGAAGGAGTTCCGGTAGCGGGCCTGGTACTCCCGCAGCTTCGTCGGATAGACGAAGAAGAAGTCCTCCAGGGCCAGGAGGTAGCAGGTGCCCAGCTTGCCCTCGGGGAGCCGGAGGTCCGAGGCGTCCTTCGTGGCGAAGGCGTGGGAGGGCTCCTCGGCCCGGAGGTCGGCGCCGAACTTGTACCGCAGGTTGCTGGTGGCGTCCCGGCGGGCGTACACGGTGGTGGGGTGCTGGCAGAGGATCGAGCCGTGATCGGTGGTGAGGAGCACCCGGTGGCCCGCCGCCGCGGCCTCCCGCAGGACCTTGAGGGCCGTGGATCGCTCGAACCACGAGCGGGTGACGTCCCGGAGCGCCGCCTCGTCCTTCGCCACCTCCATGAGGATCGGCGACTCGCTCCGGCCGTGGGTCATGAGGTCCACGAAGTTGAAGACCAGGGCGATCACGACCCCCTCGGTCCGCAGGGCCGAGTTGATCCGGGCCCGCACCTGCTCCGAGTCCCGGTCCGTGAAGATCTTCTCGTAGTGGATCGGCACCTCCCGGCCCGTCAGACGCCGGAGCTGATCGGCCAGCAGCTCGTCCTCGAAGGCGTTCATGCTCCCCTCCTCGTCCACCCCTTCCCACCACCCGGGGCGGCGCCGGGCGATCTCGTCGGCGTAGATCCCCCCGAAGATCGCGTTGCGGGCGTAGGGGGTGGCCGTGGGCAGGATCGAGTAGTGGTAGCTCTCCTCGATCTCGAAGTGGGGAGCCAGGAGGGGGGCCATCACCCGCCACTGGTCCAGGCGCATGCAGTCCAGGATCACGAAGAAGACGGGCCGGGAGTCCAGGAGGGGCACGAGATGGTTCCGGACCACGTCCACGGAGAGCTCGGGCCGGTCCGGCGCGTCCTCCATCCACCGGGCATAGTTCCGGACCACCCAGGGCCCGAAGTCCCGGCGGAGATCCTCGAGGAGGGAGGCCACGGTGTCCATGAGCCCGCTCTCCCCGGCCTCCTCCAGGCGGATGTGCCAGTCCACGAGCTCGGTGTAGACCGCGGTGAAGTCGTCGGGGGTCGACGCCTCGTCCTTGAGCGCCGAGATCCGGGGAAAGCGGGCCGCGAAGTCCTGGGCGGTCTGCTGCTGGCGGATCGTCGAGCCCTCGAGGATCCGGGTCACCGCCGAGAGGACCTGCCGCGGGCTCGTGGGCTTCACCAGGTAGTCGTCCACCTGGCGCCCGATCGCCTCCTCCATGGTCTGGTCCTCCTCGGACTTGGTGACCATGACGACCCGGGCGTGGGGGTCCTCCCGGCGGAGGCGCTTCAACACGGCGAGCCCCCGCATCCCCGGCATCTGCTCGTCGAGGAGGACCAGGTCGTAGGTCTCGTCCCGGAGCAGGGCCAGGGCGTCGTCGCCGTTGCTGATCGCGTCCACGT
>JABAHQ010000936.1_pt5 | contig 22458 bp, 16 predicted proteins | sample 7062091 | NCBI WGS metagenome assembly JABAHQ01 (sample SAMN14534359, study PRJNA622989) | marine sediment metagenome | biome: marine biome [ENVO:00000428]; feature: marine pelagic biome [ENVO:01000023]; material: deep marine sediment [ENVO:00002113] | place: India: Gulf of Kutch | collected...
AGTTCCGGTGGCAAAGCGGTCAGTTCATTTCTGTCCAATTTGAGGATTTCTAAATTGGACAACTGACCGATTTCAGGGGGCAGGCTGGTTAATCCCCCTGGGCTTCTAAAAATGCCCCCCAAGTACAACACCCGCAAATTCGTCAAATTACCAATTTCAGAGGGTAATGTGACCAGTTCATTCTCATTCAAGTTGAGGACTTCCAACTGGGATAATTGCCCGATTTCAGGGGGGAGCTCTAGTCCGCGACAGCCCCGTATTTCCAGCTCTCTTAGATGGTTTAAACGACCGATTTCCGGGGAGAGTTGGCTGAGTTCACAGCCGATAAACGTCCAGGGGTTAGACCCGATAACGAGTATATCATAGCGTTTCTTTAGCCGCCATAAAGCATAACTGACGTAGGGATAGAAAATGCTGTCTGAGTTTTTACGTTTGTAGGCATCGTAAAAATCGGCAATGGGGTTTCTAGGGCGCGTTGTGCTCGGATAAGCCAGCTCAACCGCTTTACCCTGCTCATATTTGACCATCACCCGGTTGCCAAAAATCCGCTTGACCACTTGCTCATCTTGGGCACGCCAGGCCATGGCACTTTGACTACATATCATCGTGGCGATTATAAAGCCAAGCAAACTGAGTAGTAGTCTTTTACGACGTTTCACCAGACTGCGTCTCCTTCCGCCTTTATTTTTAACCGTCTTTACGTTTCATGTCGTCCGACTTTTGCCTCTCACTAAAGCGGAGACGCGATGTTATAAAAAGCTATTTTAGGCGTATTTCAAGATGAAGCAAAACTGCCCTTGTTACCAGGTAGCAAGGGCAGTTTCGATGGTTGAGTTTGCTCATAACTCAACTGAGAGCTATCACCTTCAATCTGTAGCACCATTATCTTCGGATATACCGTGTTTAGCTAAGAGGGCGCGCAAGCGAGCAACTTCAGCTTCAGCGGCTTCGGCACGTTGAGCTTCGGCTTCGGCATGGGTAGCAATCAATAGACCATTAGCCGAGTAGAACCGTAGCCATGTAGCGGTTACCCGCTGAAATTCACCCTGCCATGTCCCCAACCAAAGCCCTATTTCCTCGCTCCACAACCACCCTTGCTCGTTTGGCTCTAGCTCAACATATTGACTGGCTGCTAATCGCCAGCCCATCAGCCGAGAATCATCCGGGTTATAGCAAAAATACTCTGGGGTATGGAATGTTTCTCGATACAGCTCTTTTTTAGGCCCCAGGTCAATTTCAAAAGTGGTCGGTGATGATAATTCGATAATTACGTTCGGATAGCGCCCTTTTTCTTCCCATACAATCCACGCCTTACGATCACGGGTACCATCGACTCCCTTAACCACAAAAAAATCTGGCCCTCGATAATCACGGTTACGAATTTGTTCCGAACTAAAGTAAATAAACATATTGCCGCCGGCAAAGTAATCCTGGCGATCGTGCCAGTGGTAATGTACGGAGTCAATCAGTAAATTCATCTGGATACGATGCCAGTTTGTTTCCAAAGGAACACCATCCTCTGTCGGTAAATCAACTTTCGGCAATTCGATAACAGGAAATAACATTTCAGGTGGTTTTAGCTCCAGCACAATAGGCTCCTTTTACCCGGCAAAAAACGCCTCATCTTCCACAAGATTACCTTACCACAAATTTGTTTCTCGACAAAAAAAGCGTTCCGAGTTCCCAGTTCCTAGTTCCGGGTTGAACTCTGAACCCTAAACTGGGAACTATTCCTCTCAAGCCCAAAATGCCTTCTTTAGATCGGTAAACTCGCTCACCGGACCCTCAAATTTGTTACTGCCTAATTCCAAAACATAAACGTAGTCGGCAATTTTGAGCGCTTGCCGGATTTCCTGGTCAACCAGCACAATTGTAATGCCCGACTCCTTCAATTTGACCAGCATTTGATAAACTTCTGCCGATAGCAATTTGGCCAGACCGGCTGTGGGCTCGTCGACCAGCATAACTGTGGGGTCGGTCATCAGGGTGCGGGCCAATTCAACCATACGCTGCTGCCCGCCGGAGAGGTTACCGGCCAGCGATTTACGCCGTTCTTTTAGAACAGGGAAAAGCGTGTAATTTTCCTCCAGTTTACGCTTGATGCGGGCTTTATCCCCTCTGAAGGTATAGGCTCCCATCTCCAGGTTCTCTTCAATGCTCATCCAACGAAAAATGCCGGGGTGCTGTGGAATATAGGCCAACCCCTTTTCAATAAGCTTATAAGTCGGCACCCCGGTTACCTCTTGTCCTTCCAAAAAGACTTGCCCGGTATTTGGCGGCAAGAAACCGTATATGGCCTTAAGCATCGTTGATTTACCCACCCCATTCGCACCGAGGACGGCGGTGATCTTGCCTCGTTGAGCCTTCAAGTTAACCCCTTGCAAGATATTCAAGTCTCTATAATAACCAACATAAAGGTCTTTGACTTCAAGGATAATAGACGCTGGATCAATATCCCGTCCATCTGTACCTATTGTTGCCGGCGCTTCAGTCTGAATATTAGCCTCAACCATAACTCATGCTCCTTCTTCCATTGCTGCTTGATGACCATTATCATTATCGGCCAGCAAGCCAAATTCATCATCCTCCTCAGCCGCGCCCAAATAAGCTTCAATCACAGCCGGATCATGACGGACTTCTTCTGGGTGCCCATCAGCGATGAGGATACCATAGTTAAGAACCAATAATCTTTTGCTTAAGGTAAAGATAGTGTCCATATCGTGGCTGATGATGATAAAAGCCTTATTCTGGGCGTTGACGGTAGTGATATATTCGTAAATCTTTTCCATCAAGGTGGGGTGGACCCCGGCGAAAGGCTCGTCCAGAATGATGATATCCGGATCAAGCATCAGTAGACGCCCCAGCTCCAATAGTTTTTGCTGGCCCCCAGAGAGACTTCGGGCAAAATCGTTCGCTAAGTGCTCAAAGGTCAGAAACTCCAGGACTTCCCAAGCCCGCTGTTCCATCTCTCTTCGACTGGCGGTGGTATGCAGAGCCATAGCCGGCACCAATAAATTCTCGAGCACCGTCATTCGTCGAAAGGCGCGGGTGACTTGAAAGGTACGCCCCAAACCAACTTGCGCCACCTTATAAGGGGGCAGGGTATCAACGCGCTTGCCGTTGAGGTACACAGTTCCACCAGAAGGCTTAAGCGCCCCATCGATGATGTTGGTCAAGGTTGTTTTCCCGGCCCCATTAGGTCCAATTAAGCCGATCAGTTCCGGCCCGCGAACCTTGAAGCTAACCTCACTGAGCGCCTGCAACCCACCAAAATTTTTACTAACCTTATTGACATTCAGTTCTATCACGGTCCCTCCACGACGACCTGTCGTTTAGCCACAGTTTCTTCAGCCATACCGGCGCGCGTCAGGCGTTGGATAATAGGCTGAATAAGGCCGTTGTTCCAGAAACGCAAGGTGAGCATCAACAAAAAACCAAAGATAACCAGCCGCCAGGTGGTCATATCAATGACCAGACTGCCAAGGACAATCTCCGTGCGCAGAAATTCCAGGGCAAACTCTATAATGATGGCCCCAATAGCAGCGGCAATAAGACTTTCTAGACCGCCAATTACAGCCATGGCAATTACCAGGCTCATCTGCAAAATCAGCAAAATATTGGGCGTAATCACGCCAATATAATGAGCCGAGATAGCTCCGGCGGCGGCAGCGATCATGCTCGTAATCGTAAAAACCAGTATCTTGTAACGCACAATATTCACCCCCAGCGCCGCTGCCGCTTCCTCATCTTCGCGAATGGAGCGAATAAAAAGCCCAAAGCGCGAGTTGGCCAGCCAATACATTAAGACCATCGAGCCGACAAAGAGGGTCATCATCGCAAAATAAGGGGGAATTTTATCAACCTCGCTGAATCCCAAGATGCCATTGGGGAAAAGGGGTGGGAGCGACAGGCCATTGGGGCCATCGGTAATGGCGATTTCGGCATTGAGCGTAATGCGCACAATCTCAGAGAAGCCGATAGTGAAGAGCGCCAGATAGGTTCGCCGCAGCCGTAATACCAGTGCCCCCACTAAAAAACCAAAAAGCCCGCCCATGATGACTCCTAAAATGATGCCTTGAATGACCGGCAGTCGATAAACCATGCTGCCCACCGGCATGGCCGTCTCCATAGCGATGTCAAGACAGCTTGGCTGGGTGATGTCCTTACTGGCATTAAGGAGAAAAAACCAGTAGTCGCCAATCCTAATCTCCGGGCGGCACAATTCCGTGGGGGCCGTACCGAGACGCACAAATTTGGCAAAAATCCCGGTCGTATAAGCTCCAATAGCCATAAAGGCCATATGCCCAAACGAAAACTGACCTGAATACCCGGCCAATAGGGACCAACTTGAAGCTAAAATGGCGTAGAAAAAGGCAATGATGGCAATGTGGGTAATATATTCATTGGGAGAGACGAAGGGAAAAACAATGAGTAGAATAAGCCCCAAGGCAGCACCCGTCCAAATCAACCATTTATTGTCCCTCATAGTTCCCTCCCAAACAAGCCGGTCGGTTTAAGCAGCAGCACGATAACGAGAATAACCATCCCGTAAGCGGGAATATAAGCCGAGGCTCGTTGTGGGTCGGGCACACAGCCGGCCCCAATGGTTTCAACCAGGCCGACGATTAACCCACCAATAAACGCCCCCGACAATGAGCCCATACCGCCCAAAACGATAATCACGAAAGCCCGCGCCGAGGCCAAAATACCCACCCAGGGCACCCAAGAGAAGACCTGGACCAACGAAGCCCCTGAGAGTCCGGCCAGCATTCCCCCCAGTCCAAAGGCCAAAGTATTCATGGTATTGGGGTTGACTCCTGTCACCGCAGCAGCCATACGGTCTTGACTGACGGCTCGTAACGCCTTGCCCAGCCATGTTTTGTTTAAGAACCAGCCTAACAAGATGAGTAAAGCGATGGCAATTAAGGCTGCTGTCATGCGGGTTGAGGGCACAGAAACCGAGTCAAAAAAGGTAAACGTTCTGGCCGACATCTCAAAAATCGGCGCCTCAGCCCCGCTGGGGACGGTCAGGTCAGGGTAATTGATGAAGCGATCTACCTTCTTGGGATTGGCCCCGACCAGGGCTAATACCAGGTATTGCAGGAAAAAGGCCAGGCCGAAGGTGACCAGAATTGCGTACTCGCCAGGTCGCTCTACCTGGCCAGAGTTCATGGCCCGCAAGAAAGCCCGTTCAAAGATGACGCCGATGGCGAATGTTATGAGTGCGGCGGCGATGATGCTGACCATCGGGTTCAATCCGGGAAACCAAACCACACTCATGTAAAAGACAGCCATCCCGCCAATCATATAGAATTCGCCGTGCGCAAAACTGACGATGCCCAGGATGGAGAAAATAAGGGTCAGCCCCATGGCCATTAACCCATAAATGGTCCCCATAACCACCCCATTAACGATCTGAGTAGTCAAATACGAGCCGCGCGCGACGCAGAAGTTATTCGGGTCGGCGATGGCAAAAGCGTAGGCCAGGATCAGTAGCATGACAATTCCCGGCAGAACGGCCCAACGCCAATCAAGTTTGGGGGTGAAATACCAGAGCGGAAGCAAGAAAAACGGGCCACCGGCCGCGCCCGTGGCCGCACCGACCAAACCGGCTTGCGATATATCCAGGTCCTTGTGGGCGTAGATGCGAGGCGTAACGGCCAGGCCCACGGCCCCCCAACCGATAACCCACAAAAGCGCGTAAAAAAACGCGGCAGGATTTTCCATAAACAATCCTCAAAAATTTCTTAGGATGAGACTCTTCGGCTTCGCTTTGCTCCACCTCAGAGTGACAGGTGAATAGTTACTTATGACATAAGATAGCCCCAACCTCCTCAGAAGCCAGGGCTATCCAGGTTCAACTATTCATTGTATCCGCTTTACTGGTCAGGTAAAATCGGGTCGGCGGTCTTATAAGCCGGTGGGAAAACAGTCGCCGCCTCCGCAGCGTCCTGGCCAGGCTCTGTATATTGAACGATGGTGATGGCCGGCTCTGGGAACTGGTGCCACCACTTGGCCTCGACATCTTCGGGAATAGGGTTGTGCGTGCCATAGGGGAAGGTGATGGTGCCCAGAACGCCATCGTAACTAATATTCTCGAGGGCGCTGATAATGGCCTGGGGATCAGTCGAACCGGCCTCATTGATGGCCTGGGCCATGAGCTTCAGCGAGTCGTAAGCTTCCATAGCGTAAGATTCGGCCGCCGATTTGCCGGTCATCTCGGTATATTTGGCCTCGAAGGCTGTGGTGGCCTCGGTATAAAGTTCCTTGGGCAGACCGATGCGGCGGTAGAAGCAGAGGTTGCCATCGGGGACGTTGGCCCAATAGGCTTCGCTGTCACCGGCGACCTGGTTACAGACCATCGGTATATCTTGCGGGCCAATGCCAGCCTCAGCCGCTTGCTGCTCGAAGTTATAAGAAGTTTCGCCGGTGCTCAGGACCCAAATCAGATCAGGCTCCTCTGCCTTGACGCGCTCGATAATACCGGAGAAGTCCTGGGTACCTAGGTCCGCAAAGAAAGAAACAGACTCAATGCCCTTCTCGGCCAGGAACCTTTCTGTATCCGCTGCTGCCGGGATACCGTAGCCTGTATTTTCGCTCATAATAACGACCTTGTTAATGTCAGGGAGCGAAGCGACAAATTCGGCATCTACGGCAGAGACAACCGAGGAGAGAGGAGCAATGCGGAAGACTTCCGGGTACTGCACAGCGGTAATATTGTCATTCCAGGTTTCGGAGAAGATGGTGGGCATGCCGTTGGCGTGAGCCACTTCTTTAGCCGTCAACCCGACGGCGCTGTGATATTCACCGACGACCCCTGCAACGCCTTCCTGGTTGATCAAGCGTTCCATAGCAGCGGTGCCTCGCTCGGGCAGGCCTTCGGTATCCACCAAGACCAACTCAACCGGACTGCCGAGTACGCCGCCGGCGGCGTTGACTTCTTCCAGGGCGATCTCAAAGGCCGCTCTCATGGCCGTCCCACCGGTCACCGAACCGGGCGCCGAAAGCGGGGCCAAAGCGCCAATCTTGACGGCTTCGCCACTCGTTGTCCCGGCGGTCTCCACCTGGGTGTCAAAATAGGCTTGCGCCTCCTCGACGCTAGGGATATAAACCTTCCAGCCCACCTCAATCACGTTCGAGTCGGTGATCTGGGCGTAGCTCTCATCCTCGGCGTTCATTTGGTTAGTGTAGTAGGTGATCGCCGGATAAGCCAGAACATCGCCCAAGAACTTCTCAGACAATTTACTCAGCCAGTCATCGGCGACAACAAAGTAGTCTTGTCCACCCTCTTGAGCCGGTGGAGCAGCCATAGCTGCCGGCGCCACCAAGGTCAAAATGGCTATAATCAAGAACAGTTTTACCAGATATCTCTTCATCAGATGGTTCCTCCTTTTGGATTTGAATTTTTGAGTAAAGTAACCTCACAACGACACAAACTTTCACAGATACGAACTAACGTTTTTCGCCTGGATATACCTCCACCTCCTTTCCACGCAGAACTATGATTTATCCTTAGCACACCGGAAACCGATGTCGTCGTTAGCAGTAATTTTCGGATCGCCGCTGTTACGGTTGGTCGCCGAAACAAACTCCCCCTCATCAAACCAACCGCCTCCCCGGATGCCTCGATAAGTCTCACTGTAGAATTTATCTTGATAAGTGCTGTTAGGGTAGGCTACATAGGGGGAAGCAACCCATTCCCGAACATTACCGGCCATATCAAAAAGTCCGTAGGGATTAGCCGGATAGCTGCCGCCAACAACCGTGCCCCGTACGCCGCTTTCTTTGCCGTTGAAGGCAACGGAATCATACTCGTTGCCCCAAGGGTACAAAAAATTGTCCGGACCACGGGCTGCTTTCTCCCATTCAAACTCGGTTGGCAAACGTTTACCGACCCATTCGCAAAAGGCCTGGGCATCGTCAAAAGTTACAAAAACAACGGGGTGCCGTTCTTTTCCTTCAGCGAAGGCAGTACGCCAACTTTGTGGACTGCCTTCCCTTTCTCGAAAGGTAACATAGCCGGTGGCTTCGACGAAGGCAGCGAAATCAGCATTATTTACTTCAAAGGCATCCATCAAAAAGGTGTCCAGAAAGCTCTGCTGGGCTGGACCTTCGTTAGGCTCGCCGTTGTCATTACCCAGAGTAAATTCACCACCTGGGATCTCAACCATCACCTCTGTAATTTGTGAGGCTAGCGTTGGGGTCGACGTAAGCGTAACGATATCTTTATCTTCTCCAGCCTCACCAGCCTGGGCCGGTTCCGGGGTTGGAGATGGTGTGTTAGTTGGCAAAGATGTTGGTGTCGGTGGCGACAGAGCTGGTGTATCTGTCGGGCGAATCTCAACGGTTGGTGTGAGCGTTGGCTTAGAGGTCGGGGTTGCCTGATCGACAGTTTCTTGGGCACCAGTCTGTGATTGAGCCGTAGCACGCTCCTCCACGACGCCAACTAAATCTCCACAGGCAACTATAACCAGCGAACTAAAAATCAGTATTACCACGAACGGCCACCATGGGTGTCGCCGGTCAAACATTCCTTTCTCCTCAAGGTGATTATCAGTCTCCATAAGCAGGGAAGCCTATCATTCCCGAAGCCGCTTTTGGAATGACATACCATCACTACTTTACGGCACAAAGCTTCAATCTTAGATTTATGTAATCAAAAAGCATCTAATTATAGTGAGGAGAGAGGGCTCTGTCAAATCACCCGAGGAAGGGGGGTGCGTCCCAGATTTTAGGATTCCANNACCCTAGGAAGGGGAAGAGGGGGAAGGGAGAAGAAGGGATCGATCGCTCCAAGCCGGTCCGTAACCGGCGTTTTATCGAAGATCCTGGGAGCGGAACATATAGGACGGATCACGGATCCATCAAGAGCGTCCCATTGCGACATGCTGATTTTCGAAGGGAGTAATCACGAGCCAAGACGCATCACCGAGGATGAAAATTCGTAGTAACGACTTTAGTCGTTTTCGGCTTCGGGATCGAGGCCATGAACGACTGAAGTCGTTACTACAAACACTTATTTTCATAGTGAGGCAGCCTATTTTGGTTTAATCTCGAATCGGCTAAAACCTCACCCGCCATATAGGCCAAGATATTAGGAACAGGGTTTTTCGTTAATACGGGTAACATACCCAAAAACCCGGTTCCTTTGGCACGCTTAATTTAAACTTTAGCTGCGTAATTGCGCCCCTAGCTCTTTTTCTAAACGATTGACAATGCGTGCTTGCTGTTGGGCCACAATTTTGTCGTTCAACGTTTTATCTGGGGCCTGGAAGGTGAGCCGATAGGCCAGGCTCTTCTTACGGGGGCCTAATTGTCCGCCGCGATAGACGTCAAAGAGTTGAACGTCAGCCAGCAAGACGCCCCCCGTCTGGCGAATGAGGCTTTCTACTTGAGCCGCAGGAATGGCCTCCTCCAGAACCAGGGCTATATCTTGCTGCACGGCCGGGAAACGGCTGATGGGTTCAACCCGGTAACGATCATCGATTTTGGGCAGTAAAGTATCCAGGTCTAAGTCAGCCAGCAAGACAGGAATCCCTTCCGGCAGCTCATAAGTAGCCACCACCTGGGGGTGTAACTCACCCAAGACGCCGACATGCTCCCCCGACACCCGCAACCGGGCCACTCGACCGGGATAATAACTGGGGTGTTGAATGGCCTCATAGCTCACATCAGTAATATGTAAGCCCGCTAAGACAGCCTCAATAACCCCTTTTAGATCGTAAAAATCACGCGGGCTCACATCCGCACCCTGCCAATGTAGCGGTTCCCGGGGACCTGTTATGGCCACCGCCAACCGGAGCTGCTCCAGCGGTAAACCGCCTCCTTCATCGGCCAAAAAGACCTGTCCGATCTCAAACACTTGAACCCGGTCGGTATAGCGGCTGTTGTTGCTGACAATTTCCAGGACACTGTTAGCCAGGCTGTGACGCATAGCCATCCGGTCGATACTCGTAGGGTTGAGGATCGTGATATAGGGCCGATCATCTTCAGGCACATCTTGGGGCAATAAACGTCTTTCAGCCTCAGGCGTCGTTAGGCGATACGTCATCACTTCTTGCAAGCCGGCATTGACCAACAAATCACGCAACAACTCCTCTCGATCTAGATCAGTATTGTTTCGTTGCGGGGGAAGAATATCGCTCAGCTCAGTGTTGGGAATTTTGTCGTAGCCGTACATCCGGGCCACTTCTTCCACCAGGTCTGCCTGTCCTACGATTGGATCGTCGCTAATATCCAAACGATGATCGGGCACGGTGACACGCAAGGTATTGCTTTCCAGGGGTTCACAAATGAACTCCAACCCTTCCAGATAGCCCTGAATGGTGGGCAGTTCCAGGTCAACGCCCAACAAACGACGAACATCAGAAGGCGAAAGGGTCAACACAATCGGCTCTGGAGGCGCCGGATAGTAGTCATAAACCTCCTGGGTAATGACGCCGCCGGCTAATTTTTGCATCAGGTGCGCGCCCCGCAGAGCACCCACCATGGCCAGGGAGGGATGGACGCCCCGACTGAAGCGATATCCGGCTTCTGAGCTGATTTTAAGCGTTGTCGCCGTTCGACGGATGTTGATGAAGTTCCAGGCCGCCGCTTCAAGCAGGATATTTTGGCTGGTCTCGTAGACTTCACTGGCGGCCCCCCCCATAATGCCGCCGACGCTCAAGGCAGATTTGGGATCGGTGACCAGAATAGCCGTTTCAGGCATCTGGCGTACCTCCCCATCGAGCGTTTCCAGGGCTTCGCCCGGCTCAGCCAGGCGGGTGATGATGTGGACGGGGCCATCAGGATCATATTCATCAGCCCGTTGCCGTAAGATGTCCCAGTCAAAGGCATGGTTGGGCTGTCCCACCTCCAACATCACGTAGTTGCTAATGTCAACAATATTGCTAATGGGACGCATGCCGGCCAGGCGCAAACGTAACTGCATCCAGTAAGGGGACGGTTTAATCTCAATATCTTCAATGAGTATGGCCACGAAGCGCGGGTTGAGATCAGGCGATTTTGTCTCTATCTTAAGCCATTCTTTATGATCAGACGCCGAAATGTCAAGGCTGTAGTCGGGATAACGCACCTGTTGCCCGGTCAAGGCAGCCACCTCTCTGGCCACGCCGATCATGGAGGCTGTCCGGGCGATATTGGGCAGAACATCGAAATCGAGCACCACATCCCCTAACACATCAACCAGGGGGGTGCCGGGGGTGACCTCTGAGTTCATGATGATAATCCCCTCATGCTCGTCGCTGATGCCTAATTCCTTCTCCGAACAGAGCATGTGGCGGTTCATAATACCGCGAATCTTGCGCCCCTTAAGCGTCATCTTTTTGCCCGGCTCCTGGGCATGGCCATCGTAAATAGTTGCTCCCTCCATCACGAAAGGAGATTTCAGGCCCAATCCGCTGATGTCGCCCTGGTCAAGATAGGGAAATAAGTTTGGCGCGCCGGTGACGACTGTTTCCGGTTCGGCCGCACCGATATCGACAGTCGCCAAAACCAGGCGGTCAGCCTGAGGATGGTGGGCCACCTCAAGAATATGGCCCACCACCAGCTTGTCTGGCTCCCACGGAAGTTCAGCCTGAGGGAGGCCGATATAGTCTATTTGCGTTACTTCTAAACCGGCCATCGTCATTAAATGGGCCAACTCTTCGGGCGACATATTAATGTCAACGAATTCTTTCAACCAAGATAAAGGTATTTTCATAGTTAGTACTCCTGACAGTTATGTTTAGAACTGTTCCAAAAACCGCAGATCATTCGCCCAGAAGGTGCGAATATCTTCGATACCATGCTTAAGTATGGCAATCCGCTCCGGCCCCATACCAAAGGCGAAACCGGTGAATTTTTCGGGATCGTAGCCGCCGTTGCGCAAGACAATCGGGTGAACCATGCCACAACCCAAAATTTCCAACCAGCCACTATATTTGCAGGTCTGGCAGCCCGCGCCATTGCATATAATACATTGCACATCCATCTCGGCCGATGGCTCGGTGAAGGGGAAGTAGCTGGCCCGGAAGCGGGTGGGACGCCCTTCGCCGAACATACGCTGGGCGAAGCTAGTTAAGGTCCCTTTCAAATCGGTCATCCGAATACCAGGCCCAACGGCTAAGCCCTCGACCTGGGTGAATTGCATTTCACTCCGAGCCGTGACCTGCTCGGCCCGATAGCACATCCCGGGCAGGATAACCCGAATCGGCTCCGGGCAATACTCGCGCATGGCCCGAATCTGGCCGGGGGAGGTGTGGGTTCGCAGAACAACGCTCTCTTCATTGGGGATACTCTCGCCGTCAACATAAAACGAGTCCTGCATCTCACGAGCCGGATGATGGGGCGGGAAGTTCAAGAACTGGAAGTTATACTCATCTGTCTCCACATCCCGCGCCCGATAGACCTGGAAGCCCATGTCGGCCCAAATTTGATAAATACGGCGCAAGGTCTGGCTAATAGGATGCAATCGGCCATGCTGAACAGGACGCCCCGGCAACGTCACATCGATGGCGCCTGCTGTAAAAGCCTTCTCCATCTCAAGAGTTTTGATTTTTTCCTGTCTGGCCTGATGAGCTAATTCTAGTTCATTTTTGAGTTCATTGGCCCGTTTACCAAAGGTGGGACGTTCTTCCTTCGGTAGCTCACCCACCCGGCGCAACATCCCAGTCAATGCACCTTTGCGGCCCATATACTGGCTGTGCCAACTTTCCAGAGCCTCGGTGTCAGAAATAGTGTTTAAGGCCGTCAGGGCCTCTTGACCTAGTTGCTCTAATTTTTCCAGCATCAATCCTCCTTGCACTTTACAACAAACTCTGATATAATACTTATGACAAGTTATTATGTTAAATTCATGCTCGTGAGGGGTGAAAGCATGATGAGCGATCTCGAACGAGGCATCATTGCTGCTCGAAAAGGCCGTAAGGCTGAAGCCAAAAAGTTGCTGATCCGGGTGCTGAAGCAAAACAACCGGAATGAGCAAGCCTGGCTGTGGTTGAGTGAGGCTGTGGATACCATTGGCGAACAAATCGCTTGTATTGAACAAGTTTTACAAATTGATCCTGATAACACCACCGCCAAATATGCCTTGAAAAAATTAAAATCTCAGCCATCACAACGTTCGGCCGCTCCTCAACCAGCAACAGCCTTGCCCGGTGCTATTGAAACGCCCCCCCACGAACAAAGCCACCGTGAACGAAGGCCCTTTAGATTAAGCGAAATCCCGCCGCATGCTTCCCAGTCCGAGGCCATGCACCATCAAGCTACTATGTCTCTCCCACCCACGTCTATGCCGGCCAAACCGGAAAATAAACATACGTTGCTCCGCCAGGCTGAGGGCGCACCCCAAAACCTGCCTAAAGTGAACGGCATCTCAAATCGCTCTCGATCTACCACCAAGGATCCAGATGACATCCCCCTGCTACCCGTAATCCTTTTTGGCACCCTTTCCGTAACCGCCATTGGTGGCATGCTCATGATGCTCCTACTCATATTTTTCGGGTAGCTTTTTATCTGCCAAAAAGCACTTTCTTACACAATAAAAAAACTCGCCCCTCCAGGGGCGAGTCTAACTCGCGGTACCACCCTGATTCATTGGCCAAGGCCAACAATCTCTGCCCCAACCGGTTGATTGGGCGCCCACATAACGGCGGGCTCGCCGGATTTGACTACCCATCATCGGGCCAACAAACACCCGATCACTTCACCAAATCGCTCAGGAGGGAACTTTAACCAAGTTTCACTGAGTGGGGCTTCCAGTCACCGGCCCCACCTCCCTGACAGTATCCTCTCGGTCTACTTTTCTCCATCATCGCATTATATATTGATAAAATTATAGCCAAAAATCCCTGATTCGTCAAGGGATTTGACAAAATAGGATCCGTTAAGGCCGTCCAACATTCCCCAAAGCGACGCTAATATCATCCCCTTTCCGGATCACATAGCTTGGCACATGGTTTAAGGCAAGTTCGGCACTCACGCCCTGGGCATCATAAGAGGCCCCAAAGCTGCCGGGATCAACGACAATAGCGGTCACTTTAATGCCCCGGCCGGCAAGATGGCGTGCCGCAGATACCCAGGCCGGATCGATCGAGGGGGTGATAATGAGCAGGGTCGTATTGCGGGTAAAACGGGTCCCCTCGGCCAATAAAACGTGGTCAAGCGAAATGGAGCCATGGGGATGGACGACCGACAGCACCTCTAATAGCCGGTCTTCTTGACGATCTCCCCAGTCGCTTTGAATGAGTTCACTGTGGGCTGCATCTGGGTAAGTGATCATCCCCACAGAGCGTCCGCGCTGTATAAAACGCCGCACAATGGAAGCAGCGATGACGATGCTATACTCTTCGGTTGTTGGATCAATTTCCGGAAGTTGCCACTCTTCCCAGTGAACTAGAGGCATTTCGATCGACGGTAAATCCTTGAAGTCGGGGCCGACATGCACATCTCGCGCCATGTCCAGCACAATCCATACGTCGGCCATAGGGTCGAGTTCGAATTCTTTCACGATCAGGCGGTTCATTCTGGCGACCGAGGGCCAATGAATGCGATTAAAGCTATCGCCAGGACTATAATCTCGCACCCCGGACACATTCGTCGTCACGTAATGCGTGCGGCGATAGATGGCCTCTCCCCCCGTCAACTCGCCCAGGGGAGGCTGAAAGTAAGGTAGCTCAACAGTCCGGGGGACAACAACCAGATGTGAAGTTAAGGGGAGCTCTCGCCTCATCATAAACAAACCGAAGGGATCGCTACTGATGACAGAAACCGGCCCCAAGCGAAAACGCCCCCGGCGTAAGCATATCGTTCTGATCACGCGGCTACGACGTTGCTTACGACCCAGGCCAGAAATAACGAAGCTAGCACGGTGTCCTGGCAAATCCGAATGATCCTTTATCTCTAACCAAAACTTTGACAAATAACCGGTATTTTCAACCTCGAACCGTTCTTCAGTCATTTTGCCCACCTGCGCCCGCAACCCATGCGTCCGGCGGGTCACTCTTAACCAGTGAATATTTAACCAGGTCCAGGCAAATGACAAAATTAAGATGCCCCCCAGCAGGTAGGCTAAGTTGAAAAATAACGGAGCGGTGGTGATGAAGGCGACAATTAGTGCCACCAACCAGAGGACAAAGACAATCCAGCTTCGCTCAAATATCTTCATGAATACCTTAAAATTATATTACCTGACTCTTACCTCGTGGGTACCGGGCACCGGGATTGAGTCCAAAATCTCGGCGATAACTTCTTCTGCCTCAACGTTCTTCATGCGGGCTGCCGGGCTGATAATCAAACGGTGGGCCAGGGCCGGTTCGGCCAGGCTTTTTATATCATCGGGGATGACATAATCCCGACCTTGTAAGGAGGCCAGAGCCTGGCTGGTCTTATAAAGGGCTAAGCTACCTCTGGGACTGGACCCCAGATAGACATCGGGGTGGTTGCGGGTGGCGTCAACAATCGAGATAATATACCCCTTAATCGACTCATCCACATAAACGTGTTTAATGGCCTCTTGCAGGTCTATGAGTTCTTCTTGGGTCAGGGCCTGTTCCAGGTCTTCCAAGGGGTGTCTGAACTGCTGCGCCGTGAGAATACCAATTTCTTCCTCCCTGACCACGTATCCCAGGCGGATGCGCAACACAAACCGGTCAAGTTGGGCTTCCGGTAGGGGGAAGGTTCCCTCGTACTCAATCGGGTTTTGTGTCGCTAAGACCAAAAATGGCTTCGGCATTTTATAAGTCCGGCCATCAACCGTCACCTGGCGTTCTTCCATGGCTTCCAACAACGCGCTCTGGGTCTTAGGAGTGGCCCGGTTGATCTCGTCAACCAAAACGATTTGGGCGAAAATAGGCCCTTCTCTAAACTCAAACTCCCGATCCCGTTGGTTAAAGACCGAGACACCGGTCACATCACTGGGCAGCATATCCGGGGTAAATTGGATACGTTTAAAGCTACAGCCAATTGAACGTGCGATAGACCGGGCCAACATCGTTTTGCCCACCCCCGGCACGTCCTCAATTAAAACATGTCCCTGGACTAACAAAGCCAGCACAGTTTTTTCCAGGGCATCGCGTTTGCCAACAATAACCCGTTCTACATTTGTAAATAACTTATCCGTGAGCGGTTTAATCTGCTCCATCAAGGCTCCTTTGTCTACACGAAGTCAACGTGCACGCGAATATTTTGATTATTATATAGGACGATATATCCACCATGCCAACAGACGCAAGCAGGATATTAATACTTACGCAAAATTGCTAATGTAGTTTACCACTGCCATCACTCAAGCGCAATACATACTTTTTATTTTGGGAGTACTTTAGCCATAGGCTTTACAAGCCCCTCAACCCATCTGATAATGATTGCCCCCAGCCCTTTAACTATGATATACTGCTTATGGCCTGACCCAGGCACAAAAAATACCCCTCGCCTATCCGCGAGAGGTGCAGTCAAACCAGATGGGTCAAATACTTGACTGACCTTATTGTTTTTTACTTTTAAGATTTGCATTGTGTACGAGTATGATTTGCCACAGCTTTACAAATTTAGTGTCTACGCTAACAGATCACGTTTCACGCAGGATACTGACGTGTATAGGCAAAAATTGTAAACCTATTTTATTCGCGAATAAACTTTGCCTGATTAGGCTATATCCACCCATATATGGTAGCAGAAATACGTTACCAGGTCAAGGAATTTCGAGATAGTCCATACCTTAAAGGAGAAAAAACCATGCCTCTTGCTGAACGCTCAAATTTTTATCATCGTCAAAGGAACTTAGGCAATCCTTTCGACGATCCTACTATAGAAGAACAGTATCCCCCAGATTTAGAATTGGAGCCAATCCACCTGGACATAGACCTACATTTTGACCTGGAGAATCAGAGCGCCAGCGGGCGGGCGACGACGACCGTCAAAGCGCGCCGCAGCGGGCCAACTGACCTCCCACTCGACGCCATTGACCTTGAAGAGGTGGGCGTGCGTGATCCCGACGGCCATGAATTGCGTTGGCGATATGATGATCGTAAGCTGATCATCCAGTGGACTCAGCCGTTCAAAGCGGCGGAAGAGCGCCGGGTGGAGGTGGCTTATCGGGTGGTCAAGCCGGCCGCCGGCCTCTATTTCTCTAAACCGGACGAGGCATACCCAGATCAACCCTGGTATGCGACCAGCGATCATGAAACGGAGCGGGCGCGCCATTGGCTGCCCTGCATCGATTTGCCGAACGTGCGGACCACCCTCGACGTTCACTTACGGGCCGCCTCTCGCTTCACCATTCTGGCCAACGGCAGCCTGGTCGGGGAGACAGATCATGGCGACGGGACCAAAACAGCCCATTGGCGGCTAGAACAACTCTGCCCCAGCTACTTAATCTGCCTCGCTATCGGCGAGTTCACCCGGGCTGACGATGGTCACTTTAACGACGGCCACAAGGACATTCCCCTGGCCTATTTTTGCAGCCGGGAACATAGTGCTGCAGACCTGCAACGCACCTTTGGCCGCACCGGGGCGATGTTAGATTGGCTGACCAAAAAACTAGCCATGCCTTTCCCCTACCCTAAGTATTACCAATATGCCCTCCCCGGTCTGGGTGGAGCGATGGAAAACATCTCCCTGGTCAGTTGGAACGACCAATTTGTGCAGGACAAAACCCTGTCCCAGGAGTTGACCTGGCTTATTGACCAGATTAACGTGCATGAGATGGCCCACAGCTACTTCGGCGATGCCATCGTCTGCCGCGACTTCGCCCACGCCTGGCTCAAGGAATCGTGGGCCACCTACATCGAACAATGCTGGCGGGAGGACAATTATACCCAGGATGAGGCCCTGTACGTTTATTACCTCCACGCGATCGATTACTTTGAGGAAGCTGACGAAAAGTACAAACGCCCCATCGTCACCCGCCGTTTCAAATCCTCCTGGGACCTGTACGACCGGCATCTCTACCAGGGGGGCGCCTGTCGCCTGCACACTTTACGCTGTGAGCTGGGTGACGAGCTATTTTGGACCGCCGTGCGGGATTACCTCAAACGCTATAACGGCAAAGTGGTTGAAACCGACGACTTCCGCTATGTCCTGGAGGAACATTCAGGGCGCTCGTTAGGCCGATTCTTCGATCAATGGTTCCATACCGCCGGTTATCCCGCTCTCAAGGTCTCATTCCAGTTCGACGATAAACGTAAACAGGGCACCTTTGAGATCGAGCAGACCCAGGTGGACAAAGAAAAGGACATCCCGGCTTTCACCCTCTCGACCGACTTGAGTTGGACAATTAACGGTACTGAGCACCGCCTGCCCATCACCCTGGACCAGGCCAAGCAAACCATTACCGCCGCCATGGCCAGCAAGCCAGAACAAGTGCGCTTTGACCCGGATAGCAAAGTGTTACACAAGCTGTCCTTTAACCCTGGCGACTCCATGCTGCGCCGGCAGTTGACCGGGGCAAGGGATGTTATTGGCCGCATTCAAGCCGCCCATGAATTAGCCAAAACCAGCAAACGGGCCAATATTCAGGCTATTATCGATGCCTATCCGCATGAATCCTTTTGGGGCGTACGCCGCGAATTGGTCAAGGCGCTGGGCAAGGCAAACCATGAAACCGCCGTCGAGGGGCTGGTTGGGCTGATCAAATCTGAGCAAGGCCCGCTGGTCCTGGCCAGCGTCTTTCGGGCCGCCGGCAATTATCGCGACCGGCGTATTGGCGAGGCCATCGCCGCCCGTTTGCTGGGCAAACTCCCCTATCTGGCCACGGCGGCCGCCTACGAGGCGCTGGGCAAGCAACGCGAACAAGCCCCATGGGAGGTGTTAGTTGCGGCCAGCCAGCAGGCCAGCTTTAACGGTTTTGCCCAGTCAGGCGCTTTGCGGGGCCTGGCGTCGACCCGCCGCAATGAAGCCATTGACTTGCTTATGGAACGGGTTGGTTATGGAAAAACTTCCAACCGGGCCCGGCCAGCGGCCGTCTCAGCTCTGGCCGACATTGGCCAGGGACAGGAGAAGCAGTCTCGCGAACGCATTGTCGAGAAGTTGATTGACCTGCTGCGCGACCCCTGGCCCCGGGTGGGCCGGATGGCCTCTCGTGGCCTGAGCACGGTCAAAGCGCCCGAGGCCATCGCTCCTTTGGAAGCCTATGGCCGCGCCCTCTCCCACATGGAGCAGGTAGACGTCGAACGCATCGTGGCCGCCCTGCGCGAGCATGACAAAATGGACGGCTCCGCCCTGAAGAAGCAAGTCGAGGAACTGCAAGACAAAGTGCGTAAACTTGAGGACCACCTGCAGAAGTTGGAGGCCCGGGTTGAGCCGGCTGAGGAAAGTGGCTAGCCCTCACCCCCCAACCCCCTCTCCCATCCAATGGGAGAGGGGGAGCGCGAAGCGTGGGGGTGAGGGCCGGTGGATGGGAGAGGGGGAGCACGAAGCGTGGGGGTGAGGGCCGGTCGAATGAGATCAGTCCCTGACTGCTCTGAGCGGACCACTACCCTCCCCATACGCTTCGCTCCCAGGATCTTCGACGTGTGAGGCCGCCGGACTGTCGAAGATCCTAAAGCGAGGGTCGAAGGTCAGATAAAGTGGTCCGGCTAGGGTGAATATCATCATCCTCATGTCAGCGGTCAGGCCTCGCTTGTAATTTCCCGACCAAATGTGCTATACTAACAGGTGATAGCCTCAGTAGATCCAAAACTGAGGAGCCAGCACGCCTACGTGCGGCTCCGTTCGGCACGTGGGCGTGCCTTACTCCTCGAAATTAGATCCACTGAGTTTAACCATAAAGCATCTCCACTGCCTGGATCAGGAAATAGTATGGACATCACCACCCTGGAAAATTGGCTCTGGGAGGCCGCCTGCGCTATTCGCGGCCCCCTGGACGCCCCCAAGTTCAAAGACTATATCCTGCCGTTGCTCTTTTACAAGCGGCTATGCGATGTATTTGACGATGAACTCGAACGCCTGCGGGATGAACTGGGGCTGCTGAGCCTCGACTTCGCCCGTGAGTTCGCCGAGACGGACCGCAGCTTAACCCGTTTCTACATCCCCCAGGCCTACACCTGGGCCGAAATCCGCAAATCGACCGAAAAACTGGGCGAGCGGCTGACCGATGCTATGATCGCCATCGGCCGGGAGAACCCCCGGCTGCAAGGCGTCATTGACCGCCGCGACTTCAACGCCACCGAGGGGGGCCAGCGCATCCTGGAGGACGAATCCCTGGCCCGGCTGATGGAAATCCTCAACCGGCAGCGGCTGGGCCTGAAAGACGTAGAGCCGGACCTGCTGGGCCGGGCCTACGAGTACCTGCTGCGGAAGTTCGCCGAAGGGGGCGGCCAGAGCGCCGGGGAGTTCTTCACCCCCCGTGAGGTAGGGTTCCTGATGGCCACCATCCTCGACCCTGAAGAGGGGGACAGAATCTTCGATCCCGCCTGTGGCAGCGGCGGCCTGCTGATCAAGGCCCAGTTGCGGCTGCGGGAAAAGGCCGCCGCCGCGAAAGGGGTTGCCCCTCACGACCTCAAAACCGGCGACATCGCCCGGCCGCTGCAACTCTTCGGCCAGGAGATCAACGCCGACACCTACGCCATGGCCAAGATGAACGCCTTCATCCACGATATGGAGGCCGACATCCGCCGGGGCGATACCATGCTCAACCCCCGCTTCCTGGACGAGGCCGGCGCTTTGCTGAAGTTCGACAAGGTGACCGCCAACCCCATGTGGAACCAGAAATTCGGCCCTGACGTTTACGACAACGACACCTTTGACCGTTTCGCCTATGGCGCGCCCCCCGGCAGCTCGGCCGACTGGGGCTGGATCCAGCATATGCTGGCCCAGACCGGCCGGGCCGGCAAACTGGCCGTGGTACTCGACACCGGGGCCGCCAGCCGGGGCAGCGGCAACCAGGGGAGCAACAAGGAGCGGGACGCCCGCCGGGCCGTGGTCGAGGCCGATTTGGTGGAGGCGGTCATTTTGCTGCCGGAGAACCTCTTTTACAACACCTCCGCCCCCGGCATCATCCTGGTCCTGAACCGGGCCAAACCCCACCCCGGCGAGGTTCTGCTTATCAACGCCGCCAGGCTGTTTTACAAAGGCAAGCCCAAAAACCACCTCTCCGCCGGGCACATCGGCCAGATTTTCGAGCTGTACCACCACTGGCGGGCCGAGGAGAAACTGAGCGCCATCGTCACCACCGAGGAAGTGGTCCGCAACGATTACAACCTCAGCCCCAGCCGCTACGTCAGCACCGACGAACAGGAGCCGGCCTTGCCCCTGGAAGAGGCCCTGGTCCTGCTGGCCGAGGCCGAGGAAGCCCGCCGCGAGGCCGATGCTGAATTGGAGGCGGTGCTGACCGCGTTGGGCTTTTCCGGCTGGCGGGAGGTATAGTAGTCTTATTTTAGTTTTTGGCTGAAATTAAAATAGTTGTCCAGCTTATTTTAGTTTTGTTAAATTAGGAACAGGTATGAATCCCGATTTGTTTCGCAACTGTAAATAAGCACAGAAGCGATGGAGGGCAAATGATGTTCAAAAGCTATACGACGACTGGAGTCGTTTCAAATTCCCAAACCCTAATCTTGGATGAACCTTTGCCGGCCTTAAGCGGGCGGGTACAAATAACGATCGAACCCTTGCCTGATTTCTGGCAGGGGGCAACACTGGCTGAACTGGCCAGGCTCCAGAACGTTCAACCTGTGCAACAACTGGAGGACTTGTGGGGTGACTTTTGGCCGGAGGACGAGTCGATCGATGATTTTGTGGCCACCATTCGCCGTTGGCGGCACGAACCTACTACCAACTCGCTCNNCCTACTACCAACTCGCTCCTTTCAGACCAGGTTAGGTGATCATTGTGGATTTCATCGTCCTTGATACCGATGTGGCTTCCTTTCTTTTCAAGCAAGATACGCGTGGCGAACGTTATCGCCCCCACCTGGTTGGCCGTACTCCCTGCCTTTCTTTTCAAACTGTGGCCGAACTGTATCAATGGGCCGAAACCCACAACTGGGGTGAAAAGCGCCGGGCTAATTTAGCCCAATGGCCGCGCAAATTTGTTATTTTGCCCTACGACAATGGGATTGCCCAGGCCTGGGCCAGGGTTCGAGCCGAATGTCAGCGGCAAGGTCGTCCTATTACAGCTCAAGATTCCTGGATTGCTGCGTGTGCTGTTCGCCACAATTGCCCCTTATTAACTCATAACGCTGCCGACTTTAGCCACATCAGCAACCTCACCGTCATTACCGAGGAAACCAAATGACCAACCCGACGAAAACACTGGCCGAAATCAAACAGATCCTACAAGCCCAAAAACCCTACCTGTACGAGCAGTACGGCGTGATCGAAATCGGCGTTTTTGGCTCCTACGTGCGCGGCGAGCAGCGGCCCGATAGCGACCTGGATATTTTAATTGAACTGGAAGACCCGCCCCGCATCAGCCTGCTTGACCTGGTTGACTTAGAGTATTTTCTAAGCGACCTGTTGGGTGTTAAAGTTCAAACGGCGATCA
>JABAHQ010000684.1_pt1 | contig 22446 bp, 15 predicted proteins | sample 7062091 | NCBI WGS metagenome assembly JABAHQ01 (sample SAMN14534359, study PRJNA622989) | marine sediment metagenome | biome: marine biome [ENVO:00000428]; feature: marine pelagic biome [ENVO:01000023]; material: deep marine sediment [ENVO:00002113] | place: India: Gulf of Kutch | collected...
TGCCCAGTACGCGCTCGGGTACCTGTATTACTATGGCCTGGGAGTGCCCCGTGACGCGCAGCGGGCCGTATACTGGATTGGTCAGGCGGCCTCCCGCGGCCACGAGAAGGCGCAGCGCGCGCTGTTGCGCGTCTCCGGAGGCCCCCCGGACCAGCACGCTCCGGGCCCCAGCCGACGGCCCGGCACCGCCGAAACTCCCGAGCCCTCTCGGGAAGTGTCCGGCGAACCACCTCCCGGCGCCCCATCCCCCCAGCCCTCGCTCGGCCCGCCGGACCAAGCGCTGGACCTGCAGGACGACGGGGAAGAGGAATCTTCCGGCAATCCGGCTGCCCAGCAGGCCCCCCAGCCGACTTTGGAGCGCGAGTTCCCGGGACCAATGCCGAGCCCTGCGCTGACCCCGGCCCGGCCGGCCGAGCGGGCCGAGACGGCGCAAAAGCATCAAGAATCTAGGCCGCGGGCCGGTGCCCCTGCTTTGCCCGAGACCGAAACCACCGAAGATGATCTGCATCAAGAACCTGTGCGGGAGGCCGGCGTTTCGGCGTCCGACGATGCGGGGACGCCCCGGCCGCGGGATACGGAATGGGTCCGCGAGCAACCTGCCGGTCACTTTACGATTCAGCTCGTCGCCACCTCGAGCGCCCGGCGCGTGAACGAATACATGCAAAGGCACGGCCTCATCGAGAAGGGGGCGTATTTTCAGTCCGCCTTGCAGGGGCGCCCGTGGTTCTCGGTGCTCTACGGCAGCTACCCCACGTTCGATGAGGCCCGCCGTGCCCTGGCCGGTCTCCAGCCGGCCCTGCGCGACGCCTCCCCGTACATCCGCGACTTCGGCGATGTGCAGCGCGAGATCGCCGGGCAGTAAACGGGCTCGCGTTGCCAAGACTTATGCCGCCGGGCCGCCCCTATTTGGCATTGATCTGGCCGCTCGCTTATATGGCGGGGATCTACATCCTCTCCTCCATTCCAGGCACGGCCAATCCTGCGGCACGAGGCGTCGCGGCGCTTGTTCTCTGGACACCCCCGTTCCTTCAAGACCTCCTGCACATCCCTCTGTACGGAGGGTTGGCGTTCCTGTGGCAGCGCGCCCTGCACCCCTGGACCACGCGCACCTCAGGCGCCGTTGCGCTTGCCGCTGGTCTGAGCGCGGTGCACGCCGTGTACGATGAGTACCACCAGCTGAGCGTACCCGGGCGCTACTTCTCCGGAACGGACCTGTTGTTCGATGCCGCCGGCATCGGCGCCGGCCTGGCGCTTTCACTCTGGCTGCACCGAACGTCCCGCTGAGCGGCGCCCACGATCCCTCCCATAGCTGACGCAGGCACCCCGCGCCCGCGTCCTGCCGGGCTCGACCCGGGCCAGACCCTGCGCGGGAACCTTTCAATGCGTGCGGTACCAACCCGGCACAGCGCAGATTGCGTCGACGCCCGCAACGCAAGGCCCGGCACAACGCGATGCGTCCGCGCTGCGCGCTTGGCGCATCCTGCGCTCCCTCTTTCTCCGGGAGAGGTAGGGGATGGTGGATCGCAACAAAAGCCAGTGGGCTGACTGTTCCCGAACCCTTCATCCGTTCCTTCTCTTTCGGGGAGAAGGAACGTTTCGATTGACCCCACCAGCTCGAAGACACGCCGCATCGTCAGAAATGCGCCTTTAACATCCGGTAATGCGAGTGCCACCCCGCCTCGCTGGGGCATGAGGCTTTTCTCTACAAATCCTGTGGTAATATAAGTGGCCACGTCAGCACCGCCCGAAGCGTCGGCACAACAACACCCCCGGTCAGCCGACTCCCCGTGACCCCAATCACAAAGCTGACTTGTTCACCTGCACGGCGCTTCGGGTCGGCCCACTGATGTGAACCGAACCACAAAAGTCCAGTTTAACTGCGGGTAAGATTACCCACATTTAAACCGGAAAACACAGGTGGCTCGAGTGACGAACGTAGGCGGTGTTTTTTCCTCCGATCAGAAAACAAACCCCAACAAAAACAAAAACCGGTTTTCAAGCTTCCTTTTCATCTTAGTGCTCCTCCCGGCCCTTACAACCACGGGCTGCGGCGGCGGCGACGGGACGGAATCCGGTACTTCCAGTACGGAAATGATCCTGAGCGGCAGCGTAGGCGACGGCCCGATCGTGCACGCGCGGGTCCTGGTCACGGACAGCACGGGCGCCGTAATCGCCGAGACCTCCAGCGACGACGGGGCACGCTACCGAATCGTGTTGCCCCGCTCCTTGAGCTATCCGCTGCTGATTCGGGCAACACGGGGTGTCGACCTGGTGACCGGCAGCGAACCCGATTTCGCAATGGTCTCAGCGACGTTCGGGCCACCCGCAGATATCGTCAATGTCAATCCGTTCACAACCCTCGTGATCTACACCGCTCAGGCGATGCCAGGCGGGCTCACCCGGGAGAACCTGGCCCGCGCCATGCGAATCGTTACCGAGCAGCTCAACTTCGGGCTGGACCTGGCGCAGGCCCCCGACCCCATCGTCACTCGCGTAACCGCCGACAACGTTGCATCCATCGTCAAGGCCAGTGAGGCCTTGGCAGAGGCCGTTCGCCGCACCAGGGATGCACTTGCTTCGAGCGGGAGGGCGGTGAGTGCCGATGATGTGCTGTCGGCGATCGCGGGCGACATGTCCGATGGCGCGTTGGACGGGCTTGGTGCAAACGCCGACCCGCGGGTTGCCGCCGTGGCAACGGCCGCCGCCGCCCAAGTGCTGATCGAGAGCCTGGGCAACAGCCTCAAGGTGAACGATATCGCTGCCATGTCCGCCATGGACCGGTCGATCCAGACGACCACACCCGACGCAACAAGGCTCACGGGTGACGTTCCGGCCACCCCCGAAGTGCTCACGCAAACAAGCATAGCGGTCGCTGCAGTCCAGAACATCACGGGACAGCCTTCACTCACTTCCGTGGCCTCCGCTTTGTCGCAACTCCCGGCCGGCGCTTTACCCTCCGAAGTACGGACCGCGCTTCCGGTAGATGCAGACCAACTGCTGGGCAACGTGACGAGCCTGGCCGCGCAGGCGCCAACCGCCGACATCGACGACCTCACTGCAGTGATGCGGGCGGCGGGAACCGTCCTCGCCACCGGAACCTCCGGCGGCGGCACCGGCGCTACCGTCGGCAAGACGGTTATCCGCATCAACGCCGGCGGCGGCAACTACACGGACACGAACGGACACCTTTGGTCGGCAGACACGGGCTCGAACACGGGGACCACAATGTCCGTCTCCGATTCCATCGATGGCACAGTCGACGACCCGTTGTTTCAGACCGAACGCTGGGACCCGTCGGCAGCTCCGGAATTGGCCTATCGCTTTGCCCTTCCCAATGGCGACTATACGGTGAAGCTGTATTTCGCTGAGGTCTACAGCGGCATTACCGCCGCAGGACAGCGCGTCTTCGACGTCTCCGCCGAAGGTCAGGTCGCGCTCGACAGTCTCGACATCTTCGCCGAAGCCGGTGCCCGCACGGCGCTGGTGAAGGACTTTCCGGTCAGCGTCAACGACGGGGAGCTCGAGATCAGCCTCAGCCATGACACTGAAAACCCCAAAATCTCCGCCATCGAGATCATCGAAATGGGCTCGGTCCAGACCACCCACAGCGTCACTACCTCGACCGATACGCCAACCCAAATCTCCGTGGGCGAAGGCACGGTGACTATCGTAGGCGCTCCTAACCACGGCACCGCCTCCGTGGGATCGGGTGGAACCATCTCCTTTGTCCCGGACGCGGGCTACTCCGGGACGGACACCATCACCTACCAGCTCGTTGCGCCCGACGACAGCGTCACCCTGGCCACGATAACCGTGACCGTCGAGTGCACGACCAACTGCAATCCGGAGCGCACCCTCGTGCTCAGCTGGGACGCGCCGGTTGACACCGTGCTCGGCTACCTGATCTATCTCGGGCCCACCTCGCAGGACGCCACACAGCTCGTGGACGACCTTCGAATGGATGCCGGCACGTTGGACCCGGCGGCACCCTCGATTCAATACGCCTCCACGGAGCTCGGGCTCGCATCCGGGGATTCGGTGTGCTTCCGTCTCAAGGCCTACAACAGCGTCGGTGAATCTGGCTTCTCCGACGCCGCCTGCGGCGTGATCCAATGACTCGTTCCCAAACGAACCAAAACCCGGGTCGTACAGGGGTGCAAATGTCCGCCTAGGCCAAAGGACCTCAGGTGCCTTCCCGGGGCATGGGGCATCGCAGGCAAACGAAGGTCAATCGGAACGCCCCCTTACCCCTCCGGGAGAAGGACAGGACCAGCGGATTCACGAGAACTAGCGAATTTATCCGGGCCTCAACGCAAAACGCGGCCCATGCGGCCGCGTTCTGTTCCACCCGCACCATTGACTGCGCCATGCCTAGGTCATGATCACCCTTCCCCTCCCTCCGAGGTCAGTCCCGTCGCTCATATGAGACCTCGGATGGCGATGATTCCCGCCGCCGCCATCGACGGTATCCCCAGCCTCTGCCAGCGCTCCCTCCGCTCGACGATCAACAGCTCGCAGGCGTAGAGCAGGACGACCAGCTTGAAGACCATGGCCTCCAGCGGCGCGAACGGATGCGGCGTGAGGTTGAGCGCGATCCACAGCACCAGCACCATCAGGTAGTCCATCGCCGTGGTTCGGAACTCGTTCTGCCGTCGGGCAGGGCACGTACGTATCGAGATCGCAATCCCCGCTGCGAGCAGTACGAAGAACGCGATCTCCGACGTCCTCAACCACCCGTTCGTTACCGGAGGGCCGCTAATGGACAAATAAACCACCAGTGAACACACCGTGTAGATCAAGGCGCGCCCGGCCAGGGAGCGGCGACGCCCAACCAGGATGTTGGTGAGCAGTAGCAACCCAAACAAGACCGCCCCAATCACTCCTATACCCATGTCGATCGTGGACGCCGATGCGCTCTCGAATACCAAGTACACCGGTATTGCAACCTCCAAGAACCGCCGCGGCGCCACTACCGCCCTCCTGTTGTGCTTGAGCCCGCTGAGCTTACGAAGGACTGGGTTTTTCGCCGGACGGACCTTCCAGTTCCTGACCTCGGCTATATGCAGTAGCACGAATATGCCCAGGCAACCCGCCAGATAGGTCATAACGATCATCCAATCACTGTGCTCTCGCAGCCACAGCCCGCCGAGCACGGACACTCCCTGAATCGAGTAGATTATGACGACCGACTCCTGATGTACGAAACCCCGCTCCAGCAGCCGGTGATGCACATGGTTCTTCGTTGCCCGGAACCAGTTGTTTCCTTCCCGAATTCGTCTATACAGTACAAACAAGATGTCCGCTATGGGAAGCCCCAGAAGGAGAAGTACCACAGCGGGGCTCAGTGAGGGGTCCAGCTCCTGCGTAAGCACGACCGCCAGCACGCCCAAGGTATACCCCAGAACCTGGCTCCCCCCATCGCCCATGAACACCGTTGCCGGGAAGGTGTTATAGCGAAGAAACCCCAATAGACCTCCCAATACCGCCATTGCAATGGTCAAGGGCACGTCCCCTTGCGCGAGCAGCGCTAAATAGGCCATTGCAATCAGACTCAGTGTCGACTCTCCTCCGGCGAGGCCGTCCAACCCATCCGAGTGATTGATCGCGTTGATCATTCCCACCAGTGCGAACACGGTGAAAGGTATCCCGACAGACGGCGGCAGCTCCGAGTCAAGAAACGGAAAGCGGCTAATGTACAGATCCCCGTAGAACACCATGATCCCGACTGCCAGCACCTGACCCAAGAACTTCGTGTAGTGCCCGAGCTCTGACCGGTCATCCCACATACCAAACAAGAACAATATGAAGGCGCCCATTGCGAATGCCGATATCATCCGATCCATCGGCATCCAAATCGCCAACGCAACAATGGTCCCGATGACAATACCCCATCCGCCGACTCGAGGCACCGGCGTTGCATGGACCTTCCGCGCATCCGGCCGATCGATCAGCCCGATTCGAGGCGCCAGTCTGATCATGACCGGCAGCACCGCCAAGCTTATGACCAGGGCACTGATGAACGCCAGAAGATAGCTCTCCATCCCGCTGACTCCCTTCTCCTTCGTCGGAATGTTTTGTCCTACCCGCAGTCTAGCTTATGCGCAGCGGCACTAAGGCAAGGTCGCCAGGTGCCTTAGCTCACGTTCGAGCGTTCTTTACACCGGCGGGGCTGTTGGATCGGACGGACCTTCTCTTCTGGGATCACGCCCGATTCCGGGTGCACTTGTGGAATGTCATCATCAGAAACATGGAAAGCGCTCTACGGCCGGACTCGATCACTCGCCTCCCGCCAGTGCGTTTTCCCGGCGGCTGTCAGCGGCCCACCGCAAATCCTCGTTCAACAACCCATCGCCCATCAGCTGTTTGACGTGAGCAATGCGCTTGAACCTCGGGCCCTCGAAATCGCCCAATGTCAGTCCCACGCGCTTGTAGGTCTCGTAGAGCTGCACTACCCCTCTCCGCACCGTCCACTGCGGCTTGAACTCTCGAAGAGACGTTGCGATCTTGTTGCAGTCCACTCGATAGCATCGCTTGTCCGGGCCTGCATCCCCGGCCAACTCGATCCTGCACCCGGGCACCACCTCGTTGACGATTTCGGCTATCTCACGCACCTGGTAGTTCTCTGTGGTGCTCCCCACGTTGAAACCCTCATCATGAACCACTTCCCTGGGGGCGTGCAGCGCCGCGATATAGGCGCGACAGATGTCCTCAACATGCACTTGCGGCCTCCAGGGGGTCCCGTCGCTCTTCATGTAGACGAGACCTTTTGTAAACGCCCATGCCGTAAGGTTATTGACAACGATATCGAATCGCAGGAACGGAGAGACACCATATGCGGTTGACGCACGCATGTACGTCGGGCTGAACGTGTCGTCGGCCAACGCGGACAGCGCCCTCTCCACGTTCACCTTCGACTCGCCGTAGGGTGTCACCGGGTTCACGGCGGCTGTCTCGGTTAGAAATTCCTCCCCGGACGCCCCATAGTTGCTGCACGACGACGCAAACAAGAATCGCCCAACCCCGGCCTCCTTCGCCAGGTTCGCCACCGAAACCGCGGCCTTCTCGTTGATCTCCTTCGTAAGAGACGGCCTATAGTCCCCCAAAGGATCGTTGGACAGTGCTGCAAGATGAATGACTGCGTCGATCCCTTCGAAGTCAGATTTCTCCGCGTCACGTATGTCTCCGCGAATGTTTGGCACTTCCTGCCCACTCCCACTGAAAAGGCAGCGCCCAAATAGATTGGCGTCCATACCCGAAACCTCGTGTCCCTCGGACTGAAGCATCGGCACGAGCACGGATCCAATATATCCATTGTGACCGGTGACTAGTACACGCATTCAGCCTCTCCTCGCACAGTCCAGATCATCTGCGTAGCTGTCTGATCGAACGATCACACACATCCTCGCAAGAGTTCTTCTATTCCATGCACTCCTGCGTCCGTCGCAAGCCACAAACCCACGTTCCGCTGCCGCCCACTCCCAGCTCGTGCGGATGATGCACGTCCACTATTTCCCTAGCAGACGCCGACCTTCGATAGGTTTATCGACTTCATAGCGCCATTACCTCTGGCGCGAGCTCCATGGTCCCGAGATCATCCATGATCTCGTCCATATAAATCGGATTCATGACGATCACCACTTCCGGGCGATATTCTCTTAGGTACCCCGGGGCCACGATTCGCTGCGCGGTTCCCGCCTGGTAGTAACCCTGTTTGCCGGGATTGATATCCACGATGCAGCCGACCTCGTCCCTGACACCCAATACCGTCAGGAACCCTGTAGCCTTCGAGCCCGCACCCCAAATTGCAACTCGCCGGCCTTCCTTTCGCCAGTCGTCCAACCGCGTGGCCCAATGCCCCAACGTCTCGGCCACGTGCGCCCGAAATGAGCGAACATCCCTCAAAAGCCCATCCAGCCCATCGCTGTCCGACCCTGCCCCTGCCGCAACCCCCGAGGGTGTAGCCTCTATCACGATATATTGCTCTTGATACGTTCGGCGAACGTCCACCACATCGAAGCCTGCTGATTTGAAGAGCCTTTCCAGAGAATGGACCGAGAAATAGGAACAATGCTCATAGTAGATATCCCAGAAGGCCGCGCCTCGTAGAATTCTCTGCACATCTGGCACCTCGAAACACACGATCGATCCTGCATGTTCATCGACACAGCCGCGCACGGTCCTGACAAACCGATAGACGTCAGGAACATGCTCCAGCGTGTGGCGGCACACGATCAGATCTGCGCTGCAGGGCCGACCCTCACCCGGGTAGAGCTCCTTGAAAATCTCAATCTCCTCGCCCTTCAGCACGTTCTCCTTGGGGCTCCGATAGGCCGGATCGAACCCCACTCCCTTCATCGAGCCGCGCTCACAAATCAGCCGCAGGAAGTCACCTCGTCCGCATCCGATCTCCAACACCGATTTTCCATTCAAGCCGTATTTCTCGACCAAGTGATCCGCCAACTCTCTCGCGTACTCATTGAATCTCCCCGAGAACGCCTGGCTGTCCTCGTAATCCTCCGAATACTCGACCAGCCCGCCGTCAAATGCGTAGTTCTGAATAAATCCGCATTCCGGACAATACCCCAGGTGCAACTCGCCCCTGGGCAGACTCAGGGATTCCTCCCTGCTGTCCACCAGCCGGCAGCTCTGAACAGGCACGCAATCCACCCTGTAAAACTCCTCCAGTCCATCTCTGCCGCAGCTCTGGCACATTTCGTTCCGCATGGCACACCTGCGAGTTTGCCCCCTGCCTAGATCCTGATCTTTCGACAAAAAAACGCCTCTGCATGGCCTTCTGGCGCATTGCATTCTACGCCCCTGATCCTCAAGATCGCCCTAAAGGTATCCGCTTCGAACCATTGCTGATCCCTCTGTGATCGGAAATGTGTCAGCAACAACTCAATTTTCCGGTCCACCTGCCGGCGTTCGAGCGGTGTGAAGAAATTCGGACTGCCTAGGTCCCCGTCATATTTCGGGATCTCATATTCCAGGATGAGATGGTCGCGATAGGTATTCCACGTGAGGTCCGAGATCAGTCTGTGATCTTGATGACGGTCATCCCGGAAGTGGGTGAATATCACATGCGGGTCGACCTCATCCTTCATCTGCTCGAAGCGCTCCTTGATCTCCTTCCCGATGTAAGGGAAGAAACTCTCCCGGAATTCGTTGATTTCGACGTGCCGGTTCTCCGCATTCCGCAGGAACGCATGCGCGCTCGCCTCCGCCTCTCTGGCGCGTCTTGCGTTCGACGAAAACACTACCCAGTGGAAATGCGCCTGCGGATAGCGCTCGGTCAATGCAAGCACCGTCCCGCCGGCGCCGATTTCGATATCGTCACAATGAGCCCCCAGCAGGAGGAACCGCAGCGGCGCCGCGCCCTCTTCCTGGAACTCAAGCCTCCACATCCCCCTGCCCCTCGGAGCGTTCGTTTCTGGCCCACGGCTGCCACGGCGCCCGGCCACTCGCAAACAACTTATCTAGCTTCTCCTTGTCCTTGAACGTGTCCATGCAGGCCCAGAATCCGTCGTATTTGACGGCACCGAGCCGACGTTCCTCAATGAGCCGCGCGAAGGGCGCGTGCACGAGCTCCTCGCCCGGGCGGATATATTCGAAAATTTCCCGCCGAAAAATGAAATAGCCGCCGTTTAGCCACATGTCAATTGAGCCGAGGTCCTTGACTCCGTCCACTATGTCGTCCTCCGACAGAGACACCGCGTGGAAACTCTGGCTTGGGCGCACACAGAGGAAACTTCCGACACAATCTTGTTCCCTAAAACGATCCGTCAGCTTCGGCAGCGGGAAATCGGTAAGACCATCGGCATAGTTGGCAAGGAATACCTCCTCGCCCCTGAGGTAGGGCTCAACCGCTCTGAGCCGCTGACCGATATTCGCTTGAATCCCGGTGTCTACGAACGTGATCGTCCAATCATGAATATCCGACCCCAGCAGCTCCACAGTCTTCCCAGACCCAAACAATACAAAATCATTGGAGATACGCTCGTCGTAGTTAATGAAATAATGCTTTATTACGTCCGCCTTGTAGCCCAGACACAGGATGAATTCCTTATGGCCGTAGTGCGCGTAGTACCTCATTACGTGCCAGAGCACCGGCCTATATCCGATGGGCACCATCGGCTTCGGAACCTGCTCCGAATAGTCCCGAAGGCGCATACCCAGCCCGCCGCAAAACAGGACCACCTTCATCTTCCAATGCGCTCCATTGCTCTCCCTGCCAAGTTCCTGCGACTAAACCTGACTAAATCACGAATAGACCGTTATCTCCGGGATAGGAACAACAAACCGCCCACCCCATTCCCGCACGTACGCCAATTGCCCCATGATCTCCTCTTTGAGATTCCACGGGAGGATGAACACGTAATCTGGCTTCGTTTCGGCAATCCTTTCCGGCGGAAAAACGGGGATATGCGTCCCCGGCAGGAACCGTCCGTGCTTGTACGGATTTCGATCCACAGTATAATCGATGAAATCCGTCCGAATGCCGCAGTAGTTGAGCAACGTGTTTCCTTTACCCGGTGCGCCGTACCCAGCGAACAGCTTTCCGCGGCGCTTTTCCCGAATCAGGAATTCCAGAATTTTTCTCTTGGCCTCCTTAACCCGCGCATCAAAGGCCGAGTATGCCGCTATCGTGTCCAAGCCTGCGCGTTTCTCACACGCGCGCAGCTCTGCCACGTTTTCGCTCACCGGCAGCTTTATGTTGTCTTCATGCCGCGCGAAGATCCGCAGCGATCCGCCGTGAGTGCGCAGCTCCTCCACGTCATAGACCGTGAGCCCGTGCGCACCCAGGATTCTTTCTACAGCGAACATCGAGAAGTAAAAAAAGTGCTCGTGGTAGATCGTGTCGAACTGGTTCCCCTCCATCAATCGCATCAGATGGGGAAACTCCAGCGTAATCGTTCCTCCGGGAGCGAGAAGCACCTTCATCCCACCGACAAATGAATTGATATTCGGGACCTGCGCGAGCACGTTATTTACTACGATCAAGTTCGCCTTCCGATCTTGACGAGCAACCTCCTCTGCACACTTTCTATCGAAAAACCGGATCACAGTGCGAATCCCCGCCTCGATCGCTACCTTCGCCACATTGCGCGCCGGCTCTATACCCAATACCGGGATATTTCGGGCGACAAGATTCTTCAATAAATAGCCGTCGTTGCTTGCCAGCTCCACTACCAGACTCCGCTCCCCAAGGGCCAGGCGCTCCACGATCATTTCCGCATATCGGCGTGCATGCTCCAGCCAGGTTTCCGAGTACGAGGAGAAATACGCATACTCGCAGAAGATTTCCTCCGGGGTGATATACTCGTCCAGTTGCACTAGGAAACAATCGTCACATACCATTACATGGAGCGGGAAAAATCGCTCCATCGAGTTCAACCTATCCGACGGGACAAAGCTCTCACATGGGGGATGCATGCCAAGGTCGGTCACCGTGTGCCGCAGGGCGCTCCCGCAGAACAAGCACGACCTGCCCTCCCCGGCATTCGGCTGCCCCACATCGGACTTTCTATCGGCTGTCAGCATTTTCGCCCAGATTCAAAGGTCTCTGCTCGCGCTCACGGCTCTTAGGATTCCCCTTTTCGAGTATCCCCATCCCTGCATGCTTTCGCCGGCACTACAACGCCACGACCCGCGGACTTACTCCCATCCCATTCAAGCTATCAACGATCTCGCGTACGTACACCGCGTTCGCCACAACCACCGTGTCGGGTCGGATTTCCTTCAACGCTTCCGGTGAAACGATCATATGCCCGCGCCCCGACAGGAAGGTCCCCTGTTTGCGGGGATTCACATCCACGATGTACCGGATCTCATCATCGATCTGAAGCATGTTGATAAATCCCACCGTCTTCGCCCCCGCCCCCCAAATCACCGCGCACTCACCCAAGCTATTGAGCTCGCCCAACCGTGCACGCCAATCGTTCCTCTTCTCCGCGAAGCGCTGCGGAAACCGCTCCACGCAGCTGCTCAGATCCGGCCCGCCCGCGTCCCTTGGCGCTGTCCCTTCGCGTGCGGGCATTCCGGGTGAGACCTCCATGCCGAGGAACTGCCGGTCGTATGTTTCGGCGATATCATTGACGGTGAATCCGTTCACCTCGAACAAATATCCAAGCGACTCAACAGTGAAGTAGCCGCAGTGCTCATAAACGATGTCCCAAATCGACATTCGTTCAAGGATCAGCCGCGCGTTGGGTACCTCAAAATACAACACCGTTGACGGCCGGTTCACCAGCGAACGTCTGATCATGCGCACGAACTCGGCAGGCTGCTCCACATGCTCCAGGACATGACGACAACAAATCAGATCGGCCTGATGGCCGGAGCTCTCGTCAGAATAGTAGCGTTGAAAGAATTCCACCTTCCCGATGGCGCGCGGGTCCACTCGCCGTGGATCATAGCTGGGGTCAAACCCCAATCCGCGATTGTTTCCAAGCTCACAGAGCAGCCCTAGAAAATGCCCGTTTCCACAGCCGATCTCGAGTACGGTCCGATTTCTGATGTCGTACCGTTCGATCAGCCTGCATGCCAGTGAGCGCTCGTATTCCTGGAAGTACGGCGAAAAATGAAGCGCGTTGTCGTATGAGCGCTCGTAATCTACAAGCCTTGAGTCAAACGCAATGTTGCTGATGAAGCCGCAGGTTGAACAGTACGCCAAAGCCACATCGCCTCGGGCGCAGTGTTTGGCCTCCGATGCCGTAGGCCAAAGCACCCCGACGTGCACCGGAACCTGCGACATCTCATGGAAAACGCGAAGTTCGCCTGACCCGCAGATGCGACAGGTCTCGGCACTCGTGCATTGCGGCATGTCGGCTGGTCCGTTACCCTGTGAGCGTCCTTCGCAAAGCGTAGACCCCGCCAGGGCCGTGTCCAGCTCGCATCCACTCCCGCCGGCCCCGGTCGAAACCTCCTTCTCAGCCGGGCCTCCCCGCGCCCAGGCAGGAAATCCCTTCCCCGAGTAACCGTCACTTTCCACGGTGCCGGGCCTATCCAAGCAACCCCTATATCACCCTAGTATCGCTGCGTCTGTCCAACAAACAGTTAAACCTGTACTCCCTGTGGACATAGTGGTTCATATTTTGGTTGAATATGGTTACCCGACAGTTGTACTGGGATCCAACCCGACAAAATAGACCCTTGTCGAAATACAGGTGTTTCAGCGAACGATAACGACGCTCGTATTCCCCTGGAGGCAGTGCGTCCCGCCGCGCTCTCTCCGCATCTTCTTTGAACGCCGCATCAGGCACATCCGTAATAATTACCGCCTTGTTGGCCTTGGAGATCATCTTGGCCACGACCGTTGACGCATAGAAGGCATCAGGAAAATAGTGAAAGACGCCACTCGATACCACGAAGTCGTATTTATCGTCCTCATCGAGCTCGACGGCCTCGCCCAGCCGAAAATCGAAGCCCTCCATCACCCGCCGGCAGAACTCAACCAGGGACGGCGAGTAATCTAGACCACCAACCTTGTGGCCGGCTTCATAGAAAGGGTATAGGAATGCTCCGCTTCCGCAGCCGACCTCGTAGATCGAATCACCTTCCTCTATGCATGCCCTCTGCTTGACCGCCGCAACGTACCCAAGAAAGTCCTGCCTCGTCAAACCACCATTGAAACTGTCGCATCCATCCAACAACATCATCGTTTCGTGCACGGGCCGCTTGCCGTAGTCCGGCAACGATCGTTTCGCCCACACCCGTTTCCACGCGTTCATCTCCCCATCCCTCCTCATGTCCCGCTTACGATGAGTCATGGCAACCCTGTTCAGTTCTCAGTGTAGACTCACAATAATCGGGTGAGCGTCCCGCGCCGGTCCCGGGCTACCCGTTCGCCGGCCGCCGCAAGGCGCCGCCTGTCCCAGCCTCACTTCGTTTCGCACCCTCGCCTTGGTCCGGTCTGCTTTCGACACTTTCAGCAAGCGCCCCCTCTAAGAGGCACCGGGAAATGACCGATGCCGCCCGCTCCCACCCGTAGCGTTTTCGCGCGATGCGGTATCCTCGCTCTGCCATATCCTTCAGTCGGCCCGGGTCACCGAACAGTTCCAGGAGCCTGTCCCCGAGGGTTTCAGCATCTCCGGGCTCCACCAAATAGCCGGTTCGTCCATCCTCAATGAACTCCGACATCGCACCCAGCGTCGTACCGACACATGCTGCCTTCGCCCACATCGCCTCCAAGAACACGATTCCGAACGGCTCGCGGAACGATGGGAGCGCGAACACCTGCGCGCCGTAAAATAGGCTTCTAAGTGCGGGCCCTTTGACTACACCGTGATAAATTACCCCCCCGCCACTAGCCCCGGATGCTCCAGCCACCTGCAACCTCGCGTCGGGAAACTCACCCAGCACTCGCTCAAAAGCACGTAGCAAAACGGGTAATCCCTTGCGCTCCGCATCCAACCCCACGAACAGGATATTCTTTTTCGAATAGTCCTTAACAATTCCGTCCCTTTCCGCGTCCACGTCCAGATTCGGACCGCCTCCCGTCACTGCAACTCGCCTTGGATCCACCCCGTAGTCCTTCACCATAGCCTCTTTTACATAGCGTCCCATGACGAAGTTGTAGTCCTGGGTGCCCAATACACGACGCTCCAAATCGTTCCATATGCCCGCCGTGTCGCGTTCATGGCTAGAAGCTCCCACGTCCGGCAGCCTTTTTGAGAGTAGATTCACATGATCGGTCAGGATCGCGTAGCGCACGCCACGCCGCTTTCTCGTGTGGAAGTTCTGCACGATCTTTGGCAGTGACAGCACGGCGTCGATGTTCTTATGACGCTTGACGATCGCCTGATTTGCCATAGCGCGCACCCAGGCGGAGACCGGAGTATGGTCCAGGTGTCTCCGAAACGCAGTGCCATAAAGCAGAATCGCATTAGCCGTCATCAAGATCAGGTAGACCGGTCTCAACAAAAGACACCGCAGGGTATGCTTCTCCTCGATTACGTAACATCCCTTCTCTCTCAGCGCAGCGACGATACTTTTGCGAATCCCCGAGAACTCTCCGTAACCGATAATCAGAATTGTCCCCTTCTTCATCGGCTCTCCCTCACGATGCCTGGCTGTCCGTCCGCCTTCTGCGCTTCCGGAACCGGCCGCGTAAGTCGTGGATGTTTCAAGCAATTTTCCGGATGTATCTGATTTCAACTGCCTTGGTCTTCGTATGATTCTTGCGCGGTCTGGTCATCCCCCGGGGCCACCCCGCTTCGCCCTGCTCGTGCCCATTTTGCGCGCGCCGCCAGCAATTCTTCCAAAGCGGTTCCAGCCCTAGACCGGCCGGCGAAACGCCGCCGCGATTCCCGTCGCGAGGCACTGCAGGATCGGCTACCCCCCTGCCTGGCCTCCTCTACCTGATGCCCTCAACTCACTAAACTCCTGTGCCGAATCGGAGCTGTCGCTCGGGTGCCCGGCCAATACCTTCGCGAGCACTCTCGCTGACTCCTTGCCTTTGTCCTTCCAGACCGGAATCGTCTTCCTCAGGTGGTCACGGATATCTGACTCCTCGTTCCACAACCTCGCCAACGACTGGTTGAGGGCGCGTCTGGATATCTTCGGGGTCTCCAGCACGTAACGCTGGTTCCCGAACAAATCCTTGTTCAGTCCTCTCGCCTTCCTGCTATAGGCAATTGAAACCGTCGGTACGCAGGACGACAGCGCAGCAATCGTTGAATGGGTTCGCGAACCGATATAAAATCGGCAATTGGCAATTACGTACTTCAGCTCGGCGGCGTTTTTTCCGTCCGGGACCATTGAGACGCGTTTCCCGAGATGACGCACTCGCTGGCGGATTCTCTCCATGTATATTGAATCGCTGTTCTTTCGGTTCCTCAGTCCCTCCACGTGCGGCACCAAAACAACCGACATGTCCCGTTCCTTTACGGCATCTCTGATAAATCCGGCTACCTCCCCAATCAACACTTCCTCGTCATCCGTTCGTGCTCTGATCTTTCGGATCATGGGGCTGATATTCAGCCCCAGAACCCCCCCATGTGCCTCCTCCGGCCAGAATCCTCCCATGTCTAGCGCTTCCGCCCTTAAGGTGAACGCGGGATCTGCCACGAGTCGAACGTTGTCAAGCCCCAATTCCTGTAGATAATTTACGGTCACCGTCTCTCTGGCGGTAATAGCAGACATCCGAGACAATACCTTGCGAATATAAGCCTCGATCCTTCCAGCTCGGTCAAAAGGACCCACGGAGGCCCCCCAAAGTAAGACCGGCACACCCGACTCCAACGCCGCCTCACAGAGCTGCAACTGCAGCATCAAGAACCCGATGCCGTTGTCCAACGTAATTGTGTCGCCCCCGATCGTGATTACCGCATCACATGATTCGATGTCTCGCCTTACCGACCTAGGAATCCGAAATCTAGGGAACCACCCTTCATGGAATAGCACAGGCAGCTTACGCACGAGACGACTGGCCCAGAATACCCGGTCATCGGTTCCGGGGACCGCCCGGGTGTACCGGACGCCCATTTCCGGCGCTTCCGGCCATTGCGCCAGATCCCCATCCCGGTTCATGCTCGGCACCAGGATTTCCGCATCTCCGAATACCTCTTTCAGTGAGTCCGCCGTACACCGCACTAGCGCCTCGCAGCCACGATTTCCGTAATGCTCCTGTCCCTGCAGATAGAACCGCATGCTCCCTACTCCTCGTGCGTTGCCTCGACCAGTCTTGTCCTCACTCTCCCCGGCGCGCTCCCGCGAAACCTGCATTCGCTACTCCGTTCCAGCCCTGAGGGAGATAGGGCGCACCGCGCCATCCCTCTCCTCTTACGGACCGATGCCTTTCCTGGCGGGGCGCGGTTCCCCACGTGCCGCGACCGCCCGAACCCGATCGATGAACACAATTCCGCTCTCGCGAGACGCCCTTCAGTTCGCAGATTCCTCGCTGGACCGAAGCGAATGCTCGAACAACGCATTGTATGCCCGCAAGAGGTTGGGCACCTCGTGCTCCCACGCCAACTTGCATTTCACCCGCTGCCGTCCGATCGCGCCCATCTGCGCTCGCAATTCCGGACGATCGAGCAGGTATACGATTCTCCGTGCCAAATCCCGTTCGTCGTTCTTGTCCGCATAAAGCGCAGCGCCCTGCGCAGACACCCTCCCCTCTGTCAGATCAAATTGCACGATCGGCTTTCCGAGTGCCATGTACTCCATAACCTTGTTCATTGTCGACTTATCGTTCATCTCATTTACCACGTCAGGGTTCACACACACATCCGCAGTGTTCAGCATTTCGAGAAGCTCCTGATCCGGTACCCGGCCGGTGAAAGTGACATAGTCCGAGACCCCTAACCGCGCCGCGTATCGCTTCATCTCTTCATGCGCCGTCCCCGCCCCAACGAGTCCGAACTGCACATCCGTACGCCCCAGATCAAAAACCATGTGTCGAACGGCTCTCAATAGATAGTCAATTCCCTCCTGTTCCCCCATTACCCCAACATAGCCGACAAGGTACTTGCGTCCATGCCTAAGCGCCGGCACGGGCTCTACGGTCCTGAGGCGCTCCAGGTTCGGACCGCTGCGCACCACGAATACCCGGTCCGGGTGCATCCCTCCCCGCTCAATTGCGATTCTCTTGTACGACTCGTTGGTGGCAATAGAGACATCGGCAATCTTGAATGTCCACCGCTCCCAAGCCAGCATCAGCCTGTAAAAGATGTCGCGCCGGCCGAATTTCGCTTCATAGAGCTCCGGATTGATATCGTGATGGTCGAAGACAAATTTCTTACCCAATAGCTTGAAAAAGCCCCCGATGATGAACAGGTTATCGGGCGGGTTGCAGGCATGGATCACGTCAAAACCACGGATCACCAGGATCTTCAATGTCAGAAAGGACTCCCAAAACAGCGCGATCACGTATTCCGCGGCATATCCCAACACTCCCTTTCCTTCCGCCGGTAGAGGGTGACGATGAACGTGCACGCCCTCGATCACCTCGTACCTACTCTCGCAACCGCGCCCAATCGGGCAGATGACCGAGACTTCGTAGCCCGCCCTGCGAAGCGTCGTCGCCTCCTGCCATACCCGGCGGTCGAAGGGTACCGGCAAATTCTCGACGATGATAAGAACCCGGCGTCTCTTACCAGCAGATTCCAACATAGTTTTTTCCCGAACATGCGCGACTAACGCGCACGAGGTCCACTATGACCTGGGAGTCCCGCACACGCTCCGGGATCTGGTCGAACTCCCTGTCTCCGTTGCCCACCACGATGGTGTCCGCGTGATCGAGAACCTCCTCGATACTCGCGACCATCAGCCTGACAATATGGGGAATGCGATTGAGGATATAGTCGCGGTTTGCTCCGACAAGTTTTGCCACATTTACGTTCCGGTCATAAAGCCTCAGATCGAATCCCTTGCCGATCAACCGTTCGATCAATTCCACAACCGGGCTCTCCCGCAGGTCGTCGGTACCCGCTTTAAAGCTAAACCCAAGAACGCCGACCCGTTTCTTTCCCCTTGCGACAATCATTTGGATTCCCCTCTCGATCTGCCGCTCATTGCTCCGCAGAATCGAATCGAGAATTGGTACCTCCAAATCAAGCGTGCGTGCTCTATAAGTCAGTGCTCGTACGTCCTTTGGCAGACACGATCCGCCAAATGCAAACCCCGGCCTCATATAGTATGGCGATAAATTGAGCTTGGTATCCGCGCAGAATATGTCCATGACCTTGTGCCCGTCCACTCCCAGGGATTTGCAGATGTTCCCGATCTCGTTGGCAAACCCCACTTTTAACGCGTGCCACGCGTTGTCAGTGTACTTGACCATTTCTGCCGGCTCGATTCCGGTTCGAATGACGGCATCCTCCAGCCATCCGTACAGACCGGCCACGACGTCGCCGCTCCGTCTGTCTAGCTCGCCTATGACCGTCTTTGGAGGATGGTAGAAGTCAGAGACGGCGGTACCCTCCCGCAAGAATTCCGGGTTGATGCACACACCAAAGTCCATGCCGGCGCATTTTTCCGAAAACTCCTCCAGCGTTGGAATCACCACCCCCGCCATACTTCCAGGGAGCATGGTGCTGCGGACGACTACAACGTGATAGGTATTCTTCAAGCGAAGGGCACTGCCAATTTGTTCGCACACATTTCGTACGTACTTCAGGTCCAGGCTTCCGTTGAGCTGACTCGGGGTCCCTACGCAGATCATCGAGACATCAGTCTGCAATACCGCATCAAAGCCATCGACAGTTGCGCGCAGCGCGCCGTCCTTAACCGTCTTCAGGATGATCCCGTCTAGCTGCTTTTCGACAACCGGGGCGTGACCTTCGTTGATCATGTCGACTTTACGCCGATGGGTGTCTACCCCGAAGATCTCATATCCTTCTTTAGCCAGACAACCTGCTGAAACGGCTCCGACATAGCCCAGCCCGAAAATGCTTATTCGCATCTGCTTGCTCCTTGCATATGCCCCGATTAAAGACACCATGCGCATTTCCCGATAACACCATGATCCCCAACCCCTGCCGCTACGCAACGGAGTCCTGTTGTCCCTGAATGCATGCTCTCGCGCTCGTCAAGGACCCCGCTTCGCCTCAGACTCCGCGGGCGCTCGCGACTCGGCCTCGCGGCCCGCCGCATCGTTCTGTCTGTCGCAACGTATTCGAGTCTCGAGCGATGTGCGCCCAACCACCTCTGATCTCCAGACCACCGTGGTTGTAGGCGTCTTCCGCCCATAGTGCCTCGCGACCCACCCCAACGGTCCCTCCAGGTCTCCGCTCACCAGCCTCACGTCGACGCTCTCGCCGGGCTCCAACAAGACGCCATACCCGTCGTTTACCGCCGCAATCCGGCCGTTATACTCCTGAACACGGCACTGCTCAGCGAAATGCCACAGCCGCTCCACCACGTGGACGTCCTTGCACGTCAACTCGTCAACCACGGAGATTCTCCGATTTCGCTTGTCGAGAGCGATATTGCGCTGATGCAGGACCGGGTCCGGCAGACGCAGATATCCATCATGAAGAGCCTCGAACACGTCCGACTGATCGGTCCATGCCCACTTGAGGCACCTCGCTTCGGCGTGCCTGGTCCACATGAAGTCCCCGCCAATCACCGACTGATCCTGCCCGTCAATCCTAACCGTGTTGTGTGCCCGCGTTCCCCTGAAGTAATTGCGCCACTTCGCATTCCCATGGTACGCATACGTACCCGGATCGATCAGGAACTCTCTTCCCCCTATCGACAGGTAAATTGCCAGGGCGTCTGCATGCCCGTGGGCTGCAATCGACCGGTATCCCAGTGCCCCGGCATCCACGATAAGGCGGATCTCGTCCGACGCTTCGAAATCGGTCCCCAAGATGTAGTAGCCGCCCCGTGGAAAGGCCCGTCGGATCGGCAGTACGACCTCCTCGTCGGGCAAACCCTCGAAGGTCACCGAAGCATTGGGTATGAGCCAGCGCGTCTTGTCATCGAGTCTCCCCGCTTTCTTCTTCAGATCCGTGCGCCCGAACAACACCGCACCCGTCGCCAGCAGCGACCGATAGGGGCAGAACTCCGGTTCCTGTGACAGCTTTACCACGAGGCCGTCATCGCCATCACCAAGCATTGGAACATTGCCGCGAACATCAGCGATCGAGGCAAGGTATTCCAACATCGACTCAATGCGCCTCCAGTAGCCGTCCGGGAACGGGGCCGTGTTGGCCGCGCCGGCCATGCCTGCGATCACGAAGAAGTCCAGGACGAATTGCTGATAGGAAACCGCTTGTTCCTTATTGACACCGTCGGGCCAGTTCTGGCGCATGAGCTCCTCCTCCAGGATCCCCCGAGCCGACTCGTTCCACGTTACGGTCTGGTCCCAGTAGGGCCAGGTCGTTGTAGCCACGAATAAGCCTGCCGCCTCACCGATCAAGTGGTTGTTGGCGGACGAGAATCGAGACAAATTCCGGAAGATGGAATGACAGTGCAGAAAGATAGACTCTACCCACCGCTGCTTACGTCTCATGCCGGTCGGTCCCCCGAAAATAGGGGCCTCCTCTCCCCCGATCAAGTGCCAGACCGCGCTCCAGTTGATCAGGCGTATGCCGAGCTCGAGCGAGCTGCTCCAATTAGGTCCCATCGGGTACGGGCACTGTTTCAACCAGGAGTCGAGCTGTCGTGCGAGTCCTTCCAGAAACCGCTCCGCTCCGCTCAAGCTGTATGCCTGCGCCACAGTGGTCCACTGCAGATGGCGGTTGATCTCCCAGACGTACTTGATATCTCCAACGACAGCTCGATCACGGTAGTCGATTTGCCTTCCGTAGACGTTCGGCGCGAGTTTTCCGGTCACGGGATCACGATTCCACTCCGGCTCCGCCCCAGTGTCGATTCGCTGGTCGCCGAATATCGTGACTACCCCCGAGAGCACCGACTCGGCGGCCCGCTGATAGGCATCCGCCTCTAGGAATTGCGGTCTGCTTATCCAGCTCCGGACCGTCCGGCCCCAATCTGGCCGTGGGACCTCGGGTGGACGCAGGCCTCTCTTCGCCGCGAGGCCATCTGCCATTGACTTCCCCGCCCTGTACAGAATCTCCAGAGCGGACATGCGCCGCAACCGCCGCCACTTCCACGTCAGTTTGTCGAGGGATCCCTCCATGCCCGCTAGCCTCCGCCTGATCAAAGCGCACACCTTTTGCCTGGAGGCCCTGTGGTCGCATGAGCATTAGCCCGCAAATCTCACCAGCGGGCCACCGCTCTGGCGCAACGCACTAAAAGATAAGAGGATTGGGACACAATTGCATAGATAGCGCCTTCAATTCGACCGAAATCGCAACCATCACTATATTTGGCTCAGGTAGGGCACTTGCGGCTGGATCGCACCGCCGGTGCGATCGAGGACCGGGGGGGCTTTGCAAAGCGGCGTGCGAGCGTAAGCGGCGCAAGGACCTCTGTCCTCGACCGATCTATCCAACGATTGGGATATTCGGCTTGGCACGCCAGGGCCGAGCCCCTGCAGCATTCGCTGCGCACGCACTTGGGCGTATCGACGCGTCGCTGCACGACAAAGTCACAAGAAGACCAAATGTGAGCCGGACGCAGACCCTCTGGCGCACCCAGTCCCGGGGTGCGGCTCGAATGAGCTGAGTCGATGCTCGCTGAGGGTCGCTACAGAGGAGACTGCTGATCATCCCGCCTTCGCGGGCTCGGCGCATGGACACCCCAGGGCCCTATCCACCGCCACATGAGACTGCCGATCGCGCAGGGCTTCAGCGTTGCGCCGGCCCTGCACCCGCCGGCACTATCGTATCTTCGGGGCCAGTGGCGTGGCTCGATATTGCCCGAGCAACGCCCGACCGGCGCCGCCTCCCTCGACGCGCGTCCCGCCCTCAGCAAGGATTCGCGGAAAGTGCAGCAGGTCGTGTTTCAACACATGCTGGCCGAGGTGGCAGCGCGCCATCGCTTCCCCCAATGGCGCTGCTAGGCCGAACCGAAACGGCTCCTCATTGAGTGGAC
>JABAHQ010011335.1_pt4 | contig 22423 bp, 17 predicted proteins | sample 7062091 | NCBI WGS metagenome assembly JABAHQ01 (sample SAMN14534359, study PRJNA622989) | marine sediment metagenome | biome: marine biome [ENVO:00000428]; feature: marine pelagic biome [ENVO:01000023]; material: deep marine sediment [ENVO:00002113] | place: India: Gulf of Kutch | collected...
CGCCCCGCGTGAAATGGCCGAGCTCAGCGACGGCGAAAAGCGTTGCCTGTCGCCGCTGACCGTCGCCGAACTGGCCGAGGTCTACGCCGCCAATCCCGACGCACGGCTGCTTGCTGGCGGCACCGACCTGGCACTGGAGGTCACCCAGTTCCATCGCGAGCTGCCGGTGATGATCCATGTCGGTCAGATCACCGAGATGAAGCAGGTCCAGATCGCGGACCGCCATATCGAGATTGGTGCAGCCGCCCCGCTGACCGACTGTTACGCCGCGCTGGCCGCCGAGTACCCGGATTTCGGCGAGCTGCTGCAGCGCTTCGCCTCGCTGCAGATCCGCAACCAGGGCACCCTCGGTGGCAACATCGGCAACGCCTCGCCGATCGGCGACTCGCCGCCGCTGCTGATCGCCCTGGGTGCCGAAGTTGTCCTGCGCAAGGGCGCCAGCAGCCGCACCCTGCCTCTCGAGGATTACTTCATCGACTACAAGGTCACCGCGCGCCAGCCCGGGGAATTCATCGCGAAGGTACGAGTGCCGCGCGCCACACCGGATCGCCTGTTCCGCGCCTACAAGGTTTCCAAGCGACTGGACGACGACATCTCCGCTGTCTGCGCCGCGTTCGACCTGCAGATCACCGATGGCGTGATCGCCGATGCCCGCGTCGCCTTTGGCGGCATGGCGGCGATTCCCAAGCGCGCCGCGGCCTGCGAGGCGACCCTGAACGGCGCGCCCTGGAACCAGCAGACCGTGGAGGCGGCCTGCGATGCACTGGCCGAAGACTTCACGCCGCTGACCGACTTCCGCGCCAGTCGCGAGTATCGCCTGCTGGTCGCACAGAACCTGCTGCGCAAGTGCTTCCTCGAACAACATGCACCGAAGACCGAGACGAGGGTGACCGCTTATGTCTAACCACGTAACCACCCGCACTCAGGAAGAAATCGCGGCGCTGTTCACCCAGGACCTGGTCACCGGCGTCGGTCGCAGCGTCAAGCACGACAGCGCGCCCAAGCATGTCTCGGGCGAGGCGGTGTACGTCGACGACCGGCTGGAGTTTCCCAATCAGCTGCACGTCTATGCCCGCATGAGCGAGCGCGCCCACGCCCGCATCGTCAGCATCGATACCAGCCCCTGCTACCAGATTCCGGGCGTGGCCATCGCCATCACGGCGAAGGACGTACCGGGCCAGCTGGACATCGGTGCCGTGATGCCCGGCGACCCGCTGCTGGCCGACGGCAAGGTCGAGTTCATCGGCCAGCCGGTGATCGCCGTGGCTGCCGACAGCCTGGAAACCGCACGCAAGGCGGCGATGGCCGCGATCATCGAATACGAGGATCTGGAGCCGGTGCTCGACGTGGTCGAGGCGCTGCACAAGAAGCACTTCGTGCTCGACAGCCACACCCACAAGCGCGGCGACTCGGCCACCGCCCTGGCCAGCGCGCCGCGTCGGCTGCAGGGTTCGCTGCGCATCGGCGGGCAGGAGCACTTCTATCTGGAGACACAGGTGTCCTCGGTCATGCCCACCGAAGATGGCGGCATGATCGTCTACACCTCGACACAGAACCCCACCGAGGTGCAGAAGCTGGTGGCCGAGGTGCTCGGCGTGCCGATGAACAAGGTCGTCATCGACATGCGCCGCATGGGCGGCGGCTTCGGCGGCAAGGAAACCCAGGCCGCGGGACCTGCGTGCCTGTGCGCGGTGATCGCGCACCTCACCGGCCGGCCGACCAAGATGCGCCTGCCGCGCATGGAAGACATGACCATGACCGGCAAACGCCACCCCTTCTACGTCGAGTACGACGTCGGCTTCGACGATGACGGTCTGCTGCACGGCATCGAGATCGACCTCGCCGGTAACTGCGGCTACTCGCCGGACCTTTCCGGCTCCATCGTCGACCGCGCCATGTTCCACGCCGACAACGCCTACTACCTGGGCCACGCCACCATCAATGGCCATCGCTGCAAGACCAACCTCGCCTCTAACACCGCCTACCGCGGCTTCGGCGGCCCACAGGGCATGGTCGCCATCGAGGAGATCATGGACGCGGTGGCCCGCGAACTGGGCAAGGACCCCCTCGAGGTGCGCAAGCGCAACTACTACGGCAAGACCGAGCGCAACGTCACCCACTACTACCAGACCGTCGAGCACAACATGCTCGAGGAGATGACCGCCGAGCTGGAAGCCAGCAGCGACTATGCAAAGCGACGCGAAGATATCCGCGAGTTCAATGCCGCGAGCCCGATCCTGAAGAAGGGCCTGGCGCTGACGCCGGTGAAGTTCGGCATCTCCTTCACCGCCAGCTACCTCAACCAGGCCGGCGCGCTGGTGCACGTCTACACCGACGGCAGCATCCACCTGAACCACGGTGGCACCGAGATGGGTCAGGGCCTGAACACCAAGGTCGCGCAGGTGGTGGCCGAGGTGTTCCAGGTGGATATCGAACGTATCCAGATTACCGCCACCAACACCGACAAGGTGCCCAACACCTCGCCGACGGCAGCCTCCAGCGGCGCCGACCTCAACGGCAAGGCGGCGCAGAATGCGGCGCAGACCATCAAGCAGCGGCTGGTGGAGTTCGCCGCACGCAAGTGGCAGATCTTTGAGGAAGACGTCGAGTTCAAGAACGGCCAGGTGCGCCTGCGCGACCACTACATCAGCTTCGAGGAGCTGATCCAGCAGGCCTATTTCGGCCAGGTCTCGCTGTCCTCCACCGGCTTCTACCGCACGCCGAAGATTTACTACGACCGCAGTCAGGCGCGCGGGCGGCCGTTCTACTACTTCGCCTACGGCGCGGCCTGCTCGGAAGTGATCGTCGATACCCTGACCGGCGAGTACCGGATGCTGCGCACCGACATCCTGCACGACGTGGGCGACTCGCTGAACCCGGCCATCGACATCGGCCAGGTCGAGGGCGGCTTCGTCCAGGGCGTGGGCTGGCTGACCATGGAGGAGCTGGTCTGGAACGACAAGGGCAAGCTGATGACCAACGGCCCGGCCAGCTACAAGATCCCGGCGGTGGCGGACATGCCGCTGGATCTCCGGGTCAAGCTGGTGGAGAACCGCAAGAACCCCGAAGACACCGTGTTCCACTCCAAGGCCGTGGGCGAGCCGCCGTTCATGCTCGGCATCTCGGTCTGGTGCGCGATCAAGGATGCGGTGGCGAGCCTGGCCGACTACCGGGCGCAGCCGCAGATCGATGCTCCGGCGACCCCCGAGCGCGTGCTCTGGGGCGTGGAACAGATGCGCAGGTTGAAGCAGGCGGCGAGCAAGTCTGCGACAACGGAGACCACCCCGGCCTGACGCAGGGTGGACAACGCTTTGCTTGTCCACCGTTAGCGCAACACGAACGTCCCGGTGGCGACGCCTTGCACGCGCCACCGGGCGATACGAAGGACAGAACCATGAGCAACACGGCCTGGATCGAAGCACTCGCCGACCTGCAGCAACAAGGCGAACCCTGCGTGCTGGTGACCATCATCGAGGAGCGCGGCTCCACGCCGCGCAATGCCGGCTCGAAAATGGTGGTCAGCCGTGAGCGCCTGTACGACACCATCGGCGGCGGCCACTTGGAGTACAAGGCCCAGCAGATCGCCCGCGAAATGCTGGAAAAGCGCAGCCGTGACACCCGCCTCGAGCGCTTCTCCCTCGGCGCCAGCCTCGGCCAGTGCTGCGGTGGCGCCACTGTGCTGCTATTCGAGCCCATGGGCCAGCCGCAGGCGCATATCGCCGTGTTCGGTGCCGGGCATGTCGGGCGCGCGCTGGTGCCGCTGCTGGCAAGCCTGCCGTGCAAGGTGCGCTGGATCGATTCGCGTGAAAACGAATTTCCCGCCGAGATTCCGCGCGGCGTGGAAAAGGTGGTCAACGACGATGTGGTCGAGGAAGTGGATAACATGCCCGCCGGCAGCTACTTCATCGTCATGACCCACAACCATCAGCTCGACCTGGAACTGACCGCCGCGATCCTTTCGCGCAACGATTTCACCTACTACGGGCTGATCGGCTCCAAGAGCAAACGCGCCAGGTTCGAACACCGTCTGCGGGACCGCGGCTTCCAGCCGGAGATCGTGCAGCGCATGCGCTGCCCCATGGGCATCGCCGAGGTGAAGGGCAAGCTGCCGGTGGAGATCGCCGTGTCCATCGCCGGCGAGGTGATCGCCACCTACAACGCGCACTTCGGTGAAAAGGGTGGGGAGAAAGCCGAGGACGGTGAAAAGCCGGTACCGATGCTGGTCCCCGCTTCGCGCCGCGCCCAGACCAACTGACCACCCGACATTCTTGCAGGCACGCCATCGGCGGCGGCCTGCCCATGTCAACGCATCACCCTCATACAACGATTTTCGAGAGTCACCATGCCAAGCACCAAAGCCTACCGTGCCGCCCTGCTCCACTGCCTCGCCGACCCGCGCGAAGTGGGCATTGAGCAATCCCATGAATACTTCCAGGACGGCCTGCTGGTCGTCGAGGACGGCAAGGTCGCGCGCATCGGCCACGCCGCCGAACTGCTGCCGACCCTGGCGGCCGGCACCGAGATTGTCGAATACCCGGACGCGCTGATCACTCCGGGTTTCGTCGACACCCATATCCACTACCCGCAGGTCGGCGTCATCGGCTCCTACGGCGCGCAGCTGCTGGATTGGCTGGAAACCTACACCTTCCCCAACGAGGGCCGCTTCAGCGACATGGCCCACGCCCGCCAGCAGGCCGAGCTGTTTCTCGGCGAGCTGCTGCGCAACGGCACCACCACCGCGCTGGTGTTCGGCACGGTGCACAAGCAGTCGGTGGACGCCTTCTTCGAGGCCTGCGAGAAGCGCAATCTGCGGATGATCGCCGGCAAGGTGCTGATGGACCGCAACGCCCCGGAGTTCCTCACCGACACCGCCGAGTCCGGCTACGCCGACAGCCGCGAGCTGATCGAGCGCTGGCACGGCAAGGGCCGTCTGCACTACGCCGTCACCCCGCGTTTCGCCCCGACCAGCACGCCGGAGCAGCTCACCCTGGCCGGCAAGCTCTTCGCTGAATTCCCCGACCTGTACATGCACACCCACATCTCCGAGAACAAGCAGGAGGTCGAGTGGGTCAAGGAGCTGTTCCCCGAGCGCAAGGGCTACCTAGACGTCTACGACCACCACGGCCTGATCGGCCCGCGCTCGGTGTTCGCCCACGGCATCCACCTGTGCGACGAGGAGTGCAAACGCCTCGGTGAGACCGGCTCGGCGGTGTCCTTCTGCCCTACCTCCAACCTGTTTCTCGGCAGCGGCCTGTTCGACCTGGCCAAGGTGGAAGGCTTCGGTGTGCGCGTCGGCCTGGGCACCGACGTCGGCGGCGGCACCAGCTTCTCGCAGCTCGCCAGCCTCAACGAGGCGTACAAGGTGCTGCAGCTGCAGGGCCAGAAGCTCGACGCGTTCAAGGCACTCTATCTCGCCACCCTTGGCGGCGCGCGGGCGCTCTATCTGGACGACCGAATCGGCAACCTACAGCCGGGCAAGGAGGCCGACTTCGTGGTGCTCGACTACAAGGCGACGCCGCTGATCGACTATCGCCTGAGCCAGGCGACGACCCTGCAGGAAAAGCTCTTCGCCCTGATGATCCTCGGCGACGACCGCGCGGTGAAGGAAACCTTCGCCGCCGGCGTCTCGGTGCATCGCAAGGCTGGCTAGGGCTGCAACGCCTGCATCAGCGTATCGAGGTTGTGCTCGAACATGCCCAGGTAAGTGCTGGCCGGGCCTGCGCTGGCCAGCGCATCGGAGTACAGGGTGCCGCCGACCGTGGCGCCCGCCTCTTCGGCGATCTGCTCGATGAGCCGCGGATCACGAATGTTCTCCACGAACACGGCCCTCACCCCTTCCTCGCGGAGCTGGCGGATCAACGCGGCCACGTCGGCGGCCGAGGGTTCGTCATGGGTCGACAGCCCCTGCGGCGCGATGAACCGGAGCTGCCAGGCCTGCCCCAGATAGCCGAAGGCGTCATGGCTGGTCACCACCTTGCGCTGGCTGGCCGGCAGGCTGCCGATACGGGTATCGGCCTTCTTCAGAAGCGCGTGTAGCCGGCTCAGATAGGCGTCACGGCGCCGCTCATAGTCGTTGCGATGCGCCGGATCAAGCGCCACGAGCGCCTTGGCGATATTGCGCACGTAGATTTCGGCATTGGTCAGACTCTGCCACGCATGAGGGTCAGGCACCGCCTCGCCTTCCTCTTCCAGCATCAGAGGCACGACGCCCGCGCTGGCGTCGATCCGCTTGCCCGCAGGCTCGCTGCTGGCCAGCAGGCGCTCCAGCCAGGGTTCGAAGCCCAGCCCGTTGGCAATGATCAGGTCGGCGCGGAGCAAGGCCTGGGCATCATCCGGGCTGGGCTCATAAAGGTGCGCGTCGGCGTCGGGACCGACCAGATTGGTCAGTTCGATATGCTCGCCACCGACCTCCCGGGTCATGTCGGCAAGGATGCTGAAGCTGGTCACGACGCTGATCTTTTCGGCCGCCTGCAGGGAAAGGGGCAGCCAGAGGGCCAACAACAGAAACAGGTAACGCATGGGTTGATACCTCAGACGGTCTGGATTGAAGCGCGCGAACGCAGCAGGCCATATACCGGGCCCGCAACGACTGAAATCAGGTAGAACGCCCCCGCGAGCAGGACGATGCACGGCCCGCTGGGCAGGCTGGCGTAGAACGACAGCAGCAGCCCCAGCCATACGCACAGGGCGCCCAGCAGCGCAGCCAGCGGCAACAGGACGGGCAGGCGTCGGCTCCAGAAACGCGCGGCCGCAGCCGGCAGCATCATCAGCCCCACCACCATCAGCGCACCGATGGCCTGGAAGCCGATCACCAGGTTGAGCACCACCAGTGTCAGAAATCCCGCATGGGCGAGTGGCCCGATTCGGCTGACGCTGCGCAGGAACAATGGGTCCAGGCTGTCCAGCGCCAGGGCCCGGTAGATCAGTGCCAGCACCAGCAGGCTGAACGCCGCCGTGGCGAGCATGCCGCTGAGGGTGTCGGCGTCTACGGCCAGCGCGGAGCCAAACAGCAGGTGCAAGAGGTCGAGCTTGCGTCCCGCCAGACCGAGCAGCAGCACGCCGCTGGCCAGCGAAATGGGATAAAGCGCGGCGAGACTAGCGTCTTCGCGCAAGCCGGTACGGCGGCTGACCCAGGCCGCTGCGCCGGCCATGCCGAGCCCGGCGGTCAGCCCACCGAGCGTCAGTGCAGGCAGGCTGAGACCGAACAGCCAGAATGCCAGCGCCGCACCCGGCAGGATGCCGTGGGCGATGGCATCGCCGATCAGACTCATCCGCCGCAGGATCAGGAAGACACCCAGCGGCGCCGCGCTGCAGGCCAGCGCCACGCCGCCGAGCAGTGCGCGGCGCATGAAGGCGAACTCGGCAAACGGGCTCCAGAGCAGATCGGCCGTCACGCCACTCGCCCGAGCGGATCACGATCGAGTAGCTGATCGATCGGCGCTGCGACGCAGCCGCTGCGCGCGATACGCAGTGCGTTGCAGCGCTTCTCCCGAAGGCGGTCGAGGTTGTGGCTGACCAGCACCAGCGTTCTGCCTTGCTGCTGCCAGCATCGGAGGTGCTGCCAGAGCAGATCGAGACCGGTCTCGTCGAGTGCCGCCTCGGGTTCGTCGAGCAGCAGTGCCTGCGCATCGGTCAGGCTCATCCGGGCCAGCAGCGCCCGCTGCAGCTCGCCACCAGACAGCGCGTGCAGGCCCTGGGTCTGCAGATCGAGCAAGCCCCAATCGGCCAGTACCTGACGTAGCCGAGCCTGGCGTTCGCTACGGCCGAGACGACTGCCCCAGAAACCGCCCCTGACCAGCTCCAGCAGACGTATCGGAAACTGCCGGTCGATCTGTTGCTGCTGCGGCAGATAGGCCACACCGCCCGGACGCGCCACGCTCATTCGAATGTGACCGGCCAGGGGGCGATCCAAACCGGCCAATACCCTGAGCAGGCTGCTCTTGCCCGAACCATTGCTGCCGATCACCGCGGTCAGGCTGCCGGCCGCTAGCTTGAGGTTCAACGGCGGCGTGAGGGCCCGCCCGCCGGCGCCCCACTGCAACTCTCGACATTCGATCACGATCAAGAAACTCCATCTCCGCACCGCTCGAAAAGCGGTATCAGCAACCAAAACAATAAAAGTTATAACATAACATTTACCAGCAGGCACAGCGCGGTAGCAGAGCGGTTCAATAGGCGTGAGGCAGATTCAGCCGGCGGAGGCTGGAGGCTGGAGGCTGGAGGCTGACGCTGCCGCCTGCGATGCCGCACCGACACAGGAAAGATGGCGAGGCCAGCGGGATACGCGCGCTGCCGCCTGCAACGGCAGCGCGAATGAGGTCAGCGGGGCGTACGCGCCTTTTTCTTCATCAAGGTCAGATGCGAGAACACCGCGTGCAGGTCGTTCGAGGCACTGTCTTCCTCGAGGTTGAGCTTGCTGTCGATGTGATCCATGTGATGCATCATCAGGTGCACGGCCTTGTCGGCGTCGCGCGCGGCTATGGCATCGATCAGCTCATTGTGTTCGTCGTAGGAGCAATGCGAGCGACTGGCCCCTTCGTACTGCGCGATGATCAGCGAAGTCTGCGACACCAGGCTGCGCTGGAAGCTCACCAGTGGCGCGTTCTTCGCCGCCTCCGCCAGCTTGAGGTGGAACTCGCCTGACAGACGGATGCCAGCGCCGCGATCGCCGCGCGCGAAGCAGTCGCGCTCGTCGATGACCATCTGCCGCAGCTCGGCCAGTTGCGCGTCACTGGCATGCTGCACGGCCAGTTCGGTAATGGCCTTTTCCACCAACCGACGGGCGAAGAAGATCTGCCGTGCCTCCTCGACGCTCGGGCTCGCCACCACCGCGCCGCGATTGGGGCGCAGCAACACCACCCCTTCATGGGCCAGCCTCGACAATGCGCGGCGGATGATGGTGCGGCTGACACCGAAGATCTCGCCCAGGGCCTCCTCGCTGAGCTTGGTGCCAGGGGCCAGGCGTTGTTCGAGGATGGCATCGAAGATGTGCGCATAAACGATATCGTCCTGCGTCCCGGTGCGAGTCTTGCCGGTCTTGTTCGGCTTCTTCAGGGGCTGCAACTGTTCGTTCATCGATGGCTCGCAAGTGAAGTGTCGGCAAGGCCGAACTTTACTGCGTTCGCGGCTTCACTGGCAGTCGTCGGACGAACAAAACGAGCAAAAACATCGTTGCGCTTGTGCACAATCAATTTCCTACCGTTCTGTCCTCCAATCACCGCCATATTCGCGATGTGTGCCACGCAAGCCAGCTCCCGTGACAAGCAAGGGCGATTTAGTGTTTGCAATTCTTGTATACAAAAGCATAATCCGGACAGCCCTTCCTGACCTTTCGGTCAACTAACAGAACGAAGGGCACACCATCACCCGCCCCTCGGGAGTGTCGTGCTCCGGGTGATCGACAACAAGAACGATGAGGAAAGCCCAGTGGAAAGCATCAAGCGCAAGCCCCAGGCAGCACCCTTGCAACGCACCGCCCCCGGCTGGCTGGACCGGCTGTTCAAGCTAAGCGAACACCGCACCAGCATCCGTACCGAACTGCTCGCCGGCCTGACGACCTTCGTCACCATGGCCTACATCATCTTCGTCAACCCGAACATCATGGCCGACGCCGGCATCGACCACGGCGCCGCCTTCGTCGCGACCTGCATCGGCGCGGCGCTCGGCTGCCTGTTGATGGGCCTGTACGCGAATTGGCCGGTGGGCCTGGCACCAGGCATGGGCCTGAACGCCTTCTTCACCTACACGGTCGTCGGCGAGATGGGCTACAGCTGGCAGATCGCCCTGGGTGCGGTGTTCATCTCCGGCGTGCTGTTCATGATCATGAGCCTGTCGCGCATCCGCGAATGGTTGCTCAACAGCATCCCCATGAGCCTGCGCTTCGCCATGGGCGCGGGGGTCGGCCTGTTCCTCGGGCTGATCGGCCTGAAGACCGCCGGCATCGTGGTCGACAGCCCGGCCACCCTGCTGACCATGGGCTCGTTCGGCGAACCCACCGCCCTGCTCGCCGCGGTGTGCTTCCTGATGATCGCGGTGCTCAGCCACCGCAACGTGTTCGGCGCGATCCTGCTGAGCATGCTGGCGGTCACCGGTATCGGCTGGGCCTTGGGGCTGGTGGAGTACAACGGCCTGGTGTCGATGCCGCCGAGCCTGGCGCCGACCTGGCTGGCGATGGACATCGCCGGCGCGCTCAACGTGGCGATGGTCAGCGTGATCCTGGCCTTCCTCTTCGTGAACATGTTCGACACCGCCGGCACCCTGATGGGCGTCGCCCATCGTGCCAACCTNNACGGCAAGATCGAGAACCTGTCCCGCGCGCTGAAGGCCGACAGCAGTTCCAGCGTGGTCGGCGCCTTCGTCGGCTGTCCGCCGGTGACCAGCTACGTGGAAAGCGCCTCGGGCGTCGCCGCCGGCGGCCGCACCGGGCTGACCGCCGTGACCGTGGGCGTGCTGTTCCTGATCGCCATGTTCTTCGCCCCGCTGGCCGGCATGATTCCCGCCTACGCCACCGCCGGCGCGCTGATCTACGTGGCGATGCTGATGATGAGCGGGCTGGCCAACATCGACTGGAAGGACCACACCGACACCATCCCGGCCATNNCTGACCTTCTCCATCGCCAACGGCATCGCCCTGGGTTTCTTGACCTACGCAACGCTCAAGCTGTTGACTGGCCAGCGCGACAAGGTCTCCATCAGCCTCTACGTGCTGTGCGTGATCTTCATCGCCAAGTTCGCGTTTCTCTGAACGAGGCGCGCCTCACCGCCCCGTCGCATGCGGCGGGGCTTTTTCATTTCTCAGGAGGCTGTGATGAGTCTGGAAACCTGGTTGTTGTATGCGAGTGCGGCGCTGGTGGTGATCCTCATCCCCGGGCCGCTGTCGCTGTTGATGATCAGCAACAGCCTGAACTACGGGGTGCGCCGCTCCTGGCCAGCCTTTCTCGGCGGCGTGACCGCTTCCATCGCCCTGCTCAGCGCCTCGGCACTGGGGCTTGGCGCGCTGTTGATGGCGTCCGAGCGCCTGTTCAGCGCGCTCAAGCTGATCGGTGCGCTGTACCTGTTCTACCTCGCCTGGCAGAGCTGGCAGGCGGCACGTCAGGCACCGGCCGCCGGCGAGATCGAAAGCCCTGCCCTCGCCCCGCGTTTCAGCCGGCTGTTCGGCCGAGCGTTCATTCTGGGGGGCAGCAACCCGAAGGACATGCTCTTCTTCGCCGCTTTCCTGCCGCAGTTTCTCAACGCGGGGCAACCGTTGCTGCCGCAGCTGCTGGTGATGACCCTGACCTGGGCCGTACTGGATCTCTGCTGCAAGCTGGCCTATGGGCTGGGCGCGCGGGGCGCGGCGCGCTATCTGCGCACCGGGAAAGGGCATGCGTGGTTCAACCGGACCAGCGCGGCACTGTTTGGATGCGCGGGAGCGGCGTCCTTGATGAGTCGGTGACTCGGCTGGCGTTGGCAGCGCCGGCTCGCGACCTGACGGAGGGCAACACGCCTGCCGCGGTGCAACCTGCAGTCCGTCCCGACAAATGCGCGGCGCATCCGTACCGCCCCCTTCGCGGTCCACGCCACCCGACGCAGGTGCCGCAGACGGCTCTTGTCACGCGCTTCGACTCTCACCAATAAAAAGCCCGCCATTACGGCGGGCAAAAGGGACTCCAGAAGAGTCAGCACTGAACAAACGTCGCTTCAGCTACCACGGTAGGTCGAATAGCTGTACGGCGAAATCAGCAGCGGCACGTGATAGTGATCCTGCCCGGCGTCGATGCCGAAGCGCAGCACCACCTCGTCGAGGAACGCCGGCGCCCCCAGCGTCNNGTCACACCGCGACCACGGTAGTAGTCGCCAGCGTGAAAATGCAGCTGATAGACCCCGGACCGGTAGTCCGCGCCGTCCAGCAACGGGCTGTCGCAGCGGCCATCGGCGTTGGTCTCACGCTTGGCGACCAGCGTCAGGCCCTGATCTTCGACGCGATACAGCTCCACCTTGATTCCGCTGCCCGGGCAACCGTGGGCGGCATCGAGTACGTGTGTGGTCAAACGGCCCACGGGCACCTCCGCTCTGTTGAATGGAAACTGACCCGGAGCATAGCCAGCGCGAACAACAGACTCAAGACAATTTATAGATATTTTTGTACACAGTTTCATAGGCACGCAGTTGGCCCGTTCTCTGCAGATACCGTCTGTCGTGGCGGCCTGCTCGAAAACCGCCGACCGCAGCGCTTCACGGCAGGCGCTACGAAAAAGCTATTTACAAGCCACACATCGACTTGTATACAATCTGGCCATCCGGTCGTTACATCACGACCCGCCACACAGGAAGCAGCCCAGTGAGCGCCGACTACCCACGCGACTTGATCGGTTACGCCAGCAACCCGCCCCATCCGCAATGGCCGGGCGACGCCCGTATCGCCCTGTCCTTCGTGCTGAACTACGAGGAAGGCGGCGAGAGCAGCGTGCTGCATGGCGACAAGGAATCCGAAGCCTTTCTCTCCGAGATGGTCGCGGCGCAACCCCTGCAGGGCGTGCGCAACATGAGCATGGAATCGCTCTATGAGTACGGCAGCCGCGCCGGCGTCTGGCGTCTGCTCAAGCTGTTCAAGCGCCACGACATTCCGCTGACGATCTTCGCCGTGGCCATGGCCGCGCAGCGCCATCCGGAGGTCATCAAGGCCATGGTCGCCGACGGCCACGAGATCTGCAGCCACGGTTATCGCTGGATCGACTACCAGTACATGGATGAGGCCCAGGAGCGTGAGCACATGCTCGAGGCCATCCGCATCCTCACGGAGCTCACCGGCGAGCGCCCGCTGGGCTGGTACACCGGCCGCAGCAGCCCCAACACCCGGCGTCTGGTGCGCGAGGACGGCGGCTTCCTCTACGACTCGGACACCTACGATGACGACCTGCCCTACTGGGACCCGGAATCCACGCCGGTCAAGCCGCACCTGGTGATCCCCTATACGCTGGACACCAACGACATGCGCTTCACCCAGGTGCAGGGCTTCAACAAGGGTGACGACTTCTACCAGTACCTGAAGGACGCCTTCGACGTGCTCTATGCGGAAGGCTGCGAAGGTGCGCCGAAAATGCTGTCCGTCGGCATGCACTGCCGCCTGCTGGGTCGCCCCGCTCGTCTGGCCGCGCTGCAGCGCTTCGTCGAATACGCCAAGGGGCACGACAAGGTCTGGTTTGCCCGCCGCGTCGATATCGCCCGCCACTGGCACGCCACTCACCCCATGACCGCGGAGCGCAATTGATGACCCCGTTCAAGACGATCAAGCCCTCGACCCTCGACCGCGATGCCTTCGTCGCGGCCTTCGCCGATGTCTACGAGCATTCGCCCTGGGTCGCCGAGACGGTCTATGGCGCTGGCGTCGACGAGACGCTGGACTACGTCGAGGTGATGCACACCCGCCTGTCCCAGGCGATGCTCGCCGCCGACCACGACACCCAGCTCGCGCTGGTCAATGCGCACCCGGATCTGGCCGGCAAGGCGGCCGTGCGCGGCGAGCTGACTGCCGCCAGCACCTCCGAACAGGCAGGCGCCGGCATCCATGAGTGCACACCGGAAGAGTTCGCCCGTTTCACCGAACTCAACGACGCCTACAAGGCGAAATTCGGCTTCCCCTTCATCATGGCCGTCAAGGGCAGCAACCGGCACCAGATCCTCGCCGCGTTCGAGGAGCGCATCCACAACAGCCCGGAACAGGAATTCGCCCGGGCACTGGCGGAAATCAACAAGATCGCCCTGTTCCGCCTGCAGGCCATGTAGCCGGAAAGGAACAGGCAACACCGCAATACAGGCAGCAAGGGCAGAACGCTCCACTCCATTTCAAGGCAGATCGCGATGAAAGCTTACGCCGTACCCTTCGAGAAATACGTCAACCTGGCCGACGCACGCCTGGGCACCCGCGCCATTTCCGTCACCGACGACTGGTTCGCCGACGTCAACCGGCTGTTCCAGCCCACGCCGGCCGTATGGAAGGAAGGCGTGTTCGATGACAACGGCAAGTGGATGGACGGCTGGGAGTCGCGCCGCCGTCGCGACGGCGGTCACGACTACTGCGTGATTCGCCTCGGCACCCCCGGGATCGTTCGCGGTGTGGATATCGATACGCGCTTCTTCACCGGCAATTTCCCGCCGGCAGCATCCGTCGACGCCTGNNCGAAGGTTACGACCATGCGGTGATCCGCCTCGGCGTACCGGGCTGGATCAAGGGCCTGGATATCGACACCAGCCACTTCACCGGCAACTACCCGCCATCGGCCTCGCTGGAAGCCTGCTTCGTCGCCGATGGCGACCCGAGCGACGCGACCGTCTGGACCGAAATCCTTCCGGCCGTGGAGCTCAAGGGCAACAGCCACCACTACCATGAGATCGCCTTCGACAAGCCGGTCAGTCACCTGCGCTTCAACATCTACCCGGACGGCGGCGTCGCCCGCCTGCGCGTGCACGGCATCCCGTACCGCGACTGGAGCAGCGTCGGCGACAACGAGCAGGTCGACCTGGCGGCCGCCCTCAATGGCGGCCGCGCACTGGCCTGCTCGGACGAGCACTTCGGGCGCATGAGCAACATCCTCAACCCGAACCGCGGCGAGAACATGGGTGACGGCTGGGAAACCGCCCGCCGCCGCACCCCTGGCAATGACTGGGTGATCGTCGCCCTCGGCCACCCGGGCGAGATCGAGCGCATCGTCGTCGATACGCTGCACTTCAAGGGCAACTACCCAGACAGCTGCTCGATCCAGGCGGCCTACGTGAAGGGCGGCACCGACAGCCAGATCGAAACGCAGAGCCTGTTCTGGCGCGAACTGCTGCCCAGCCAGAAGCTCTCCATGCACGCCGAACACGAATTCGCCGAGCAGATCGCCAAGCTCGGCCCGGTGACCCACGTACGCCTGAACATCTTTCCGGACGGCGGCGTCAGCCGGCTACGGCTGTTTGGCAAGGTGGTGAAGTAAGAAGCGGGACTCAGCCCCTTACCCGAACCCTCTCCCTTCGGGTGATGGCGCGGGCTCCAGCGAACAATGAAAAGCATCCACTAATTGAACGAGCAAACCATGCGCACCCTGACCATCGAGCCACTGACCAAGGAAGCCTTCGCCCCCTTCGGCGACGTCATCGAGACCGAAGGCAGCGACTACTTCATGATCAACAACGGCTCGACCCGCCGCTATCACAAGCTGGCCACGGTCGAGACCGCCGCGCCCGAGGACCAGGCGATCATCAGCATCTTCGCCGCCGAGGCGCTCGAGATGCCGCTGGTCATCCGCATGCTGGAACGTCATCCGCTGGGCAGCCAGGCCTTCATCCCGCTGCTCGGCCATCCCTTTCTGGTCGTGGTCGCGCCACTTGGCGATGCACCTGTACCGGGCCACGTCCGCGCCTTCCGCAGCAACGGCAGGCAGGGCGTCAATTACCACCGCGGCGTCTGGCACCACCCGGTGCTGACGATCGAAAAGCGGGATGAATTCCTGGTGGTCGATCGCAGCGGTTCTGGCAACAACTGCGACGAGTACTTCTTCACGGAGGATCAGCAACTCCTCCTCGACCCCCAACAGGTTTCGCGCTGAGCCCAACCGCGCGCGGTGACTCGGACCGATACCCATAAGAAGAAAGGACGGCGGCGACAGCCGCCGTGCAAGAGGTAATCAACGTGGACGCACATCTGACCGAATGGCTGAACCTGGGAATTCGCTGGATACACATGATCGTCGGCATCGCCTGGATCGGTGCCTCCTTCTATTTCGTCTGGCTGGAAAACAACCTCAACCGCAGCAACCCCCGCGAAGGGCTGTCGGGGGACCTGTGGGCCATCCATGGCGGTGGCATCTATCACCTGGAGAAATACAAGCTCGCGCCCCCGCAGATGCCGGAGAACCTGCACTGGTTCAAGTGGGAGGCCTATACCACCTGGCTGTCGGGCGTGGCCCTGCTAATGGTGGTCTACTACCTCAACCCGGGCCTGTACCTGATCGCCCCCGGTAGCGACCTGTCGCCAGCGGCGGCGGTGCTCATCGGTTTCGGCTCGCTGATCGTCGGCTGGTTCGTCTACGACCTGCTCTGCGACTCGCCGCTGGGCAAGACGCCCGCGCTGCTGGGCCTGGTGCTGTTCGTGCTGGTGATCGCCGCCTGCTGGGGCTATTCGCAGATCTTCAGCGGTCGCGCGGCCTATATCCACACCGGCGCCCTGATCGGCACCATCATGGTCGGCAACGTGTTCCGCATCATCATGCCGGCGCAGCGCGCTCTGGTCGCCGCCATCGAGCAGAACCGCACGCCTGATCCGGTGTTGCCGGCCAAGGGTCTGCTGCGCTCGCGGCACAACAACTACTTCACCCTGCCGGTGCTGTTCATCATGATCAGCAACCATTTCCCGAGCACCTACGGCAGCCAGTACAACTGGCTGATCCTCGCCGCCCTGGGTGCGCTGTCGGTACTGGCTCGCCACTATTTCAACACCCGCCACGACAGCAACCGCTTCGCCTGGGCGCTGCCGGCCGCCGCGGTGGGGATGATCTGCCTGGCCTTCGTCACTTCGCCGAACCGCCCGAGCAGCACGCCGAACCTGACTGCCACCACGCCCGAGCAGGCCAGCGCCGCCGCCCAGGCCCATGGCGATGCGCCACGCTTCAGCGAGATCAATGAAGTGATCGAGCAGCGCTGCACCGTCTGTCATTCGGCCAATCCGAGCAGCCCGATGTTCTCCAGCGCACCGGCCGGGGTGATGTTCGACACGCCCGAGCAGATCCGCCAGCAGGCCGCGAAGATCCACGCGCAAACGGTAGCGAGCCAGATCATGCCGCTCGGCAACATCACCCAGATGACCCAGGAAGAGCGTGACCTGCTCGGCGCCTGGATCGCCAAGGGCGCACCGACCAACTGAGCCCACCCCCAGCCGCACGCCTGGCGTGCGGCTTTCTTGCAATGACGTTTCACTGCCGGGCAAGTCCCGGTGCAGGCCATACCGGCCCCTCCGTGCAGGGGGCTGTCGCGACAATCAATAACAAACGCGCCCGAGGTATCTTGCATGAACGACCTGAACGCCCGCCCCGCCGGGACGACCCGGCTGCCCTGGCTGCAGCAATTGCTGGTGAGCCTGCAGCATGTGCTGCTGATGTACGGCGGTGCCGTCGCCGTACCGCTGATCGTCGGCCAGGCGGCCGGGCTGTCCCGCGATGAAATCGCCTTTCTGATCAATGCCGACCTGCTGGTCGCCGGCATCGCCACACTGGTGCAGTCGCTGGGCATCGGGCCGATGGGCATTCGCATGCCGGTGATGATGGGCGCCAGTTTCGCCGCGGTGAGCAGCATGGTGGTCATGGCCGGCATGCCGGGGGTCGGCATGACCGGCATCTTCGGCGCGACCATCGCCGCCGGCGCCTTCGGCCTGCTGATCGCCCCCTTCGTCTGCCGCATCGTGCGCTTCTTCCCGCCACTGGTGACCGGCACCGTGATCACCGCCATCGGCCTGTCGCTGTTTCCGGTAGCGGTGAACTGGGCCGGTGGTGGCAGCGCCACCAGCCAGTTCGGCGCGGTGCAATATCTCGGCATCGCCGCCGCGGTGCTGGCCACCATTCTGCTGGTCAACCGCTTCCTGCGCGGTTTCTGGGTCAACGTTTCGGTGCTGATCGGCATGGGGCTGGGTTACGCCCTGGCCGGCGCGCTGGGCATGGTGGACCTTTCCGGCATGGCGGCAGCGCCGGTAGTGCAGGTGGTGACGCCCAACCACTTCGGCATGCCGACCTTCTCGCTGGCACCGATCCTCTCGATGTGCCTGGTGGTGGTGATCATCTTCGTCGAGTCGGCGCNNGTTTCTCGCCCTCGGACGGATCACCGGCGAAACGGTCGACCCCAAGCGCCTGCGCCGCGGGCTTCTGTGCGATGCAGGCGCGACCTTTCTGGCCGGCTTCATGAATACCTTCACCCACTCGTCCTTCGCGCAGAACATCGGCCTGGTGCAGATGACCGGCGTGCGCAGCCGCCACGTCACGGCCATCGCCGGACTGATCCTAATCGCCCTGAGCCTGCTGCCCAAGGCCGCCTTCCTGGTCGCCTCGATCCCGGCCGCGGTGCTCGGTGGCGCGGGCCTGGCGATGTTCGGCATGGTTGCGGCCACCGGTATCAAGATCCTGCAGGAAGCGGACATCGCCGACCGCCGCAACCAGCTCCTGGTAGCGGTGAGCATCGGCCTGGGCATGATTCCGGTGGTGCGCCCCGAGTTCTTCGCCCAGCTGCCGCACTGGCTGGAGCCGATCACCCACAGCGGCATCGCCCTGGCGACGCTGAGCGCGGTGACCCTCAACCTGCTGTTCAACGTGCTCGGTGGCCCAGAGCGCGAGGCACTGACCGGCGGCGCCCACGCCTGAACCGACGCGGCGGCCATACCGGCCGCCCTCCTCTCCGCCCGTTTCTCGCCCTTCCCAGCCCCGCTTAAGCTGCCTCGACAACCGGCTACAGCCCGTTACAATGCCGCGCCCTCCCCTTGCCGGACGCCGCCCCCGTGATTGAAGCCAGCTGGATTGCCTTCGCCTTCGCCCTCGGCCTGCTTGCCCGCTTCATCGGCCTGCCGCCACTGATCGGCTACCTGGGCGCCGGCTTCGCCCTTGCCGCAGCGGGCGACTATGTGGGCGTGACCCGTGACGACAGCATCATCCTCGATCACCTGTCGCACCTGGGCGTGCTCCTGCTGCTGTTCACCGTGGGGCTCAAGCTCAAGCTCGGCAACCTGGTGCGCCGGGAAGTCATTGGCGGCAGTCTGCTGCATTTTCTGATCTCCAGCGTGCTGGTGCTGCCGGCCATCATGCTGATCCTCGACAGCGACTGGCGCGAAGCGATGCTGCTGGCCATCGCCCTGTCGTTCTCCAGTACCGTGCTGGCGGCCAAGGTGCTGGAAAGCAAGCGCGAGCTGCGCGCCTTCCATGGCCGCGTCGCCATCGGCGTGCTGATCATCCAGGACCTCATCGCCCTGGTGGTGATGAGCCTGGCAGCCGGCAAGATGCCGTCCGCCTGGGCGTTGCTGGTGTTTCTCCTGCCGCTGCTGCGGCCGGTGCTGTTCCGCCTGCTCGATCACAGCGGCCACGAGGAGCTGATGGTGCTGCTCGGCCTGATGCTGGCGCTGGTCGCCGGCGGGCTCGGCTTCGAGTACGTGGGCTTGAGTTCCGAACTGGGTGCCCTGGCCTTCGGCGCCATGCTCGCCAAACACAAGCGCGCCGGCGAGCTGTCCAACTCGTTGTGGGCGATCAAGGAAGTGTTCCTGGTGGGCTTCTTCCTCAAGATCGGCATCGGCGGCCTGCCGGACGCCGACGCCCTCTGGTTCGCCTTCGCCATGGCCTTGCTGCTGCCGCTCAAGGCGGTGCTGTTCTTCGGGCTGTTCATCGCCTTCCGTCTGCGCGCGCGCAGCGCCTTTCTCAGCGCCGCCAGCCTGACCAACTACAGCGAGTTCGGCCTGATCGTGGCCAGCGTGGTGTTGCCGCAGTGGCTGATGCCGCTGGCGATCACGGTGGCGCTGTCGTTCATCATCTCGGCGCAGATCAACCGCGTTGCCCACCCGCTATACGAGCGGCTGGCGCCGCGACTGATCCGCTGCGAGCGCAACATCCGTCACCCGGACGAGCAACCGGTGTCGCTGGGCGATGCGCAGATCCTGATCATGGGCATGGGCCGCACCGGCCGCGCCGCCTACGACCACTTGAGTGCCAAGGGCTATCGCCTGGTCAGCCTCGACTCCGACCCGGTGATGGTCGAGCGCAATACCGCCGAGGGCCGCCGCATCCTGTTCGCCGACGCCGAAGACCAGATGTTCTGGCAGAGCCTGGAAATGAACGACGTCAAGGCGGTGATCCTGGCGATGAACGATCCCGAGGCCAAGATCATCTCCACCCGCAAGCTGCGTGAGAGCGGCTTTGGCGGGTTGATCGTCTCCCATGCGATGTACGAAGACATCGCCCAGCGCATCCAGGAAGCCGGCGCGGACCGCACTTACCTGACCATGAGCGAGGCCGGTGCCGGCCTGGCGGAGAACGTGGCGCGGGAGCTGCAACCCGATGGCTGAGACGGGTGCGACCATCCGTCATCTTGTACACAATGCATAAATTTATTGTTCCACCGCCTGTTCACAGATTGCTATAGTCAGGTCACCCCGACGCCAGCCCTACAGCCGGTGTCGCGCAGAGAGGTGCCGTGACCCTCGAAAGCCCATGACCGTACAACAANNTACAACAACAAATGGCAGGCTTGACCATGACCGCAACCGATTCGAGCAGCGGCAGCGCCACTGCACCCCAGCAGGATCTCATCTACGGGCTGGACGATCGCCCGGCCCCACTCCCGGCACTCTTCGCGGCGCTGCAGCACGTGCTGGCGAGTTTCGTCGGCGTCATCACCCCCACCCTCATCGTCGGCAGTGCCCTGGGCCTGGGTGCCTACGTGCCCTATCTGGTCAGCATGGCGCTGTTCGTTTCCGGCCTCGGCACCTTCGTCCAGGCCAAGCGCATCGGTCCGATCGGCTCCGGGCTGCTCTGCCTGCAGGGCACCAGCTTCGGCTTTCTCAGCGCCATCCTCAGCGCCGGCTTCATCGTCAAGGCGCGCGGCGGCACGCCGGAGGAAATTCTCGCCACGCTGTTCGGCGTGAGCTTCTGCGCAGCCTTCGTCGAGATCGCCTTCAGCCAGTGCATCAACAAGCTGCGCCGGGTGATCACGCCGGTGGTGACCGGCACCATCATCTGCCTGATGGGCCTGTCGCTGATCAAGGTGGCGATGACCGACATCGCCGGCGGCTATGGCGCCGCCGATCTCGGCGCCCTGCCGAACCTGGCCCTGGCGGGGCTGGTGATCGGCATCATCGTGGTGCTCAACCGCTTCCCCTGGCCGGTGCTGCGGCTGTCCGCGGTGATCGTCGCGCTGTCCATCGGCTACGCCGTGGCGCTGGCGATGGGCAAGGTGGATCTGTCCGGCCTCGCCGAGCTGCCGCTGGTGAGCGTGCCGCAGCCATTCCGCTTCGGCTTCGCCTTTGACTGGATGGCCTTCATTCCGATCGCCGTGATCTTCCTCATCACGCCGCTGGAAACCGCCGGCGATCTTACCGCCAACTCGATGATCTCCCGCCAGCCCGTGCGCGGCCCGCTGTACATGCGCCGCATCAAGTCCGGCATTCTTGCCGACGGCTGCGCCTCGGCCACCGCGGCGGTGTTCAACAGCCTGCCGATGACCACCTTCAGCCAGAACAACGGCGTGATCCAGCTGACCGGCGTGGCCAGCCGTCACGTGGGCTTCTACATCGCCGGGCTGCTGATCCTGCTGGGCCTGTTCCCGGTAGTCGGCGGCGTGCTGCAGGCGATGCCCAAGCCGGTGCTCGGCGGCGCCACGCTGATCATGTTTGGTACCGTGGCCATTGCCGGAATCAAGATCCTCGCCGAAGCCGGCCTGCATCGGCGCAACATGCTGATCGTGTCCATTTCCCTCGGCCTGGGCCTCGGCGTGGCCGGCGTGCCGGAAGTGCTGAGCGCGATGCCAGACGTGCTGAAGAACATCTTCGGCTCACCGATCACCATCGGTGCCTTCAGCGCCATCCTGCTCAATCTCTTCCTGCCCCGCGAGCCGAGCGAGATCGATGTGTTCGACCCCGACGAGCTGGTCGAGGATGCCGTCGGCACCAATACCCTGTCGGTGAACATCCCCGATTACCGCGAGCACGACGGCCACCGTCGCGACGCCTTGCCGCAACCAGCAGGCGCCGACTTCAAAGGCTGATCACGCCACTTAGTTACAAACCGTACGACCGGAGCAGTGCCGGTCGTGCGGCCCTGCCTATAACAAAAAAACACAAGGGAATATCCCATGCGACTGAAGACTGCTCCCTGCTGCATGGCGCTCACCGGCGCCCTGCTGACGACCCCTGCCCTGGCAGCCGACCTGATGCTCTGGCAGAACAACAGCCTGACCTATCTGTACGGCAAGAACTTCGCTGTCGACTCGGGCGAGGACGGCCGCGAGGCCTCGATCCAGCAGACCATCACCTTCGAACACGCCAGCGGCTGGAGCTGGGGCGACATGTTCCTGTTCGTCGACCACAAGTGGTTCAACGGCCACTCGGGCAAGGACGGCCGGACTTACTACGGTGAGTTCAGCCCGCGGCTGTCGCTCGGAAAACTCACCGGCACGGACCTGTCGTTCGGGCCGGTGAAGGACGTGCTGATCTCGGCCACCTACGAGCGTGGCGNNGGCACACCGAACCAGAACTACCTGCTCGGCCCGGCCGTCGACCTCAGGGTGCCGGGCTTCGACCGTTTCGCCATCAACACCTACTACCGCAAGCCCGACGGCGCCACCGGCAAGCCGAGTGGTCAGTGGCAGATCACCCCGACCTGGGCAATGACCATCCCGGTGGGCAAGTCCGACATCCTGTTCGACGGCTACATCGACTGGGTGG
>JABAHQ010000881.1_pt1 | contig 22397 bp, 19 predicted proteins | sample 7062091 | NCBI WGS metagenome assembly JABAHQ01 (sample SAMN14534359, study PRJNA622989) | marine sediment metagenome | biome: marine biome [ENVO:00000428]; feature: marine pelagic biome [ENVO:01000023]; material: deep marine sediment [ENVO:00002113] | place: India: Gulf of Kutch | collected...
CCTACTGCATGACCGGCTGGCGCATCGGCTTCGCCGGCGGGCCGGCCGAGCTGATCAAGGCCATGGCCAAGGTGCAGTCGCAGAGCACCTCCAACCCCTCCTCGGTCAGCCAGGCCGCCGCGGTGGAGGCGCTGAACGGGCCGCAGGACTTCATCGCCGAGCACAACAGGAGGTTCAAGGAGCGCCGTGACCTGGTGGTCGACATGCTGAACACCTGCCCGGGCCTGCAATGCCACCGGCCGGAAGGGGCGTTCTACGTCTATCCCTCCTGCGCCGGCGCGATCGGCAGGAAGACGCCGGACGGCGAGACGATCGAATCGGACGGCGACTTCGTCACCTACCTGCTCGAGGCCGAGGGCGTGGCGGCGGTGCAGGGCGAGGCCTTCGGCCTGTCGCCCTATTTCCGCATCTCCTACGCCACCTCGAACGAGGCCCTCGCAGAGGCCTGCACGCGCATCAAGCGCGCCTGCGCGGCGCTGAACTAGCGAGCGTGGGACAAGCAGCCAGGCGGAGCGCCGGGACATGAAATTCGCTGTCATGGGCGCCGGCGGGGTCGGCGGATACTTCGGCGCCCGGTTGGCGGCGGCCGGCCACCCGGTGGTCTTCATCGCGCGCGGCGCGCACATGGCGGCGATGCGGGCGCAGGGCCTGAGCGTCTACTCGCCGCTCGGCGATCTGCATATCGAGGCGCCGCAGGTCACGAACGATCCCGCCGAGGCCGGCCCCTGCGACATCGTCCTGTTCTGCGTCAAGCTGTGGGACGTGGCGGCCGCGGCCGAGGCGATCCGGCCGCTCGTCTCGGGCGATGGCTGCGCGGTGCCGTTCCAGAACGGTGTGAGCGCCGTCGACACGCTGGCGCAGCGGCTCGGCCGGGCGCGCGTCATGGGCGGGGTGGCGCAGATCTCGGCCGGCATCGAGGCGCCCGGCGTGATCCGCCACTACGGCGACTTCGCGCGCCTCGTCTTCGGCGAGCTGGACGGCGCGGCCAGCCGGCGCCAGGAGGCCCTGCTCGCGGCCTGCCGGGGCGCCGGCATCGAGGCGCGGGCCTCCGAGGCCATCGAGATCGACATCTGGCAGAAGTTCGTCTTCCTCGCGCCCATGGCCGGGGCGACCGCGTTCTACCGCGCGCCGATCGGCGAGATCCTAGGCGAGTCCGAGCGCCGCGCGCGTTTCGAGGCCATGGTGCGCGAGACCGCGGCGGTGGGCCGGGCCAAGGGCNNTGCCGCCCGACATGAAGGCCTCGATGTGTCACGACCTGGAGCGCGGCAACCGGCTCGAGCTCGACTGGCTGAACGGCGAGGTCGTGCGCCTGGGCCGGGCGCTCGGCGTCGCGACCCCGGAAAACGCGGCCGTCACCGAGGCGCTGCAGCCCTATGCCATGGGCCGGGGAGCTTAGGCCGGCAGGGCCGGACCCTTCGGACTCGGCGGATGGAACACTGTGGCGCTCGCCGCCCGGCGAGTCCGTCGCGTCTCTGCGGGCTGCTTTCGCCGGTGATCGTTCCGGGCGCCGGGTCCGCCGTCGCGCCAAGGCGGCGCGAAACGCCGGGGGTCGGCTCGCTCGGCGCCTGCGGTCATGCCGGGGCTCACTGACACGGGAAGCTGTTGGCCAGCGCGGTCGCCACCAGCGGCCCCGAATCGCTCTCGCGCGGCTCGGGCAGATCGGCGATGTAGCTCAGCACGGCGGCCAGCAGTGTGTCCGGCGATACGCCCTCGAAGCACACGGTCTTGTCGGGGACCGCGAAAAGCGCCTCCGCGATGGCGTAGACGTAGCCCAGGCAGAAGTTGTGGTTTCCCACGTTTTCGCTGTCGGAACACATGGCCACGAACCGGTCGGCCGGTAAGGCTCCCGCGGCCGGCACCAGGGGCGAGACGGCAAGAGCAAGACCAAGAACGATCACAATAGAGCGCGCAGCGCGAAACACCTCGACCTCCGGCCCGCTTGTGGGTGCAAAGCCTCACGGCACCACGGCGAACACTAGCATGCGGTGCGGCCGATGGGCCAGAGCGCCGGGCACGGCAGGAGCCGGCCGGCCGCCCGGCCTGCGGCCTCCGGGTCTTGCCTCAGGAGCCGATCTCGCCCCCGTCGTCCCTGGTAATCGCGACGACCGAGGGGCGCGGCGGCATGCCCTCGGAAAAGTCCGGCCAACGGGTCGAGGGGTTATCGAAGGTCGAGCCCCTTTCGCGGCCTGGATGCTGGATGGCCAGGAACAGCGTGCGGTGGTCCGGCGTGAAGCACGGACCGCAGACCTCCGCGCCCCTCGGCGCGTTGAGGAAGCAGCGGGTCAGCCCGCGGCCCGGTCCCTCGGTGTCGGCCGCGTACAGCGACTCGGAGACACCGAGGCTCGCCTGCCCGTCGGTGGTGATCCAGATTCGCCCCTTGGCGTCGAAGGCGCAGTTGTCGGGCGCCGACAGCCAGCCGTGCTCGGACACCTCGGCCAGGTACATGGCGCGGTCGCCGAGCGTGGCCGGATTGCCGCCCAAGAGGAAGACCTCCCAGCGGTATTCGGGGGCGGCGTGATCGGCCCTGCCGTCCACGGCGGGCGGAATCAGCTCGATGATGTGGCCGTGTCTGTTGCGGGCCCGCGGGTTGGCGGGATCGACCTGCTCGGCGGTGCGCCCGGCATTGTTGGTGCACATGACGTAGGTGCGGCCGCTCGACGGGTTGGTCTCCACGTCCTCCGGCCGGTCCATGGGCGTCGCGCCGGCGAGGTCGGCGGCGCGGCGCGTCTCGATCAGCACGTCGGCCTGGCTGCGCAAGCCGTGCTCCGGCCTCAGCCGTCCGGTTCCGAACACGAGCGGCAGCCACCTCATGGTCCCGTCCGCCTCGAACCTGGCGGCGTACAGGGTCCCGGCATCGAGCAACTCGCGGTTGCCGGCCCGCTCGCGCACGTCGACTCGGCCCTCGGAGACGAACCTGTATAGATACTCGAAGGCTTTGTCGTCGCCGGAATAGACCGTGAGCCGGCCGTCGGGGTTGACCACCGTGGTGGCGCATTCGTGCGCAAAGCGGCCGAGCGCCGTGCGTTTCACCGGCGTCGAGCCGGGCTCGTAGGGGTCGAGCTCGAGAACCCAGCCGAAGCGGTTCGCCTCGTTGGGCTCGCGCGCGATATCGAAACGGGCGTGGTGCTCGGCCCACCCCCGGGCGCGCCCGCGGCCGAGCCCGTAGCGCCTGTGGTTGCGCGCCTCGGGCGTCTTCTCGGGCTCGCCCCGGAAATAGTGGTGGAAGTTTTCCTCGGCGCTGAGCACGGTGCCCCAGGGCGTGGTGCCGCCGGCGCAGTTGCCGAGCGTCCCCATGACCCGGGCGCCGCTGGGATCGGCGCCCGTCTTCAGCCGCTCGTGCCCGGCCGCAGGGCCGGCCAGGCGAATCTCGGTGCCGAGCGGGCTGACGCGTCGGTTGTAGCGGCTGCCGGCCACGACGCGCCACGCCTCGGCGCTCTGGCGCAGCTCGACGACGGACAGGCCGTGGGCCGCCAGTTCGACCGCCACCTGCGCCTCGCTCAGGCGCTCGCGGCGTCCCTCTCGTCCGCCCCGGGGCCACATCAGGGAGGGCACGGTGAACTCGTGGTTGACGCACAGCAGGCCGGTCTCGGAGCTCTCCGAGCCGAGCGGCAGCGGCATGTAGGCCGTGAAGTCGTTGTTGTAGCCGAACTGCCCTTCCTGAGCGGCGGCGCTCTGGGCCCCGACGTCGAACGCGGGCGCATCGGGCAGGACCCGGTCGCCCCACCGAATCACGACCTGCACGCTGTAGCCGGGCGCGACGCGCACGCCGGTCTCGAGGCGGTGCGGGATCTCCTCGAAGGTCAGCGACGAGGCCCCGGCCGTGGCGCCTCGCAGCCCGGCGAGGAACGGCGGACGCCAGCGCCCCCGTCACGGCCGTCGCGCCCAGCCCCCTGAGCACGGCCCGCCGGCCGAGGCGCAGGGCGATCAGCTCGGCGAGCGGCGGCTCCTTGGAGCGGTTGCGCGGAACCGGATCGTGGTGCGCACCTGTGTGCCCAGCGCGCCGGGCCCTTTGGCGCCTATCGCCGTCCCGGGTCATGGGCTCGCACCGGGGTCGAGCTCGAGTCGCGGACTCGCGGGCTCGGCGTGATCGGGGTTCGGGCAGGCCATCCTTGCGTACTCGCATCGGCCCGGGCGCAAGAGCGCCGCATCGCGCGGCCCTACTGCCGGCTCTTGGCCTGGATCTTCGTCCAGGTATCGCGCAGCGCGACGGTGCGGTTGAAAATCGCCCGGCCCGGCGTCGAGGCCGGGTCGAGGCAGAAATAGCCCTGGCGTTCGAACTGAATGGACCGGCCGAGCGCGGCCTCGGCCAGGGCGGGCTCCAGGCGGCAGTCCCGAAGCACCGTGAGCGAGTCCGGATTGAGGTCGGCGCGGAAGTCGCCGGCCGCGCCCGGCACGGGCTCGGTGAACAGGCGGTCGTAGAGGCGCACCTCCGCCGGCACCGCGTGCGCCGCCGAGACCCAATGCAGCGTCGCCTTGACCTTGCGCCCGTCGGGCGCGTCGCCGCCGCGCGTTGCGGGATCGTAGGTGCAGCGCAGCTCGACCACCTCGCCGGCCTCGTCCTTGATCGCCTCGCGGCAGGTGATGAAGTAGGCGTAGCGCAGCCGCACCTCGCGGCCGGGCGCCAGGCGGAAGAACTTCCTGGGCGGCTCCTCCATGAAGTCGTCGCGCTCGATGTAGAGTTCGCGCGAGAACGGCACGGGCCGCTTCCCTGCGGCGGGGTCTTCCGGATTGTTGACGGCCTCGAGCTCTTCCGTCCGGCCTTCGGGATAGTTCTCGATGACCACCTTCAAGGGCTTGAGCACCGCCATGCGGCGCTCGGCGGCCTTGTTCAGGACCTCGCGGATGCAGTGCTCGAGCAACGCCATCTCGACCAGGTTGTCGGCCTTGGCGACCCCGATGCGCCGGCAGAAGTCGCGGATCGCCTGCGCGGGCACACCGCGCCGGCGCAGGCCGCACAGCGTCGGCATGCGCGGGTCGTCCCAGCCGGCCACGTGGCCTTCCTCGACGAGCTGGATCAGCCGCCGCTTGGACAGCACCGTGTAGGCGAGGTTGAGGCGCGCGAACTCGTATTGCCTGGGCGTGCAGGGCACCGGCAGGTTGTCGATCAGCCAGTCGTAAAGCGGGCGGTGGTCCTCGAACTCCAAGGTGCACAGCGAGTGCGTCACCCCTTCGATGGCGTCCGACTGGCCGTGCGCGAAGTCGTAGGTCGGATAGATGCACCAGGCGTCGCCGGTGCGCGGGTGGGCGGCGTGCAGGATGCGGTAGATCACGGGATCGCGCATGTTCATGTTGCCCGAGGCCATGTCGATCCTGGCGCGCAGCACCCGCGCGCCGTCGGGGAACTCGCCGGCGCGCATGCGGCGGAACAGGTCGAGACTCTCGGCGGGGCTGCGCTCGCGGCAGGGGCTGTCCTTGCCGGGCCGGGTCAGGGTCCCGCGGTATTCGCGGATCTCTTCGGCCGAGAGGTCGTCCACGTAGGCCTTGCCCGTGCGGATCAGGTGCTCGGCCCAGGCGCAGAGCGTCTCGAAGTGATCCGAGGCGTGATACAGGTGTTCGCCCCACTCGAAGCCCATCCAGCGCACGTCCTGTTCGATGGACTCGATGTACTCGTGCTCTTCCTTGATCGGGTTGGTGTCGTCGAAGCGCAGGTGGCAGCGGCCGCCGAACTCCTCGGCGACGCCGAAGTTCAGGCAGATCGACTTGGCGTGGCCGATGTGGAGGTAGCCGTTGGGCTCGGGCGGGAAGCGCGTGACCACGGCTTGCGTGCGCCCGGCGGCCAGATCCGCGCGGATAATGTCGCGGATGAAATGCCGGCCGCCCTCGTCGATGGCGGCTGCGGCCTCGCTCATGGCTGTCGTGCTCCGCTCCGTGACGTTCCGTCTCTGGCGCCAGGGTCCGGCGCCGACGGCGCCCCTTGTGTGCCAAAAATTCGGGTCGCAGCCAAGCCCCGTGCGCCCCGCGGGGGCCGCCCTTGCAGCGCACGGCGGCGTCTCAGCGCCGGCGCCGGAGGAAATCGCGCATCAGGCGCCGCGGCTCGTCGCCGCCGAAGGCCTCGGCGAAGGCCTCGACGCTTCTCGCGATGGCGTCCGGCAGCGGCAGGTCCTGCCATTGGCGGAGCAGCGCCTTCTGCTGCGCCAGGGCCCGCGGCTCGGCGGCGAGCAGGGCGGCCAGCCAGTCCTCCACGGCCTCGTCCAAGCGCGCGGCGGGGACGAGGCGTTCCACGAGGCCGATCGCCAGCGCCTCGCTCGCCGCCATGGGCGCGCCGGTCAGCACCAGCTCGCGGGCCCGGCCCATGCCGACGAGCCGCGGCAGGAGCGCCGCCTCGATGACCGAGGGGATGCCGAGGCGCACCTCGGGCATGCCGAAGCGGGCGTCCTCGGCGGCGACCCGCAGGTCGCAGGCGGCCGCGACCTCGAGCCCGGCGCCCAGGCAATAGCCACGAATGCGCGCGATGACAGGGACCGGCAAGGCCTGCAGCGCGGCGCACAGCTCGTGCAGGCCGGTGATGAAGGCGCGGGCGCCGGACGGCGTGAGCCCGGCCAGCTCGCGGATGTCCGCGCCGCCGACGAAGGCGCGCTCGCCGGCGCCGGTCAGCACCACCGCGCGCACATCCGCTTGCCTCGCCAGGTCGTCGATCGCCCGGCGCAAGCTGCCGATCAGCCGGCTGTCGAGGACGTTCAGCTTGGCCCGGTTGTCGAGCGTCAGGCGGACGAGCGCGCCGGCCTCGCGTTGCTCGCGCTCGATGGTGATCCCGGCCTCGCTGGGCCCCTCCATGTGCGCGCCCCGCCTCCTCGCTCGAGCGATGCGCAGTTGTACCAGGATCGCGGGCCCGAGCGGAGTCCTCCGCCCGGCCGCGTCGTCGCTCGCTTCCGGGTCGGCGCGCGTCCGGGTCCGGCCCTTCAGAGCAGCCTGGCGATCAGGTAAACCACGGCGCTCATCGGCAGCGCGATGGCCAGGCAGAAGCGCGCGTTCCAGCGCCAGGCGACCACGAAGGGCGAGCAGTTGGTCAGGCGCGCCACCTGCAGAACCGTGGCGGAGAAGGGCGACATGATCGCGCCCAAACCCCAGACCGTGAGAAGGCACAGCGCCACGGTGCTGTCCGAGAGGCGCAACACGTCCGGCCTCAACGCATGGCCGACGGCGACCACCACGACGATGGGATGGACGCCGAGACCGGCCAGCACGAGGCCGCCGATCACCAGGACCGGAATCGCCGTCCCGGGCGCCGGCAGCATGTCGGCCAGGCCGGACAGCGTCGCGGCCTCGAGCGCGGCCGAGAGGCCCAGGCCGAAGGTGTTGGCCGCGAAGAACATCAGCGCCTCGTTGCGCAGCCCGGGCAGGGCGCCGAAGACGGTTGCGCCACGGCGTGCGAGCCCGGCGAGGCGCCCGGGCGCCGGGCCCTGCGCCGCCTGCCAGACGCCGGCGACGGTCGGCGCAACCAGGCCGAGCGCGATCGGGATCGAGAGGTCGTATGCCTCGAATAGGACAATCACCGGCAGGAACAGCGAACAGAAGATGATCCCGAGGTGCACCAGGGTGGCGCCCGGAAGGGGCGAGGCGGGCCCTTCGCGGGCCGCCTCGCATCGGGCGTCGGCGCCGTACCCTATGCGGTTCCACAGCCAGGCGAGCGCCACGATCGCCGCCGCCGCGATCAGGCTTCGCCAGGCGATCTCCAGCCAGCGGAGCTCCGGCAGGACGGCCAGCACCGCCGACATGGCGACGAACAGGGGGGACCAGAGGGCGGCCGCGGCGAAGCCGCGCATGGCGCCGGCGGTCAAGCGCAGCTGCTCGCCGGGCGGCAGCCGCGAATCCCGCAGCGAGAGGACGAGCAGCAGCCCGGCCATGCTGAGAACCGCGCCGAGTACGTGGCCGACCGCGGCGATCCCCGCGAAGCGCCGCCCGGGCGGCTGCTGCGCCACGAAGCCGCCGATGGCGCCCAGGCTCGGGCTGGCGAGCGCCGGTCCCTGCAGGCACAGCACCGCCAGAAAGAGGACGAGGAACGGCAGGGTGCGCACCGCCGCCTCGACCAGCAGTGCGAGCGGCGCCGCGCCCTCGACCAACAGGGCGAGCAGGATCAGCCCTGCGGCGGAGCCGGCGATCAGGCGCTCGGCCGCGCGCAGCTCCAGAATGAGAAAACCGAGAAGCGCGACGCCGACCGGCCGCAGGTCCGCCGGCACGCCGAGCACGTAGGACCCCACCGTGCAGGCGCACAGCGCCAGATAAAGCGCAGAACTGACGACCCTCTGCGCACGGTGGGCGGACAATCCCGGCATGGTTTCCGTGAGACGTGCGACGTGCCCCCGCTGTGCGCAAGTAACACAGCGGCGAGGCCATTCATAGCCGCGCGACGCGGTGCCGAGACGCCGGCTGCGAGCGTGCCGGCACCGTCGCATCCGAACGGGCAAGAGCCCCGGCGGCGCCGCGAAGGCTTCGAGGTGCCTTCCCGCTCGCCCCTTGTCGGGCCGCCGGATGCTGCCCCTCGCCGGCGGCTCGGCGCCTCGTCGCGGCCGCCTCGGCTGCCGATGGGCGCGGCCGGCTTCACTCGGCGGCGACTGTCTCCAGGGCGGGCTCAGCCAGCCCGGCCGCCACCTCGGGGCGCCTGAGGTAGAGCACGCAGGCCGCACGCAGGAGCGAGGTGAAGTTCGTGACCTGCCCGTTTCGCGCCACCACCTCGTCGTACAGCGTGGACAGGAAACACGGCGTGCTCGCGCCCTGGCGCGCGGCAATCTCGTCCAGGAGGTCCCAGAACGTGGCCTCCAGCCGGATGCTGGTGGCATGGCCTGCCAGGCGCACCGATCGCGCGACGGACGCGTAGCTCGCCGGGTCCTGCCCGGCGAAGACCTGAGACATGTCATATCCTCCCTGTCGGCCGCGCCCCGTGCCGGGCCCCGGTGTCGTTCCTGCCTCGGGATCCGACGAGCCTGAGCGGGCGGGCCAATTCTGCAGCCCATGATAACACCAAATCTCTCGCCGGACGAAAGCCCGGGAGCGCGCCGCGAGGGCACGCTCGTCGTGGAGGGGGGGTGGGTTTTTCTGTTGCTGCCTCCGGGGGACTTTGAAAACATAGCGCCGAGAGGGCTGCGCCAAGACCCCGGAAACATTACGCGAACAAAGCCTGGCTGGAGGAATTCATGACGGCTAAGGAGGCTTCCGCGGCGCGTTGCGCCGTGCTCGTTGGGCCTTACACCAGCGGCAAGACCACGCTCATGGAGGCGTTGCTGCACGGCGCCGGGGCGCTCCACCGCAAGGGCTCGATCACGCAAGGCAACACGGTCGGCGACTCCTCGCCCGAGGCGCGCCAGCGCCAGATGAGCGTCGAGCCCAACGTGGCGCACTGCGAGTACCTGGGCGACCGCTGGTCGATCATGGACTGTCCCGGCTCGATCGAGTTGGCGCACGACCGGTCCACCGCGCTCATGGCGGCCGACGTGGCGGTGGTCGTGGCCGAGCCGGAGATCAGGCGGGCGCTCATCCTGGCGCCGCTGTTCAAGTTCCTGGACGACTACGAGATCCCGCGCATTCTCTTCATCAACAAGATGGACAAGGCCGCGGTGCGCGTGGCCGAGCTTATGGAAGCGCTGCAAGCGGTCTCGTCGAAGCCGCTGGTCCTGCGCCAGGTGCCGATCCGCGAGGGCGAACAGATGACCGGCTTCGTCGACCTGGTGAGCGAACGGGCCTACCGCTACAAGAACGGCGCGCCCTCCGACCTCGTCGAGATGCCGGAGGCGGTCAAGGACCGCGAGGGCGAGGCGCGCCAGGAGATGCTGGAATCGCTCGCCGACTTCGACGACCCGCTGCTCGAGCAGCTCTTGGAGGACAAGGTTCCGGCCTCGGACGAGATCTACGCCCAGCTCGCCAAGGACCTGCAGGAGGACCTGATCGTCCCGGTGCTGTTCGGCTCGGCGGAACACAGCCACGGCATCACGCGCCTGTGGAAGGCGCTGCGCCACGAGGCGCCGCAGCCGGCCAAGACCGCGCAGAGGCTCAAGGTCCCTTCGCAGGGTGATTTCGCCGCCACCGTTTTCAGGGTCGTGCACCAGGCCCACACCGGGCGGATGACGCTGGCCCGCATCTGGCGCGGCCAGCTGAGCGACGGCATGACCTTCGGCGGCGAGCGCGTTTCCGGACTGTTCCAGCTCATGGGCGGCGAAAATCAGAAGATCGCCAGCGCCGGGGAGGGCGAGATCGTCGCCCTCGCACGCTTGGAGACGACCCAGGCCGGCGATCTTCTGAGCCCGGCCGGGCGCGTGACGGAGTCCGGCATGCTGTGGCCGGAGCCGCCGACGCCGGTGTTCGCGCTCGCCGTACAGCCGCAGAACCGGCAGGACGAAGTCAAGCTGACCGGCAGCATCGCCAAGCTGATCGAGGAGGACGCCGCGCTCTCCTTGGAGCACAACCCGGACACGAACCAGATGCTGCTGTGGGGCCAGGGCGAGATCCACCTCAAGCTCGCGCTCGAGCGCTTGAAGAGCAAATACAACGTGGAGGTCGAGGTCTCGCCGCTGCAGACCGCTTACAAGGAAACCATCCGCAAGAGCACCAAGCAGCACTCGCGCTTCAAGCGCCAGACCGGCGGCCACGGCCAGTTCGGCGACGTCCAGGTCGAGATCCGGCCGCTGCCGCGGGGCCAGGGTTTCGAGTTCGTCGACAAGGTCGTCGGCGGCTCCGTGCCCAAGCAGTACATCCCCGCGGTCGAGCACGGCGCCAGGGAATTCCTGCAGCGCGGCCCGCTCGGCTTCCCGGTGGTCGATGTCTCGGTCACGCTGTTCGACGGGCAGCACCACTCGGTCGACAGCTCCGATCAGGCCTTCAAGATCGCGGGCCGCATGGCCATGGCCGAGGGCCTGCCGAACTGTGCCCCGGTCCTGCTCGAGCCGATCTACGACGTGACCGTCTCGGTGCCATCGGACTTCACCGCCAAGATTCACGGCCTGATCAGCGCCCGGCGCGGTCAGATCCTCGGCTTCGAGCCCAAGCCCGGCTGGGACGGCTGGGACGAGGTCAAGTGCCAGATGCCGCAGGCCGAGCTGCAGGACCTGATCATCGAGCTGCGCTCGCTGACCTTCGGCGTCGGCAGCTTCGAGTGGAGCTTCGATCACCTGCAGGAGCTGACCGGCAAGCTGGCCGAGAGGGTGATCCATGCGCGCCAGGAGGAGATCGCCGCACAGTAGGGCGGAGCGTCGCCGCGCGCTCCGATGAGCCCGGAGGCGCACCGGCGCGCGGCGTCGCTGCTGCTTGCGGCGCGGCGCCAGGTGCGGCCGATCGCGGCCCTGCCCGAGGGCTGCCGCCCGGATGACCCGGCCGAGGCCTATGCGATCCAGGCGGCCGGCCTCGCCGAGTCGGGCCGCCGGCTGGCCGGCTTCAAGATCGCCGCGACCAGTCGCGCGGCCCAGGATCTGCTGGGCATCGGGGCGCCGTTCTACGGCGGCCTGTGCCGCGGCGGCATCCACGAGAGCCCGGCCGAGCTTGCGGCCGGAGACTTCATCTTCCGCCTGATCGAGCCGGAGTTCGCGGTTCGCCTCGGGGCCGACCTGCCGCCGCGCCAGGCGCCTTACGGGCGGGACGCGGTGGCCGCGGCGGTGGCGCGCCTGTTGCCCGCCTTCGAGGTGGTGACCAGCGCCTACGGCGAGGCCTGGACCCGGCTTGGCGCCCCGGCGCTCATTGCCGACAACGCGGTGCACGGCGCCCTCGTGCTCGGCGCCGGGCTCGACCACTGGCGCGGCCTGGATCTTGCCGCCCAGGCGGTGGTCTTCGAGTGCAACGGCGAGGAGGTGGGCCGCGGTGTGGGCGCCAATGCCCTTGGCCACCCGCTCGACGCGCTTGCCTGGCTGGCCGATGCGGCCGTGCTGGGCGGACGGGGCCTGAAGGCCGGCGACCTGGTCACCACGGGCGTGGTCACGCCCTTCATCTACGTCCAGGCCGGGGACACGCTGCGCGCCGAGTTCGGCGCGCTCGGCGAGGTCCGGCTCCACTTCACCGACTGAGACCGGCGAGCGCTTGATCGCACTCGGGCCTCGCTCTTCGACCTGGCTCGGAGCGAGGCCCTCATGCTGAGCGACGTCGAAGCGTGAGGGCCGCCCCCCTGTGCGGTCGTCTTCATCCGCTCGCTTGAGACGGCGGGCGCGGCGCGGACCCGGCGCCGCCGCTGCCGCGCCACCGGCCGAGCACCCGCTCGGCGGACCCTGTGTGTTCGGCGCGGCTTGTGCCGTGGCCGCCTGCGGCGCGCTGGACGGGCGCTCGGTCTTGCCGGCGGCCGAGGAGGGGAGCGACCAGGCGAGCGCGGACCTGCTGAGCCAGCGCATGGCGATGCACGAGAAAACCGCCTGGATGCTGCGCAGCCTGCTCGCGTCGGCGGCCGGGCCGGGAACGGCGGCGCGAGCGAACCGCGTGATCAATTCGTGAGGACTTCGCCCATGCTCCGGGGCAATAATGGCGCACCGTTTCGGGTGGCGTGAGCCGCGCTCCCGCAGGGGCGCGCCACCCGGGCACGGGCCCGCAAGGGCCGCCAATACCCCCACTCGGGGTCCGTTGATCTGCCCGTGCGCCGGGCGCAGAGTATCCCGAGGTCGGAAACACACCGGGGAGTCGTCGGTATGCTGATCAAGTCCAGGCGTGGTTGGGAGCTGCCCGAGTCGGCGGCCACACCGGAGCGCGTCTACTACGAGCGCCGCCGCCTGCTGCAGGCCGCGGCCGCCGGGCCGATCCTGCTCGCGGCCCCGGGCCTTGTGGCGGCGTGCGACGAGGCACCGCCGCAGCGGGTCGCCCAGCTGGCGGCGGCCGGGTCCAGCGACGCCGCGGCTGAGGCCGACCCGAGCGCCCAGCTCTATCCGGTCGCGCGCAACCTGCGCTACCGCCTCGACCGCGACGTCACGCGCGAGGAGATGGTCGCCACCTACAACAACTACTACGAGTTCGGCTCCTCCAAGAACATCTGGAAGAAGGCCCAGGCCCTGCCGATCCGGCCCTGGACCGTCAAGATCGCTGGCCTCGTCGAGACGCCCATCGAGATCGGCATCGACGACCTTCTGGCCAAGATGCCGCTCGAGGAGCGCCTCTACCGGCACCGCTGCGTCGAGGCTTGGTCCATGGCCGTGCCCTGGAGCGGCTTCGCGCTCAAGGCGCTGGTCGACTTCGCGCAGCCGCTGTCCTCGGCCAAGTACCTGAAGATGGTCACCTTCATGATGCCCGACGTGGCGCGCGGCCAGAAGGCTTCCTGGTATCCCTGGCCGTACGTCGAGGGCCTGACCGTGGCCGAGGCGCGCAACGACCTGGCCTTCATCGCCACCGGCCTCTACGGCAAGCCGATCCCCAAGCAGAACGGCGCGCCGCTGCGCCTCGCGGTGCCCTGGAAGTACGGCTTCAAGTCGATCAAGGGCATCGTCCGCTTCGAGTTCACGGACGAGCGGCCGCTCACCTTCTGGGAGGAGATCCAGCCGAGCGAGTACGGCTTCTGGGCCAACGTCAATCCCGACGTGCCGCATCCGCGCTGGAGCCAGGCCACCGAGCGGGTGCTCGGCGAGGACGTCCGGGTCGAGACGCAGCTGTTCAACGGCTACCAGGACTTCGTCGCCGAGCTGTACGCGGGCCTGGAGAACGAGAAGCTGTTCATGTAGCGCCCGCCGCTTCGCTGCGACACGGGGCGGGCCCGGCGACCTCCCGACTATCCCGGCTCGGCCCGCGTCGCGGCCAACCAGCCGCGCTCGGCCAGGACCACGGAGGTCTCGATCTGGCGCTCGGGCACGGACCAGTAGCGGCGCAGCAACGCGGTCTTTTCTTCGGCCGAAACGAGCTCGAATCCCCGCGCGCGATAGAAGCGGATCGCCCATTCGGCATCCGCCCAGGTCCCCACCAACAGCGGCCGGCCGGTCAGGCTTCGCAGGTGGGCGAGAAGCCGGCTGCCGACGCCGCGCGCCTGCTCGGCCGTTCGCACGTAGGCATGGCGGATGAGCGCAACGTCGCTCACCTCCTGAATGCCCATCACGCCGATCAAGCGGCCGTCTGCCTCGTAGCCGTAAAACTCGACGCCGGCGTCGATCTCCTGACGCAGCTCTTCAGGCGGCATGTAGGGGTCGTGCAGGCGGTCGGCGGGGATCACGCCCCTGTAGGCCTGCGCCGCATCGTTGATCACGGCCAGGACGGGCTCGAAATCGCGCTCATCACAGCGACGGATCATTGCGCCCTGCCGTAACGGCTTACTCCCCTGCCAGGATCCGGGCCCGAAGGCCCGGCATCCTCGCGCGCCGGCCGGATGACGGTCTCGAGGTCCCGGCCCGTGCGGCCATGAGAACGCGGCGGGCGGAAAAAGAAAAGCCCTACAAACGGGGGCCGAATACGAATGAAGCCCCGAATGATCACCGCTGGCGAGGGCGGTGCGCCTCGTATCTGCCGGCGGTGCGGAGCGAGCCCGATATCCTCGCCGCGAGCAGGCGCTCGCGGACCGTTCTGATGCGAAGCAAGGCCCTTCGAACCTCTGCAGAGTTGGAGTCAGAAGGATCCACGGCATAGTCGTGGACAGCCGCCTTCAAGGCGGACCAGGCGTCTCGCCGCTCTTTCTCCTCGTCTCGGGGGTACATGTCGTAGTCTTCCTGTGGTCAGGCCCGTTACAGGCCGTCGGCGCCAGGTTCGCGCAACGATACGCCTAATCCGCCCGCTACTCAATTGGGTTAACTCCCAAGTATGGGAGGACCCCGCCACGCGGGCGGGGCCGATCCCGGGGGCGGTCCCTTGATTGCGGCGCACCCGCCGGCTCGCTCGCTCGTCCGAGAGGACGCGCGGCGATGGAGCGAGCGAGCCGGGGGACCAGACAAGAGCCCCGCGCAAGGGCGTTGGCATCGCCTGTACGCGGGGCTCACTCCCGTTCAATCACCCAGGAGGATCGAAAGGAAGGAGGCAAGCCTAGCCCGCCCCGGATCGGGCGGCAATCGCGCGGAATGAGTAGCCGCGCCGGGCATCGAGGCGATTCGGGTTGCTTGTGGTCTTTCAGGCCAGTCAATCGGTGTATGATACGGCCCGTTTTGGACCCGGATAAGCGCGTTCAAGGAAGACGCTCGCGGGGAGACGGTTGATGATCCGAGGACTCATAATCGGAATCTTTGTCATTGCCGCCATGGCGGGTTGGGGTCTTGCGCTGCGCGCCATGCTCGGCAGCGATGAACTGCAGGCGGAACTCGCCGCGCAGCGGCGAACGCACGAAGCCGCCCTCCAGAAGCTCAAGGCTGAACTGGGTGACGTCTCCGCAGAGCTGGCCGCCTTGAGCGAGAAATACCAAGCGCGCGAAGCCGCCGTGGGCAGCCTGGAGGAGGTCACCAAGCAACTTCAGGCGACCCGGCTGGAGTTCGATGTCCTAACCTCCAGGACGCTCGAGGCCAGAGCCGCGTTGGAGAAGCTGCAGGCCGACGCGAAGCAGTATCAGGATCTGTTCTCCGGCCCCCGGCAAGAATACATCACCATAACCAGAGCCAAGGTGAGGGCGGGGCCGGGCACGGATTTCGACGAAGTCGCCGTGGTTCCTTCCGATATCGTGCTGCCGGTGTTCGAGACCGTGGAAGGCGGCACGTGGCACAAGGTGGGGTACGTCGGTTACATGTACCATGAGCTGCTGGAGCCGGCTTCGTGAGGCAGCCGCGCCGTGTCTGCCCCAGGCGCGCCGTGTCTGCCCCAGGCGCGCCCCGGGAGGCAGGCCCTGAGGTGCCGCCGCTGGCTGTCTTGCGCAGCCGCGGGCGGGCCCGCGCCATCGGCGGATGGGCGCCGGTCCGGCAAGCGCCCGGGCCCACGGCGTGGCGCCGCTCTGATGTGTCGAGATCGCCGCGGGACCGGCAGCGGCGTGCTCCCGACGTGTCCCCGACGAGATCGAACACAAACAAAATGCCGGGAAATCAATGATTTCCCGGCAAGTCTAACAGGGAGGCTTCACGTCTGGGAGACGTGCGATCCGCGTTCGGAGCGGGCGCTCCGCAACGGATCGAAAATGCTGCAATGCAGCACTAGCTCCAACATAAGGCTTTGGCGGCGTTTTTCCAGGGGCAAAACGACAACGAAGCCATGCATTTATTGCATGACTGGTGTTCCGCCCAGCCGGCCCTCGGGCCCGCCCGCATCCGGGTGGCCCGGCCGGACGCCGCGCCGGGCTCCGGCGAGGCGTCATGGGCGCCGTCCGGTCCGCGGCCGCGCCGGCCCGTCGCTGGCGGCACGGACCGTTTTTTTCTCCGCGTGAGTCAGGGTCTCGAGATCAAGAGCCCGGAGCGGCGTGTTGTGAGCGCGGGCTACGGCCGCGCGCGCCGAGGAAGCGCTCTCAAGCGCGTCTACAACGCGCTCACGCAAATCCTGTGAATTAAGGTCTCGGCATGCTTGCCGGCCTCGTCGACCCGCAAGCCTGTTGAACCACATCGGCCAACTCGGCGGGCTCGCGAGAATGGGTCAAACTCGACGGGCGATGCTCCGGAGCGGATCGCGGTCGCTCGGGACCCACCTCGCAAGGCCCGAGCGAACACGTGAGCCCGCTGTCCATCAAATCGTGAGAGCGGACTCACCGGGTCGATGACTTGCCCGACGCGAGCCCCCATCGACGAAGCATCTGCTCTAGAAGTTCGATTCCGCGACCTTGCGCAGGAGGAAATCGCGGAACACCTGGATGCGTTTGGATGCCCGCAGCTCCCCGGGATACACGAAATAGGCGTCGAACTGCGGCCCCTCGAGTTCGGGCAGGACCTGCACCAGGTCGCTGCGGCCGTCGGCCATGAACTCGGGCAGCGCGCCGAGCCCGGCGCCCGACTGGACGGCGCGCATGATGCCGTATGCGTTGTTGATGGTCAGCGCCGGCCGGCGCGGCCGGCCCGAGGTGTTGCCGATCCGCAGCAGCCAGTTGACGTTCGGCACGGGCGGCCGGGTGTCCTCGCCGTAGATGATGATCCGGTGCTTGTCCAGCTCGTCGACCGTGGTCGGCATGCCGTGCGCCTTGATGTAGCTGGGGGCCGCGTAGACGTGCATGTGCACGGTCACCAGATGGCGCTGGATCAGGTCGGGTTGGGTCAGCGGCGTCAGCCGCACGGCCACGTCCGCCTCGCGCATCGACAGGTCCACGTCGTGGTCGGAGAGCAGGAGGCTCACCTCGATCTCCGGGTAGACCTCGATGAACTCGCGCATGCGCGGCGCCAGCCAGGTGGAGCCGAAGGCGACCGTGGTGGTGATCTTGAGCGGGCCCTTCGGGCGGTCCTTGCTCTCGGTCAGCTGGGCCTCGGTCATGGCCAGCTTGCCGAAGACCTCGTGCGCCGTGCGGTAGAGCAGCTCGCCCTGCTCGGTCAGAATCAGGCCGCGCGCGTGGCGGTGGAACAGCGGCGCCTTGAGGCTCGACTCGAGCGCGCTAATCTGGCGGCTGACCGCCGACTGGCTCAGGTTCAGCATGTCGCCGGCGCGGGTGAAGCTGCCCGCCTCCGCCACTGCGTGGAACACGCGCAGCTTGTCCCAGTCCATGATGTTGGCGCCCAGGCCGTGCGCCTTGGAGGGGAATGCCGGGGCGTCGCGCAACGCTGTGTCCTTCATCTCGTCTTGCGCCCCCTCGCGGGCCCGCAGCCTACTGCGCCGCCTGGACTTCGGCGGCTTGCATCTCGGCCAGGAACTTCTCCGCCTCGAGCGCCGCCATGCAGCCCATCCCGGCCGCGGTCACCGCCTGGCGGAAGACCTTGTCCTTGACGTCGCCGGCGGCGAAGACGCCGGCGACGTTGGTCGCCGTCGAGTCGGGCCGGGTCAGGATGTAGCCCTCGGCGTCCATGTCGAGCTGGTCGCGGAAGAGCTGCGTCGCCGGGTCGTGGCCGATGGCGATGAACAGGCCGTCCACGGCGAGCTCGCCCGACTCGCCCGTCTTGACGTTCTTCACCCGCGCGCCGGTGACGCCGGGCGGCTGCTCGGTGCCGAGCACCTCTTCGACGACGTGGTCCCAGAGCACCTCGATCTTGGGGCTCGCGAACAGGCGGTCCTGCAGGATCTTGTCGGCGCGCAGCGCGTCGCGCCGGTGGATGAGCGTCACCTTGGTGGCGAAGTTGGTCAGGAACAGCGCCTCCTCGACGGCGGTGTTGCCGCCGCCGACCACCGCGACCTCCTTGCCGCGGAAGAAGAAGCCGTCGCAGGTGGCGCAGGCCGACACGCCGAAGCCGCGGAACCTCTCCTCGCTGTCCAGCCCGAGCCAGCGCGCCTGGGCGCCGGTGGCGATGATGAGGCTGTCGCCGGTGTAGACCTCGCCCGAGTCGCCCGTGCACCGCAACGGCCGGCGCGAGAGATCGACCGCGACGATGGTGTCCATGACGACGCGGGTGCCGACGTGCTCGGCCTGGGCCTGCATCTGCTCCATGAGCCAGGGCCCCTGGATCGGTTCGGCGAAGCCGGGGAAGTTCTCCACATCCGTGGTGATGGACAGCTGTCCCCCGGGCTGCAGGCCCTGGATCAGGATCGGCTCCAGACTGGCCCGCGCGGCGTAGATCGCCGCGGTATAGCCGGCCGGGCCGGAGCCCAGGACGAGGACCTTGCTGTGCGGCTGTTGCGACATGGCGGCGCCTGTTTCTAAGCGGCGATAACCTTAGACAGATAGCGAGATTAACAACGCCGCGCAACCACGCGAGCCGGCGGCGCGCGCGGGAGCCGGCAGGCGAGGACCGGTTGACCCGGGTCAGGCTCCGCGGGCGACGCCGTCGGGGCCGCGGCGGCTGTCCAGCCGCCGGCGGATCTCGGCCGCCGCCCGCTCGGTGTCGCGCAAAGCCGGGTAGCTCCAGCGCTCCAGCCGGCCCTCGAAGGGGCGGGTGATGCCGGCCTCCCTGAGGGCCGTGTGGAACCGCCTGAACTTCGCCGACCCGCCCTCCAGTTGGACGACGTGGACCGGCTTGCCCGTCGTCGCGGCCTCGCAGACCATGTTCACCGAGTCGCCGGTCACCACGAAGGCGTCGGCGAGCGCGAGGTAGCCGAGGTACGGGTTCTCGCCGTCGCCGTCCCAGATCTCCGCGGGCCGCCCGTCGAGGCCCTGGCGCAGGATCGCCATCACGTCGCGCTCGGTGCGCCGCGATGCGGTGACGAGCAGGCCGGCGCCCTCGCGCCGCGAGAGCTGCGCCAGGCCCTCGGCCAAGCGCCGCGCGAGTGCGCGGGTGAAGCGGTAGACCTTGTTGTTGCCCCCGATCATGACGCCGACCAGCGGCCGCGGCAGGCGCTCGAGGCGCGGCCCGAAACGTGCCGCCGCGTCGGCCAGGCGCGCCTCGCTCAGCCGGTTGAGGCCGCCCATGGTGAGGATCACGTTGGGGCCCTGCAGGCGGTCGTGCCTCGGGGCCACCACCACGTCGAAGTGTGCGGGATCGACCACGGGGTTCTGGATGTGAACCGCGAAGGTCCGCCGCACGCTGGCCCGGCGGATGGCCATGGCCGGGGCGACCGCCAGCCGGCCGCTGGAGATGAGAATATCCGGCCAGGGTGGAGCCAACCCGCCGTGCTCGGGGGCGACCGCGCCCAGCGGATCGGGAATGAGCCGGGGCGGCAACCAGCGCCACGGCCTGCGCACCCGGATGCGCTTAACCGCCGGCTCGAGGCCGAGCGCTTCGGCCAGGCCGAGGCACTGGACCTCCATGCCGGCCCGGCCGTCGGTCATGACCCAGCAGGTTTCCCTCGCCCGGGCTGTCGCGCAGACGTTCATGGCCGGACTATTGCGCCTGCGACGGGAGCGCGCAAGCTTCGCGCGGGGTGCGGCCGGGCTTGGCGGGCCTGCCGCCAGCGGGTAATATAGTTGCGCAAACACGCTGCGCGGTGGAAATGCATTTCAAAGAGGACAGCCGCATGCGCCGGGTCAAGCTGGACCGGATCGACCTGCGCATCCTGAAGGACCTGCAGGACAACGGGCGCATCACGAACGTCGAGTTGGCGCGCCGCGCGGGCATCTCGGCGCCACCCTGCCTGCGTCGCGTGCGCGCGCTCGAAGAGGCGGGTTTCATCCGGGATTACCACGCTCACCTCGACGCCGAGGCGCTCGGCTTCGAGATCCTGTTCTTCGCGCTGGTTGGCCTGGACAGCCAGTCCGAGCGCGTGCTGAGCGAGTTCGAAAGGCTGGTCGCCGGCTGGCCGGAGGTGCGCGAATGCCACATGCTTCGCGGCCCGAACGATTTCGTGCTGAAGATCGTGGCGCGCAACACCGCCCACGAGAACGAACTGACCGCGAAGCTGACCTCGGCGCCGCACGTGGCCACGGTGCAGACCCTCCAAGCGATCCGCACCTCCAAAGGGCTTCCCGGCGTGCCGATCGAGGTCGAGGCGGCAGACTCGGAGGCGAGCGCCCCCTGAGCCGGCCCGGGCGAGGCGCGCCGTCGCGGCCCTGGCGCGGGGGGCCCAGGCATACGCCTGGCCGCGGCGGTACGGATTGCTGAGGTGTTGGTTCGGCTGCGCGTAGGCCGGTTCAGCGGAACCGGACGCGGCGGATCTCGTAGGCCTTTTCGCCGCGCGGTGTGTTGACCTCGACGCTGTCGCCGGCGCTCTTGCCGATGAGCGCGCGCGCCAGCGGCGAGGTGATGGCCAGGCGGCCCTGCTTCACGTCGGCTTCGTCCTCGCCCACGATCTGGTAGGACAGCTTCTCCTCGGTGTCCTCGTCGATCAAGGTGACCTTGGCGCCGAACTTCACCGTTTTGCCCGAGAGCTTGGAGACGTCGATGACCTCGGCGCGGGCGATCTTGTCCTCGAGCTCGCTGAGCCGGCCCTCGATGAAGCCCTGGCGCTCGCGCGCCGCGTGATATTCGGCGTTCTCGGACAGATCGCCGTGCTCGCGCGCCTGGGCGATCGCCCGGATCGCCTCCGGTCGCGCCGTATTCTTGAGGTGCCTGAGCTCCTCCTCCAGCCGGGCCAGGCCCTCGGCCGTCATAGGGATCTTCTTACTCATGAGGGACTATCTAGGGTAATATACTCACGGTTGTTCAAAGGGGCCACGAATGTCGCGGTTTCGCTGAGCAGGCTAGCCGTCGGCCCTAAAAAGACCCTTTAAAATAAGACTGCAGCGGAGCGACTTCAAGTTGCCCCGCCTTGAGGGCCGAAATCGCCTGCACGGCGGCCTTGGCCCCGGCCACGGTGGTGTAGTAGGGGATCGCATTGGTGAGCGCCGTGCGCCGCAGCTCGAAGGAGTCGGCGATCGCCTTGTCGTCCTCGGTGGTGTTGAAGACGAGCTGGACCTGATCCGACTTCATCGCGTCCACGATGTGGGGACGGCCCTCGCGCACCTTCTTGATCGGCTTGACGCCCAGGCCCTGCCCCTCCAGGTAGCGCGCGGTGCCGTAGGTGGCGATCAGCGAGAAACCCATGGCGATGAGGGTGCGCGCCAGCGGCACCATGGCCGGCTTGTCCTCGTCCTTGACCGAGATGAACACGGTGCCGTGCTGCGGCAGCGCGACGCCGGCGCCGATCTGGGACTTGAGGAAGGCGCGGGCGAAGCCGCGGTCCAGGCCCATGACCTCGCCGGTCGAGCGCATCTCGGGCCCGAGGATCGTGTCGACGCCGGGGAAGCGGGCGAACGGGAACACCGCCTCCTTGACCGCGATGTGGCGCCCGCGCGCCCGCCTCAGGTCGAAGTCCTTCAGCTTCGCCCCGGCCATGACGCGCGCCGCGATCTTGGCGATGGGGACACCGGTCGCCTTGGCCACGAAGGGCACGGTCCGGCTGGCGCGCGGATTGACCTCCAGGATGTAGATCTCACCGTTCTGGACGGCGAACTGCACGTTCATGAGGCCGACCACCTTGAGCTCGCGCGCCAAGCGTTCGGTCTGGCTCCCGATCTCCGCCACGGTCGCGGCGTTCAAGGTATGCGGCGGCAGCGCACAGGCCGAATCGCCGGAGTGGATGCCGGCCTCCTCGATGTGCTCCATGATGCCGGCGATGTAGACCGCCTCGCCGTCCGCCAGGGCGTCCACGTCGACCTCCACGGCGTCGCGCAAGTAACGGTCGATCAGCACCGGGTTGGCGCCCGAGACCTGCACCGCCGAGCCAATGTAACGGTTGAGTCGGCCGACGTCGTGGACGATCTCCATGGCCCGGCCGCCGAGCACGTAGGACGGGCGCAGCAGCACCGGGTAGCCGATGCGCTCGGCCACCGCCAGCGCCTCCTCGGCGGATCCGGCGGTGCCGTTCTCCGGCTGTTTCAAGCCGGTCTCGGCGAGCAGCTGCTGGAAGCGGCGCCGGTCCTCGGCCAGGTCGATGGCGTCCGGCGAGGTGCCGAGGATCGGGATCCCGGCGGCTTCCAGCGCATGGGCCAGCTTGAGCGGCGTCTGCCCGCCGAACTGCACGATGACGCCGAGCAGGCGGCCGGCCTGCCGCTCGACGCGGGCGATCTCGATCACGTCTTCGGCGGTGAGCGGCTCGAAATAGAGCCGGTCCGAGGTGTCGTAGTCGGT
>JABAHQ010004204.1_pt1 | contig 22378 bp, 17 predicted proteins | sample 7062091 | NCBI WGS metagenome assembly JABAHQ01 (sample SAMN14534359, study PRJNA622989) | marine sediment metagenome | biome: marine biome [ENVO:00000428]; feature: marine pelagic biome [ENVO:01000023]; material: deep marine sediment [ENVO:00002113] | place: India: Gulf of Kutch | collected...
CCAGCCCGGGGGAGGGGGACGAGGAGCGGGCGATCCCCGCCGAGCCGGGGCTCAACAAGATGATCTGGGACCTCAAGTACCCGGACGCTTACCTGGCTCCCGGGGTGAACGAGGGCTTCCGGGACCGGATCGCCGTGGTCACCGGCTACACCGGGGGACCCTGGGCCCTCCCCGGCACCTACGCCGTCACCCTGCGTGCGGGGGGCGTGGAACAGACCCGGGAGCTGGAGGTGCGGAGAGACCCCCGCCTCCCCACGACGATGGCGGAGCTGGAGGAGAGCTTCGAGTTCCAGATCCGGGTCCGGGACCGGATCACCGCGATCCAGCGGGGGGTGGCCCGGGGGCAGCGGGCCGTCGAGCGCCTGGGCGAGGTGATCGAGGAGAGCGACGAGGCCGCGAGGGTGCGCCGGGCCCGGGAGGCCAGGGCCGAGCTCGAGGAGGTCCTGGGCGAGCTCTACAAGCACGGCGAGCGCGGAGACCACGCCCACCTCCACCCCGAGCTCACCACCTCCTACGCCCGCATCTACACGATGCTGGCCGAGGCGGACTATCGCCCGCCGGACTCGGCGTACGAGCGCTGGGACGACCTGCAGCCCGAGTACGAGGAGCTCATGGGACGGCTGGAGGGGCTGCTGAGCGAGGACGTGGCGGAGGAGCTGGAACGATGACGGGCGTCCGTCTCCGCCGGTCCGGCCCGCTCGGCTCGTAACGTCGCCCGACTTCCGAGGCCCGTCGTGGATCGACGCCGTTTCCTCCGGACCGCGGCCCTGACCGCGTCGGCCCTTCCATTCGCCGCGGGTCCGGGAGGGGGCTCCGACGCGCCCGGGGGCCGGCCCGGAGCGCGACCTCTTCGGGGTGGCACCGACACGGGAGTGCCCCCCGGCGCACTGGTCATGGACGCCATGGGCGAGCTGCGGACCGTCTACGAGCCCTCCCTGATCCGGGAGATGCTGGCTTCCGGGATGGACTCGATCACCGTGACGCTTTGCGACCCGAAGCCCACGGGAGCGGAGGCCCTCGAGGTCGCCGTGGACGGGCTCCTGGAGCGGGAGCGCTATCTGGAGGCCCACCCGGACCTCTTCGTGAAGGCCCGTTCGGTGGCCGACGTGGACGAGGCGGTGGAGAGCCGCCGCCTCGCCGTCTTCTACCTCTTCCAGAACACCGAGCAGTTCGGGGACGACCCGGGCCGGATCGACATGTTCTACCGTCTGGGTCTCCGGAGCGCACAGCTCACCTACAACGCCCGCAACCGGGCGGGCTCCGGGTGCGAGGCGCCGGAGGACCCGGGCGTCACCGCGTTCGGGCGCCGTCTCATCGACCGCATGAACGAGGTGGGGATGCTCGTGGACCTCTCCCACGCGGGGATGCGGACCATGGCGGAGGCGATCCGCCACTCCGGGGCGCCGGTGGTCGTCTCCCACACGGGGTGCGCGGCGGTGCACGCCCACGTCCGCAACACCACCGACGCCAACCTCCGTCTCCTGGCCGACCACGGCGGCGTGGTGGGCATCTGCCAGATCCGGCCCTTCCTCACCGAGAAGANNGTGGAGCACGTGGCGATCGGCTCGGACCGGGACCACCGCCGCATCGAGATGACCCCCGCGTACGTCGCCGAGCTCGACGCCGAGCTGGGCGGCGTGGCCGCCTCGGCGCTCCCCTACTTCCTGGAGGGCCTCAACGGTCCCCGGCGCATGGAGACGATCTGGGACGGCCTGGTGGAGCGGGGCTTCTCGGAGGACGAAGTGGAGAGGATCATGGGCCGGAACCTCTACCGGCTCTACGAGGAGGTGATCGGGTAGCGGCCGAGCCCCACGGGACGCCCGAGGATTTGACGGGCGCCCGCACAACCCCTACTGATTTCGACCTCACGGCCCCCCCGCCAGGCCGAGGTAGGACCACGGAGTCCCTCCAACAGGAGGTCGCGCCATGCCGCGCCCAGTCGTCTGGGCCCCCCGGGGCCCGATCCGGTGCTCACCTCCCGCCCGCCCCGAAAAGCGAGGTGAAAAGGCGCTTCGGCGCCGCGGCTGTAGCGTGCTCGTCGGCCTCCTCGTGCTGGCGGCCCAGGCGGTCCCCGCCGGCGCCCAGCAGAACCAGATCGCCGGCGTGGTGCTCAACGCCAACACGAATCAGCCGCTGAGCGGCGCCCAGATCTCGATCGTGGGCGCCAATCGGGGGACGATCAGCCAGACGAACGGCCGGTTCCTCCTGCTCAACGTGACCCAGCCCCAGGTCACCCTCGAAGTGGTCATGATCGGCTTCCGGACCTGGACCGACCAGGTGCAGAGCGGGACCACCGACCTGCAGATTCGCCTGGAGCAGCGGGCGGTGGAGATGGACGAGATCGTGGTCACCGGGACGCCCGGAGAGCAGCAGGTCCGCTCCCTGGGGAACGCGGTGAGCCGCGTGCGGGCCTCCGACCTCGAGGCCGTGGCTCCCTCCTCGGACGTGGAGTCCCTCCTCTCGGGGGCCGTTCCCGGGCTCAACGTGGCCGTGGCCGGCGGTGAGGTGGGGAACGGCGCGAACATCCGGATCCGGGGCGCCTCCTCCGTCTCCCTCAACTCCCAGCCCCTCCTCTACATCGACGGGGTTCGGGTGAACGGGAACAACGCCGACTCCGGCGGAGGCGTGTGCGGGATCGGAGTGGACTGCGGCCACCCGCCCTCCCGGCTGAACGACATCAACCCCGACGACATCGAGTCGATCGAGGTCATCAAGGGGCCCGCGGCCGCCACCCTCTACGGGACCGAGGCCTCGAACGGGGTGATCAACGTGATCACCAAGCGGGGCAGCCGGGGCGCGCCCCGGCTGACGCTCACGATCAAGCAGGGGGCCAACTGGTACCCGGACCCCGAGGAGTTCTTCCCCACGACCGCCTTCCGCTGCCAGGGGACGTCCGGGGACTGCACCGCCGGCGAGATCGTGGACTTCAACGTCCTCCGGGAGGACCGGATCCGGAACGGGGACGAGTGGTTCCGGACCGGAAAGCCGTACGGAATCGCTGGGAGCGTGAGCGGCGGCTCCGACGAGGTCCGCTACTACTTCTCCCTGGACTGGGATCGGGACGAGGGCGTGGTGCCCTACAACTGGCAGAACCGGCTGAGCGGCCGGGGCAACCTCAACTGGACGGCCTCCGAGGACCTGGACATCAACCTCGGGATCAGCGGCGTACGCTCGAAGCTCGAGTCCTCGTCGGCGAACCAGCCCATCACGACCGCGATCAACTGGTCGTGCCCGGCTCCCGGATGTGAGGAGGGCTCGGGCCTCCCCAACGCGGTGGATGGCGCGTTCCGAGGCTACATCGGCTACCTCCCCGACGTCCTCCAGAACAAGGTGGACGGCTTCCAGGAGGTGACCCGGAACACCTTCAACCTCACCCTCAATCATCGGCCCTTCGAGTGGCTGGACCACCGGTTCATCCTGGGGGCCGACTACACCGAGACGACGAACGACCAGCTCTACCGCCCGATCCAGGGGGTGGGACACTTCAACCCCCAGGGCCAGAAGGACGTGGTCCGGGCCACCAGCGAGTTCCTCAGCGTCGACTACTCGGCCACGGCGACGGTGGAGCCCATGGAGGGCTACAGCTTCGCCACCTCGGGAGGGATCCAGTTCTACCAGAAGAAGGAGGACTGGGTGTGGGCCCAGGGGGAGAACTTCCCCGTCCCGGCCCTCGAGACCGTCACCTCCGGGGCGATCAAGGACGCCTCCGAGGACTTCTTGGAGAACAAGACCCTGGGCGCCTACGTGCAGGAGCGCTTCGGGTGGCAGAACCGCCTCTTCCTGACCGCGGCGGTCCGGGGGGACGACAACTCGGCCTTCGGAGAGAACTTCGACTTCGTCGTCTACCCGAAGTTCAGCGCCAGCTGGGTCGTCTCCGAAGAGGCGTTCATGCAAGACTTCGACTGGGTCAATCAGCTCAAGGTGAGGGGCGCGTGGGGGCAGGCGGGGCAGCAGCCCGACGTCTTCGCGGCCCTGCGGACCTTCGAGCCCACGGTGGGCCCGGGCGGAGAGAGCACGATCACGCCCCAGAACATCGGCAACCCGGACCTGGAGCCCGAGGTGGGCCAGGAGTGGGAAGCCGGCTTCGACGCCAGCCTCCTCGACGACCGGCTGGGCGTCGAGTTCACCTACTACAACCAGATCCGCAAGGACGCCATCGTCCGGGTGCCGGTGAAGCCCTCCCTCGGCTTCCCGGGGATCCAGTTCCAGAACATCGGTGAGATCAAGAACACGGGGATCGAGCTCGCCCTGAACGGCGCCGTCTATCAGAGCCGGGACGTGGGTCTCGACCTGAGCGTCAACTTCTACACCAACGACAACGAGCTGACGGACATGGGCGGCCTTCCGCCCCAGCCGATCCAGGGCTTCAACCCCACCACGGGGTGGGCCCGCCAGCGCTTCGTGGAAGGCTTCCCCCTGGGGGCGATCTTCCTCAAGCGGGTGGTCTCCGCCGACATCCAGGACCCCGGCACGCCCGACGCGGTGGCGATCAACGCCATGTGCGAAGGCGGCTCGATCCTGCCCGGAACGGAGAACCTCTCGGCCGGAGGAGGCTCGCCGGTGCCGTGCGACGAGGCTCCCGAGGTGTTCCGGGGCGCGCCGATCCCCACCCGGGAGCTCTCGACGAGCGCCACGCTGACCCTCTACCGGGACCTCCAGCTCTACGCCCAGGTCGACTACCAGGGCGGCCACGAGATGATCGACGGCAACATCGCCGGCGCCCACATGTTCTTCCGGAACACCCGGGCGATCCTGGAGCGGACGGATCCGATCCTCCTGGCCTACGAGTCCCTGGGTCGCCTCGGGATCAACCAGGCGGGGCTGATCAACGCGAGCTTCGCCAAGCTGCGGCGCATCTCCGCCAGCTACACCTTCCCCCAGGATTGGGCGGGCACGATCGGGGCCGACCGTCTGAACCTCACCGTCTCGGCCCACAACCTCTGGACGATCTATCAGGGCACCGACGAGCTGTGGGGCTATCCGAACCTGGATCCGGAGATGCGCAACACGAACGGCACCACCACGGATCCGGGAGGGCTCTCGGCCTACAACCAGGAGCACTGGCCGACGATGAAGCGCTTCCTGGCCACGCTGCGGGTGACGTTCTGATGGGCGCCCCGCGGTGGTTCCGGCATCGAGAAACGGAAGCGACGACGCCCGAGGAGGCACCCGAGATGAATCGATCCGAACGGCGGCCCTGGACGCTCCTGGCCCTGGGCGCGGCCCTGGCCCTGGCCTTTCCCGTGGGCATGATCCTGGGAGCCTGCGACACCGAGGAGCTGCTCGAGGCCGAGACCCCCGGTCGGGTGGCCGAGGAGGACCTGAACGACCCGGCCCTGGCGGAGACCCTGGCCCAATCCGTGGTGGGCGACGTGGAGTGCGCCTGGGACCGGTACGTGGGCGCGGCGGCCCACCACTCCGACGAGTGGATGCAGAGCTCCGGAAACTCCACGATGAAGCGGTGGGGGCTGAGGGACATCCCTTCCACCTTCGACAACTACGCCACCGGCACCTGTGACGGCGGCGGCTACGGATTGTTCACGCCCATGCACGTGGCCCGGGTGCAGGCCCAGGAGAACTTCGGCCTGATCCAGGGGTTCGACGACGCCGACGTCCCCGACAAGACCGCGCTCCTGGCGATGATCAGGGCCTACGGGGCATTCACCTTCATCGCCTTCGGCGAGGGCTTCTGCGGCACGCCCCTGGACGGTGAAGAGACGATCCTGGGAACGGCCGAGCTCCTCCAGAGGGCGGAGACGTGGTTCTCGGAGGCGATCCAGCTCGCCCAGGACGCCGGGGAGACCGACCTCATGAACATGGCCCTCGTGGGTCGAGCCCGGGCCCGCCTGGGGCTCGAGGATTACGCCGGGGCGATCGACGACGCCGACGACGTCCCCCCCGGATTCCGCTTCGACGCAACCCGGGACGTGAGTCCCCAGCGCAGGCAGAATTCCCACTACGACAACATCAACGGCACCGCGGAGGAGTCCGAGGCGGAGAAGCACGCCACGATCGCGCCGAGCTATCGGGACGTGGAGTGGAAGGGCGTGGACGATCCCCGGGTCAACGTGGAGTGGGACGGCACCCTGGGCTTCGACTTCACGACGCCCCACTGGCGGCACGACAAGATCAACTCCCTGTCCGATCCGGTGATGATGGCCTCGTACCGGGAGGCACAGATGATCATCGCCGAAGCCTCGGCCATGACCGGGGATCTGGACACCGCCCGGCAGATCCTGGACGACTTTCACACGGCGGCCGGGATTCCTGCCGTCGTCGAGGCGGACATCCCCACCCAGGACGACGTGATCGCCCACGTGATCGAGGAGCGGCGCCGGGAGTTCCTGTCCGAGGGCGGGCACCGCCTCCGGGACCACCTGCGGTGGCGGGGGACGCAGTTCCAGGTCCCATTTCTGGGCGAGGCCGGGTCGGACCACCCGGACGGGGTGGATCAGAACGGACAGCCGTACGAGGACACGACGTGCTTCCCGGTTCCGGACGTGGAGCGGGGCGCCGGATGAGGCCGAAGACGGGAGTCCGGGCTCTGGCGGCCGGGCTCCTCGTGGCGGCGGGGGCGCTGGCCGCGGCGCCCGCGCCCGCCTCGGCCACCTGGTCGATCGTCGCCGTGGACCTCCGCACGGGGCGGGTGGTGATCGCCAGCGCCACCTGCGTGCCCCAGGGGAGGCTCGTGAGCTTTCCCGCCGACGACCTGCGCGACATCCAGGCGATCGTCGTGCCGGGTTTCGGGGTGGCCGCCGCCCAGGCCGGGGTGGACCGGAGCCGTGAGAACCAGCGCCTGATCCAGCGGGGGCTCCAAAACGGAACCCACCCCTCCAGCGTCCTCGCCATGCTCATGGCGGACCCCGACATCCAGCGTCGCCAGTTCGGGATCGTGGATCTCGAAGGCCGCTTCGCGGGCTTCTCCGGGGCCGAGAACGGCGACGCCTCCCTGGATGTCCAGGGGCAGGTCCCGGACACCGAGATCTACTACTCGATCCAGGGCAACATCCTGGCCACGAACTGGGTCGTGCAGGACGCGGTGAAGGCGATCGAGGAGACCGGGGGGAGGCTCACGGACAGGGTGATGGCCGCCATGGAGGCCGCGGACCGGGCGGGCGGGGACCGGCGCTGCACCTGCGAGACCGAGCCGGTGCCCGACGCCCCGTGCGAGTATCGCCACGCCCACGTGGCATACATCCTCGCCGCGGATCCCGAGGATCCGGTGGACGAGGAGGGCTTCAACGACGGGGACTTCGCCGTCTACCTGAGCGTGACGGATCAGGACATCGCCCCGGACGAGAACGCCAATCCCGTGGTCACCCTTCGGATGCGGTACGACGCGTGGAAGGCGGGAGGGCCGTGAGGCGGAGCGGGATCGCGGTCGGCCTCGCCGCCATCGTCGCTCTGGGGGCCGGGGTGGGGATCGGGATCGCGGTGGGGGGCGGGGCCCCCGACGGCCGGGCGCCGATCACCGAGGCGACCCTGCGCCACGCCGAGAACCTCGTCGGCCTCGAATTCACCGACGAGGAGAGGGCCCAGCTCCTGGAGGAGCAGCTCTTCTTCCGGGACGTCCACCGGCTGCGGGCGGCCTATGACAGCGTCCGGACCGTGGACCTCGATCAGACCGTCCGTCCGGCCCTCTACTTCCGTCCCGAGGCTCCCGGGCCACGGGTCCGGGACCAGAGCCCGGAGCCCCGGTGGAGCCCGGCGCACCGGGTGGAACGGCCCGAAGACCTGGAATCGTTGGCCTTTGCTCCGATCGGGGTGCTCGCCGAGCTGATCCGGACCGGCAGGGTCACCTCCGTCGAGCTCACGGAGATGTACCTGGACCGGCTCCGGCGCCACGACCCGGAGCTCCACGCGGTGGTGACGCTGACCGAAGATCTCGCCCTGGAGCAGGCCCGCCGGGCCGACGGGGAGATCGCGGCGGGGCGCTATCGGGGCCCCCTCCACGGGATCCCCTACGGAGCGAAGGACCTACTGGCGGTTGCCGGTCATCCCACCACCTGGGGCGCCGAGCCCTACCGCGACCAGACGCTCGGTGAGACCGCGACGGTGGTGCAGCGTCTGGAGGAGGCGGGAGCCGTCCTGGTTGCGAAGCTGAGCCTCGGGGCGCTGGCCTGGGGCGACGTCTGGTTCGGCGGCCAGACGCGGAACCCCTGGAACACCGAAGAGGGTTCGAGCGGCTCCTCGGCGGGGTCCGCCGCTTCGGTCTCCGCGGGCCTCGTCCCCTTCGCCCTGGGGACGGAGACGTGGGGCTCGATCGTGAGTCCCTCGACCCGGACGGGCGTCACGGGCCTCCGCCCCAGCTTCGGCCGGGTGCCCCGGACCGGGGGGATGTTCGTGAGCTGGTCGATGGACAAGATCGGGCCGATCTGCCGGGTGGTGGAGGACTGTGCGATCGTCTTCGACGCGATTCGGGGGCCCGACGGCCAGGACCGGAGCGTCAGCCGCGCCGCCCCCTTCGGATATCGGCCGCGGGCGCGCCTCGACACCCTGGAGATCGGCTACCTGGACGGGGCGTTCCGGGGCGAGGGAGCGGCCGACGCCAACGGCCGCGACGTCCTCGAGATTCTGGGTGATCTCGGGGCCGATCTCCGGCCGATCGGTCTGCCGGACCGCCCGATCGGTCCCCTCTCCTACATCCTCGGCGCCGAGGCCGGTGCGGCCTTCGACGAGCTGACCCGCTCGGACCGGGACGACCTGCTCACCCGCCAGATCGCCGACGCCTGGCCCAACGTCTACCGCACCGCGCGCTTCATCCCCGCGGTGGAATACCTGCAGGCGAACCGGGTGCGCACCCTCCTGGGCCGGGAGATGCAGGAGACGATGCGGGACCTGGACGTGTACGTCGCGCCTTCGGGGCACGATCCCAACGGCCTGCTCACCAACCTCACCGGGCACCCGGCGGTGGTCGTGCCCACGGGCTTCGACGAGGAGGGCTCACCCACCAGCGTGGTCTTCGTGGCCGGGGTGGACGACGAAGCCGCGGCCCTCGCCGTGGCGAAGGCGTTCCAGGACGCGACCGATTACCATACCCGGCAGCCGCCGGGCTTCGGCGTGGGTGAAGGCAGGGGAGCGGGGGACTGATCAGCCCCCGGGGCCCTTCCGGGTCTCGATGAGGATCACCCCGTTCGCAGAGTTGGCGTAGGCGGACGGGGCCGACGGCCCCCTGAGGACACGGATCCGTACCACGTCCCCCGCCGGAATCTCCTCGAGGATCCGGAGGACCGGACTGGTAGCGGAGGTTCCGATGGGGACCCCGTCCACGTAGACCGCGGGCTCGTTGTTCAGGCTGATCGAGCTCACGCCTCGGATCAGGATCCGTCCCGCGGCGCCGGCCCCGCCGTCCCGCCGCACCTCGACCCCCGGGACCCCGCGCTCCAGCAGGTCCGCCGCGGTCCGGGAACCGTCGCCGGCATCCAGGGGCACGTCGGCCTGGGCGTGGCCCTGGGCGGCCTCGTCGCGACGGTCACCGGTGATCGCCCGGATCTGCCGGAACATCTGACCCAGGGGGATCAGCTCCATGCGGAGGTGGAGGATCTCCATGGGGTCGGTGGTGACCTGCTCGACCATGGTGCTGTAGCCCGGGTGGTCCACCCGGATCGTGACCTCGCCGGAAGGGACGTCGCCCAGGACGAAGCGCCCCCGGCCGTCGGTCTCGGTGCGGATCGGGGTGTCCACGATCCAGACCGTGGCGCCCTCCAGCGGCGCGCCCTCGCTCGCCGCTACGACCACGGTGCCGGTCATGGAGGCCCGGGCCGGATCCTGTGCGTGGAGGTGCGGAGCGGAAGGGTCGAGGAGGATCCCCGCCGCGAAGAAAAGAGCCGGAACCGAATGTGGGGCGCGCATCGCAGGTCGTTGATCGGATACCCGTCAGAGGACGAGGTGCTCCCTCAGGTCCATGGCGGAGACGTGGAGCCGGAACTTGTCCGCCTCCAGGAGCTTGGTCTCCACCAGCTTGCGGTGCACGTCCTCCCCCAGCGCCGAGCGGAGGAAGTCGCTTCTCTCCGCTACCTGGACGGCCTCGAAGAGATCGTGGGGAAGGGACGCGATCTGCCGCTCCTCCCGCTCGACGGGGCTCAGGCCGTAGAGGTCGATCGTCATGGGATCGGGGCAGGGGAGGTCCCGGTCCAGGCCGTCGAGCCCCGCGGCCAGCATCACGGCGAACGCCAGATAGGGGTTGCAGGCGGCGTCGGGGAAGCGGAGCTCGAGCCGGGTGGCCAGCTCCTTCCCGGGCTTGTAGACGGGGATGCGGACCGTGGCCGACCGGTTGCGCTCCGCCCAGGCGATGTAGACCGGCGCCTCGTAGCCGGGAACCAGACGCTTGTAGGAGTTGAACCACTGGTTCGTGACCAGGGCCATCTCCCGGGCGTGCTCCAGGACGCCGGCGATGAAATGCTTCGCCGAGGGGCTCAGGTGATGGGGGTCGTCGGCCGAGAAGAACGCGTTCGTCTCCTCGTCCTCGAAGATCGAGAGGTGGGTGTGCATCCCGCTCCCGTTCTCGGTCTGGATCGGCTTCGGCATGAAGGTGGCGAAGACCCCGCAGCGCCGGGCCACCTCCTTCACGAGGTACTTGTGGGTCTGGAGGCTGTCCGCCATGCGCAGGGCCTCCTGGTACCGGATGTCGATCTCGTGCTGGGAGGGGCCCACCTCGTGGTGCTGGTACTCCACGGGGATCCCCATCGACTCCAGGGCGAACACCGTGGCTTCCCGGAGGTCGTCGCCGATGTCCACGGGGTTGATGTCGAAGTAGCCGGCGTGGTCCAGGACGTCGGGCCCGGTCTCGTCCCTGAAGTAGAAGAACTCGGCCTCGGGCCCGATGTTCATGTGGGAATATCCCCCGTCCCTGAGGTCGGCCAGGCCTCGCTTCAGGGCCACCCGGGGATCGGAGGCGTAGGGCGTCCCGTCGGGGTTTCGAACCTCGGCGAACATCCTCAGGGCTTTCGAGCCTCCCGGCCGGAAGGGGAGGAGCTGGGCCGTGGACGGGATCGGAACCGCTATCATGTCGCTCTCCTGGATCCGCTGGTATCCCTCGATCGACGAGCCGTCGAAGCCCATCCCCTCCTCGAAGGCCCCCGACAGCTCCGCCGGTGTGATCGAGAACGACTTCAGGAAGCCCAGGATGTCCGTGAACCAGAGACGAATCGACGAGATGTGGTACTCCTCCACGTACCGGATCACGTCGTCGGCGTCGGCGAGGGAGAGTCCCTGACGGCTGTCCATCTCCTCCACGTACTCCTCCATCTCGGTGCGGAAGGCTTCGACCTCGTAGAGAAGATCGGCGTTGCCCATGGCGCGGCTCCAGCTCGAGGAACGGTGGCGACCCGTGCGCTTCCATAGAGGCCGGCGCCGGGGGTTCCGTCAAGCGGCCCGAGGCACCCGGGGGAGGTGGCTCCGCGGTCGCCGAGGCGCGACAATGGATCGGCGGCTCCACGTCGGTGCCGCCGCTCCGCCAGCCGAGATGGAGGACTCCCATGGGGGATCCGGCGAAGCTCGCCGTGCTGCTCCTGCTCTACGCTTCGGTCTTCCTGGTCGCGTGGTACGACAAGCGGACCCTCGACCGCGCGGAGAGGAGGACGTTCGGGTTGCTCTGGGGGATCTGGTCGGTCGCCGTCGTCCTGATCAACTACCTGGGCTCGCTCCTGGGGGTGATCACCTTCATCCCCTGGATCAACAACGTCCTCCACGCCGGCGTCTGGGTCGGGATCGTCCTCACCTATCTCTTCCTCGCGCTCCGCCGTCTCCCCATCGCCGTTCAGTTCATCGCCGTCGCCTTCTTCAGCCTGATGGTGCGCCTGGGAGAGTTCGCCCTCTTCGGGCTCTGGGATCATCCCCACTTCCTCTGGGCCTTCCGGGGAACCGAGGCCTCCCTCGTCGGCTGGTCGTTCGTCGACGGGTTCATCCCGCTGATCGATCTCGCTCTCCTCGCCGTCCTCCGGAGGAAGGTGCCCGGCCTGATCCCGGGCCCGGGTGGATTTCGGGAACCGACGACCCCCGCGTAGGTTGAAGATTCGGGCCGCGGGCTGACGCGGCCTCCCTCTTCCTGGTGAGGCTTCTTCGATGGAATGGCCGATCTCCGAAGCGCAGCGGGAGCTGTGGACCGATCGCGTGAGCCGCCTGGTGGCGAGGGCTCGCGGGATCGCGGGGAAACGGTCCGTACGTCTGGGCGCGCTCCTCGTCGTCCTACCCCTCTTCGCCGCGGCGCTCGCATTCGCGTGGAGGGAGGCGGAGATCGCCCTGGCCGACCTGGCCCTCCTGCCCATCCTCGTCGTGGTCGCCGCGGTGCCGGTGAGCGTGTTCTCGTCCACCTGGCAGCTCCACGCCATGACCCGGGCCGGCGGCGTGAGCATCCGCTGGTGGAACGCGCTCCGGGTGGTCACGCTGGGCACCCTCTCGGGCCTTCTTCCCGTCTCCTCCGGAACGGTGGTCCGGGGTGGCGCCGTCGTCGTCTGGGGCGTAACCCCCCGGGCGGCCGGCAAGGTACTCGCCTACGACGCCGTGCTCTGGACCTGCCTCTCCCTCCTCTACTCCGGGGCCGCCGCTCTCCTCGCCGGCGCGCAGAAGCTGGGCCTCGCCATGGTGGCCGGGGGGGCGGTGCTCATTCCCGTGACGGCGGCGCTGGGCGGATGGCTTCCGGGCGAAGGAGGTCGACTCGAGCTCGCGATCTCCCGCTTCGTGGGCGTGATCGTCCAGGTCGTGCGGCTCCAGGCGTGCTTCCTCGCCCTGGGCTATTCGGCCACCTTCGTCGAGGCGTCCACGCTGGCCGCCGCCAGCCCCCTGGCGTCGGTCTTCTTCTTCCTTCCCGGGGGGATCGGGGTGCGGGAGGCGTTCACCTCGGCGGTGGGCGTGGCGGTGGGCTTGAGCGCGGCGGGCGCGTTCCTCGCCGCCGCCCTGAATCGGCTGGTCGGGCTCTCGGTGGTGCTGGCGTGGGAGGGCCTCCTGCTGCTCCGGACTCGTCCCGAGAGCGAGGAAAGCCCGGGATGACGATCGAGATGGGGAAGGACGTGGTCCTGGTCACCTCCGGAGGACGCACGGGCACGTCGTTCTTCGCCGAGAGGCTGGACGAGATCATCTCGGACTGCTTCTCGGTCCACGAGCCCGACGTCTGGCACGGGCCCTTCCGTCCCGACTCCTGGAGGGCGGTCCGGTGGTTCGGCTTCTACCACGTGGCGATCGGGAAGCTGCTGCGCCGGACCGGCATGCGTTGCGTGGGCGAGCGTTATCTGAGCGGGGACTGGAGCGAGGCGGAGACCGTCGAGGCGATCACCCGGCAACGGAAGGATTTCTACCGGAGCCGCACCGCCTCCCTCATCGTCGAGAGCAACACCCAGTGGTACGGCCTCCTGCCTCTCGTGCCGCAGATTCTTCCGAGCTACCGGGTGCTCGCCCTGGTTCGGGACCCCCGGACCTGGGTGCGCTCTTGGGTGAATTACGGAGCTCACCACGACGACCGGGACCGGGTGGCGAAGTTCGGGCTGCCGCGCCTCTCTCCGGAGATGGTGGGTGGCGAGTGGGAAGGCCGCTGGGCGGAGATGGACGTCTTCCAGCGCCTCTGCTGGGACTGGAGGTGGATCACCTCGCGCCTCCTCGACGCCGCCGACACCGATCCTCTCGTGCGGCTGGTCCGCTTCGAGGATCTCTTCTACTCCGATCGGCGCCGGGAGCGGCTCGACGAGGTCCTGGCCTTCCTCACCGACTTCGGGGAGCGGCGATACGAGTACCGGATCCCCCCGGGCTTCTTCGAGCGGAAGGTGAACGTCTCCCGTCCGACGCGGCTTGGGCCGTGGGAGGAGTGGTCGGAGAGCCGCCGGCGATTCCTCCTGGTGATGTGCGGCCCCCTGATGGATCGCCTCGGCTATTCCCTCGAGGACGATCCCAGGAGGAGCACAGCCGCCGGTGCCTGATCCCGAGCGGGGCGTGACCGCTCGGCCCGTGGAGGCGGGCGACGGGCCCGACGAGCCCGGGTCCCCCCACGTCTGCTTCCTGACGTCGAGCGCACCCCTGGGTCCCGGCGACTCCTACAGCCCTTTCATCCTGGGGCTCGCCGAGCGGCTGAGCCGGAGGGGCTTCCGGGTCACGATCCTCATGCCCCACGTGGCCGGAAGCGAGGCCCGGGAGGTCCTGCGGGGGGTCCGGGTGCGCAGGTACCGCTATCTGCCGCGCGCGTCGGCGGAGACCCTGGGGATGGGTGGGGGGATGCTCCCCGGGCTCCGGGAGCGCAGGCTCGACCTCCTCAAGGTTCCCTTCCTCCTCCTGGGTCAGGCTCGGGCCCTCGGGGCGCTCCACCGGGCAGACCCGATCCGCCTCCTCCACTCCCACTGGCTCGTTCCGCAGGGAGCGATCGGGGGCCGCTTCGCCGCGGCCCGGGGAATCCCCCACGTGGCCACGGCCCACGGGAGCGATCTCCTGGGTCTCCGATTTCCGGGCGCCGCGGCCGCCCTCCGGTACGCCGCGCGCACGAGCGATCGGATCACGGTGAACAGCGTGGCCATGAAGGAGGTGCTCCGCTCGAGGATCGAGGAGGAGGGCGAAGCCCGGGTGGTGCGGATCGGCGCGCGGACGCCGGATCCGGCCTCGATCCACGGCAACCTGGAGCTGCGCGCGTCGCTGCCCCGGGCGGAGCACGTCCTCGGGTTCGTGGGGCGCGTGGTGGAGGAGAAAGGGATCCTCGAGTTCGTGGAGGCCCTGGCGGCCCTCCGCGAGGAAGGCGAGTCCGTGTCGGGCCTCGTGGTCGGTGGCGGCGGAGCGGAGGCCGAGGCCCGGCGCCTCGCCGGGGAGCTGGGGGTCGCCGGCGCGATCCGCTTCGTCGGGGCCGTGCCTCCGGGGCGGGTGCCCCTCCACATGAGCGTGATCGACGTCTTGGCGGTCCCCTCCCACTACGAGGCCCAGGGACTGGTGGCGATCGAGGCGATGCTCCTGGGCGTGCCCGTGGTTGCCTTCGAGACCGGCGGACTCGGGGAGGTGGTGGTGGACGGAGAGAGCGGTCTCGCCGTGGAGCCGGGCGACGTCCCGGGCCTGGCGAGCGCGGTTCGTCGGGTGCTCGGGGACGGAGCGCTCCGGCGCCGGCTCGCCCGGGGCGGTCGGCGGCGGGCCTTGGAAGCGTTCACCCTGGACGGGGCCGCCGATCGCTTCGCCGCTGTCTACCGGGAGCTTCTGGAAGGCTGATGCGGGGCGGGGGAGGCGGAGGGGTCGGCCTCAGGAGGAAGGCTCCCGCAGGGTCAGCAGCCAGACGTCCCCCTCGGTGACCCGGCGGGTGAAGAAGATCTCGCTCGCGTCGGCAGCGAGCCGGGGCGGGCCCAGGACGTCCCACGGGGTCGCATTGATCTCCTCCGTTTCATCCGTCGTCAGGTCGTGGACGAAGAAGCGGTTTCCGCCGGAGACGAAGAGGACGCGGCGGCTGTCGGGGAGGAAGACCGGCCACTGGCCGAAATCCGTGACCTTCTCGTAGGAGCGGTTCTCGAAGGTGTAGATCACGATGCCGGTGTCCCGGTAGTCGATCGAGCCGGCCAGGAGCCCCCCGTCCGGCGACCAGTCGTTCACGGCGAAGCGACCCAGGGCCGAGTCGGGAGGGGGCAGCCACTCGACCGTCTCCTCGGTCCACGGTCCCGCCGCGTCGACCAGCGCGGTGCCCCGGATGTGGGTCGCGGCGATCCGGGAGCCGTCGGGGGACCAGGCCCCCACGCCCGCGCCGCCCTCGGTGATCTGCCGGTTGTCGCTGCCGTCGGGGCGGATCGTCCACACGTCCAGGGGCCCGCTCCGGGTCGAGAAGTAGAGGATCCGGCCGGCGTCGGGGGACCAGCGAGGCACCCGGTCGATGGCGCTGTCCGAGGTGAGCTGCCGGAGGCCGGTCCCGTCGGCGTTCACGACGTAGAGATCTCCCTCGGGCCGGTCCTGGGAGTACAGCGTTACGCGGGATCCGTCGGGGGAGGGGTCTGGGTTCGCCCAGCGCCGGGTCCCCCGGGTCACCCACATCTCCTCTCCCACTTCCCCCGTGCCGGGATCGAAGGTCGCCTTCCGGGCGTTCTGGGTGGTGGTGACGATGTTGCTGAACACGAGGTGGTGTCCGTCCGCCGAGACGCAGGGGTGGGCGACGAATTGGGCCGGGGCCGTGACCGGCTCCGGCTCCCCCAGCACCCTCCCCGATTCCTCGTCCACGGCAACGCGCCAGAGGTTCATGCTGCCGCCCCGGTCGCTGACGAAGTAGACGTGGCGTCCGTCGGCGGACCAGGCGGGGCTCCAGTCGTTGGCGGGGTCGTCGGTGACGGGGGTCTCCTCCCCGCCGCCGGCGGGGAGCGTCCGGATATCCAGCTTCGCCTCGCCGGCCGCCTTTCCCAGCTCCTCGCCCGGAAAGCGGGTGGCGTAGGCGATGCGGTGACCGTGGGGGGACCAGCTCGGGTCCACCCCGTCGGTCACCCCCAGGGGAGCGGGCGCGCCGCCGTCGACCTCGACGATCCAGAGGTCGCTGCTCCGCTCCATGTTGAGGGGCGTGATTCCCACGTTCTCCCTGCTGAAGACGAGGCTCGTCCCGTCGGGGGACCAGTCGGGGCTGAAGCCGCCGTCGGTGACCCTCCTCACGCCCTCTCCCGTCCGGCCCATCACGAAGATTCCTCCGCCGCCGCGGTCGGAGCGGAAGGCGATCCGCGTGCCGTCCCGGGAGAACGCGGGCTGGATGTCGTCGGCCGGCGAGTCCGGGGTGAGGAGGAGCGGGTTCTGACCCCCGATGCTCCGGAGGAAGAGGTCCCGGTCCCCGCCCTCGTCGCCGGCGTACACGAGCCACTCGCCGTCGGGGCTGAGGCAGGGCCCGGCCTCCACGCCGGGCTCCGAGGTGAGCTGACCGAAGGAGGCGGGGGGCGACGGATCCCCGTCGCCCCCGGCCATCGTCCAGACGACGGCGGCGACGCCAGCGGTCAGGACGAGCGCCGCTCCGACCGGTCCCGCCGCATTCCACCGCCACGGGGGACCACCCGTCGGCGCCCCGGTCTCCGCCGACTCCCTCGTGAGGTCCACGAGGAACTCTTCCACGCCGGCCTGGCGGTCGGCGGCGGTGGGGGAGAGGGCACGGTTGATCGCGCTCTCGACGGCCCGGGGCACGGTGTCCCGGACCACCCTGAGGCTCGGCGGCTTCTCCATCATCTTGCGGGCGAGGATCGTCTGTGGCGTGGGCCCGGTGAACGGCACCTCTCCGCCGAGCATCTCGTAGAGGACGCACGCCAGGCCGTAGACGTCCGCGCGCTGATCGATCGTCTCGGTGCCCGAGGCCTGCTCCGGGCTCATGTAGGAGGGCGTGCCGATCGCCAGCCCGGTCTCGGTCAGCCGCTCGCCCCCGGCGTTCCGGAGCGCCTTGGCGATGCCGAAGTCGGCCACCAGGGCGTGGCCCGCCTCGAAGAGGATGTTCCCGGGCTTGACGTCCCGGTGGATCACGCCCCGATCGTGGGCGTAGCTCAGGGCTTCGCCGACTTCCCTGGCGATGCGCAGCGCCTCGTCCACCGGGAGCTGGCCCTCCCGGTCGAGGCGGTCACGCAACGACTCGCCCTCCACGTGGAACATCACGTAGTAGAGCAGACCGCCGGCTTCCCCGGAGTCGATCAGGGAGACGATGTTGGGATGGTTGAGCCGCGCCGCGATGCGGATCTCGCGGAGGAACCGCTCGGCGCCCAGGGTCTCGGTGAGCTCGGGCCGCAGGACCTTGAGCGCGACGCTCCGCTCGTGCTTGAGATCCTCGGCGAGGAAGACCACGCCGTTGCCCCCTCGCGCGAGCTCCCGCACGAGCTCGTAGCGTCCGGTCAGCGCATCCTGGAGCCGATCCCGGAGGTCTGCCATGGGAAGGAAGATGGGAGGCCTGCCGCTCGGCGACCAGGATCCGCGGCCGCCGATCGGCGTCGTCGGGCGCCGGAGCCGTGGCGGGGATCCGGACTCCCTGCTTGCCCGAGGGATCACCGGGGCCAACCCTTATCGGGGGTCGAGCTCGTCCGACTGCGGGGAGGAGAACGCTTGAGCGAGGGTCGCGGTCACGCCGGCGATCCGCCGGCGTCCCGGGAGGACGAGAGCCTGGAGTCGCTGCGCGTCAGGGTCGCCCGGGCCCTGGAGCCCGACTTCCAGCTCCTCCGGGTCCTCGGCAGCGGCGAGGCGGCCCACGTATTCCTGGCCCGGGAGCCCGCCCTCCAGCGGCTCGTCGCGGTCAAGGTGCTCCGACCCGAGGCGGGGGCGCGGGAGACCGTGGCCGCCCGCTTCGAGCGGGAGGCCCACCTGGCGGCCGGGATCAAGCATCCGGGAGTACCCGCCGTCCATCGGATCGGCCGTCTCGAAGACGGCGTGCCCTTCGCGATCCAGGAGTACGTGGAAGGACGCACGCTGCGGGATCGGCTGGAGACCATGGGTGCGGTGCCGCCGTCCGAGGCGAAGGAGATTCTGGCCGACCTGGCTTTCGCCCTGGTGGCCGCCCACGCCGCGGGGGTGATTCACCGGGACGTGCGTCCGGAGAACGTGATCCTCGCCAGCGAGAGCGGCCGTGCGATCCTGACCGACTTCGGCCTCGCCGCGGTCCAGGAGACCGGCGCGGAGACTGGCCCAAAGCTCACGAGGGAGGGTGAGATCCTGGGCGATCCGCGCTACGCCAGCCCGGAGCAGCTCCGGGGGGAGCCCGTGACCGAGCAGACCGACGTCTACAGCCTCGGCGTCCTGGGCTACGAGATGCTCACGCTCTCCAATCCCTTCGGTTCCCGATCCCGGGGCCAGCTCGTCGCCGACCACCTCGAGGGTGCCCCTCGAGAGCTCCCGGCGGAGCTGACCCACGCCGATCCGCGGACCGCCGAGATCCTGGTGCGCTGTCTCGTCAAGGATCCGGTCCGACGTCCCAGGGCCCAGGAAGTCGCGACCGCCCTCTCGGAGTCCGGGGCCCCGGACTCCGGTGCGGCCCGGCTGCACGGTGCCGGCGCCTGGTCCGATTCCGTCCTGGCTCCCTTTCCCAGGGTGGCCGCCTTCGTATCGGAGCTCCGACGGCGCCGCGTCTACCAGGTCGCCGCCGCGTACGTCGTGATCGTCTTCGTCGTGCTTCAGGCGGCGGAGCTCGTCCTCTCGGGCCTGTCGGCGCCCCCCTGGGCCTTCTCGACGCTGGTGGTGGGCGCCCTGGCGAGCTTTCCCGTGGTGGTCGTTCTCGCGTGGATCTTCGACGTCACGGGAGGCAGGATCCGGCGGACGGAGCCCGCGCCCGGGGACGCGTCCAGGGCCTTCAAGATCGTCGGGCTGCTGGCGAGCGTCGCAGGGGCGGCCGTCCTGGGCTGGCTGCTGCTCCGGTGACGGCATCCGCGGGGCGTCATGCGCTCGAGGACCCGAACGGCGGCGCCGGTGGGGATTCTCCCCACGGCGAGCGACCGGAGATCCCCCACGGAGAGATCCACACATTCCCCATATCGGTGGGTGGCGCCGGACCCCTACGGTTGGGTGCGGGCCCGGAAAAGGGCCCCGACCCCACCCATCCGAGCCGCGGCCCGCGCGCCGCAGGGAGATGATCCATGGCCAGGAAGATCCGACACGCCGCCGCCCTCTCTCCGCTCCTCGGGATCGTGCTGGTGGTCGTAGGGTGCACGCCCGAGGCGCCGGCCCGGGACGCAGCCGAATCCTCCACCTTCAACGTCTCGCTGGCCCCGGTCGGCGAGAGCGGGATCCAGGGGCTGACCACCGTGTCCCGAGGAGAGGCCGTCACGCTCAAGCTGGAGCTCATGGGCCTCGAGTCGGGGAGGACGTACGGAGCGGCGCTCGTCTCGGGGACGTGCGACGCGCCCGGGGACGAGCTCGCGGAGATGAGCTCAGCGACCTCCGGCGCCATCGGGATCGGCTCGAGCGTCACCCCGGTGGAGTTCTCCGTGGTGGAAGGGGTGAGCGCGCTCCATATCGAGGCGTACCTTCCCGACGGCACGCTGGCCGCCTGCGGCGACATCCCGGCGGAGAGGATCTAGGCCCGGCACGGTCGAGGTCGGCGAGAAGCGTCGCGCGGAGCCCGGCGTTGCACGGTCCGGACCCCGGCCGGGGTGAGGCGGCCGTCGTCACGGGCTCCACCTCCGGCCTGGGCCGGGAGGTCGCCCGGAGGCTCGCCCGCCGCGGCTTCCACGTCGTCGTCCACGGCCGCCGTGGGGAGCGGGGCCACTCGCTGGTGGAGGAGATCGAGGAGCGCTCGCCCGGTGCCGCCCGCTTCCACCGAGCCGACTTCGCGTCCCTGAGCCAGGTCCGTGAGCTCGTGGACCGGATCCGGGCCGACCTGGACCGGCTGGACGTCCTGGTGAACAACGCCGGAATCTATCCCCACGGGCGAGAGCTCAGCGAGGACGGCCACGAGCTCGGGTTCCAGGTCAACTATCTGGCCCACTTCCTTCTCACCCGGGAGCTCCTCCCGCTCCTCCGGGCGGGCGCTCCGGCCCGGATCGTGAACGTCTCGTCGGGCGCACAGCACGCGATCGACTTCGACGATCCCATGCTGGACCGGGGCTACAGCGACTCCCGCTCCTACGCCCAGAGCAAGCTCGCCCAGGTCCTCTTCACCTTCGATCTGGCCCGGGAGCTGGAGGACGAGGAGATCCGGGTGAACGCCCTTCACCCCGCCACCTACATGGACACCCCCATGGTGCGGGAGCTGGGGGTGAAGCCCCGGAATACCGTGGAGGACGGAGCCGTCGCCGTGATGCGCCTGATCACCGATCCCGAGGTGGAGAGCGGCGGATACTTCGACGGCACCTCCCCGGCCCGCGCCGCGGCCCAGGCGTACGACGACGAAGCCCTGCGGAGGCTCCGGAGGCTCAGCCACGAGCTCACCGGGGTGTGACGCGTCGGGCTTCGAGAGCCCATGGGCGCTGCCGGGACGGGGATCGCCGCCGGAAATCACCGCGGACCTCGGGCGTAGATCGAAGCGGTGCCCCGCGCTTTCCGCGAGCGTCGGCGCCGGTGTGGCCGGCGGCGCCTGGCCGAGATCCGAAGGAGATCCCTGGACCGGTTCCTGGAGTGTGAGCGATGAGATCGACGGTTGGCTTCGGGGAGAGGAGATGGCTTCTGGCGGTGGGGCTCGCCCTGGGGGCGCTCCTGGCGCCGTCGGCGTGCGCGCCCGACGGAGGGGAGCCCGACCGGGCGGCTCGCCCCGACGCGAGCGTCCTCCTGGAGGCGGACCGGGCGTTCGCCGCTGCGGTGGCGGAGGGCGGCTCGGAGGCGTGGGCTTCGTGGTTCGCCGAGGACGGCGCTCTGGTGCGGGAGGGCGTAGGAGAGATCCGGGGGAGGGCCGCGGTGGGGGAGGCCTCCCGCTTCCTGGACGACCCGGGCACGAAGCTCCGCTGGGAGCCGCGAAGGGGGGAGCTCGCAGCCAGCGGCGAGCTGGGGTGGACCACGGGCGACTACACGATCGAGTCCGCCGGACCCGACGGGGAGGTCCGCAGGGGCCAGGGCGTCTACGTCACGATCTGGCGGCGGCAGGACGACGGCGCGTGGAGGGTCGTGATCGACCTGGGGAATCCGACGGAGCCCGCGCCGTGAGGAGGGAGCGGCCGCCCTCGTTCCGGCGACCTCAGGCGGCGAAAGTGGTCAGGTCCACGGGTCGTCGCCGAGCGCCCCAGCATCCCGGCCCCTCCTCGAAGACGCCGGCGCACGGCGCGCCGCACGCTCCGCAGCGCCCCTCCGGCGTCAGGGTCCAGGAGGAGAGGCGGTAGCCGTCCCGGACCACCAGGGTCGCGCCGCAGCCGTGGCAGTAGGTGCTCTGGCCCCGGGGGTCGTGGACGTTCCCCGTGTAGGCGTAGCGGACCCCGTTTCCGAGGGCGATCCGCCGGGCCCGCCGGAGAGTGGCCGGGGGCGTGGCCGAACGATCCTTCAGCCGGTAGTCGGGGTGGAAGGCGGTGAAGTGGATGGGGACGTCGGGCCCCAGCTCCTCCACCACCCAGGCGGTGAGCTCGTCGATCTCCGCCTCCGAGTCGTTGGCGCCGGGGATCAACAGATTCGTGATCTCGAGCCAGACGTCGGTCTCTTCCTTCAGGTAGCGCAGGGTGTCCAGGACCGGGTCCAGGTGGGCCGCGGCCAGGGAGAAGTAGAACTCCTCGGTGAACGCTTTCAGGTCCACGTTGGCGGCGTCGATCCAGCGGTAGAACTCCACCCGGGGCTCGGGCTCGATGTAGCCCGCGGTGACGGCCACGGTCCGGATCCCCCGCTCCCGGCACGCCGCCGCCACGTCCACCGCGTACTCCAGGAAGATGACGGGATCGTTGTAGGTGAAGGCCACGCTCCGGGAGCCCAGGGCCTCGGCGGCCCGGGCGATCGTCTCCGGGGAGGCCTCGTCGGCCAGGGTGGCCATTTCCCGGGACTTGGAGATGTCCCAGTTCTGGCAGAACTTGCACGCCAGGTTGCA
>JABAHQ010005629.1_pt1 | contig 22330 bp, 24 predicted proteins | sample 7062091 | NCBI WGS metagenome assembly JABAHQ01 (sample SAMN14534359, study PRJNA622989) | marine sediment metagenome | biome: marine biome [ENVO:00000428]; feature: marine pelagic biome [ENVO:01000023]; material: deep marine sediment [ENVO:00002113] | place: India: Gulf of Kutch | collected...
CTGGAACTTCTGCGGATCGCGCAGGAACTCGACGACCTCCTCGAGCTCGTCCTTGGCCTCGTCGATGCCGGCCACGTCGTCGAAGGTGACGCGTCCGACCTTCTCGGTCAGCATGCGCGCCTTGCACTTGCCGAAGCCCATGGCCTTGCCGCCGCCGGACTGCATCTGGCGCATGAAGAAGATCCACACGCCGATCAGCAGCAGCATCGGGAACCACGAGATCAGGATGGAGAGCAGCGGGCTGACCTCCTCCTCCGGCGCCGCCTCGATGCGCACGCCGTTGTTGCGCAGACGCTCCACGAGGGTGGGATCCTCGGGCGCGAAGGTCTTGAACTGCAGGCCATCGCGGAACCTGCCCTCGATCTCCTGCCCGGCGATCGTGACCTCGAGCACCTGCCCCTCCTCGACCCGGTCGATGAAGTCCGAGAAGGCCAACGACTGCTGCGGCCCGCGCGTCGCCGAGCCCTGGAACAGGTTGAAGAGGGCGAATAGGAGCAGCACGATGACCAGCCAAAGTGCTGCGTTGCGGCTGAAGTTCAAATCTAGAAACCCTTCCTCGGCGCGACCGCCGGCCGCGGCACTAGCCGTCTATGGACCACCTTCCGCGACGGTTTCGATACCGCCTATATTATTAACATAATGTGCCGCCCAGGCTAAGCAACTGTAAAGGCGGGCCCCGTGAGCCCGGATTTGGGCCGGAACCGACACGATTTCAAGGCCGACTGGGGCCAATCCGTACTGCGGTAGCCGAGATGGGGCACGGCCACGAGGCCGGCCCCGTCGCTGAGCACCGGCAAGGCGGGCCGAGCCGCGGCCGGGATCGCGGTGGCGGCCGAGTCCGGCGCGCTCGCTCCAACCTCGGCCCAGCCGGCGGCCCCGAGCGGGCCGAGACTGAGCCCGCCACGCCGGGCCCGGGCGCCGGGGCGCACGGCGACCTCGAAGCGCCCGTCCCAGTGCAGCCGCTCGCCCGGCCGCACCGGGACCTCCGGCAGGCCGCGGGCCTCGCGGACCACGAGAACCCCGCCGCGGCGCGGAACCATGCGGCAGCCGCCCAGGGTGGCGCCGCGCCGCAGGCCGCCGCCGAGCCGCCCGTACAGCCGCCGCAGGCGCTCCAGGCGCGGCGTGTACGCCGCCCCGCCGACCGCCATCAGGACCCGCGCCAGCGCGCGCAGGCCCACCTCGGGCGGGGCGGCCAGGAGCGGAGCCGGATCGAAGGTGGCGAATCCCGCCGGGTAGAGCGCCACGGCCCGGACCAGAACGCGGGCCACCGCGAGATCCAAGGCGGCCCGCGCGCGGGCCAGATTTTCCGCGGTGGCAGCGAGCCGCGCCGGGGTCAGCCCCTCGCGGGCGAGCGCCGGCATGAGCCGGCGCAGCCGCACCCGCGCGTGGCTCGGGTCACGGTTCGTGGGGTCCTCGATCCAGCTCAGCCCGCGCGCGGCCAGCGTGGCCTCGAGCCGGGCCTTGGGCACCTCGAGCAGGGGCCGCAGCAGGCGCAGGCCGGGCAGCTCCGCGATCGGCGCCATGGCGGCCAGGCCCTCGAGCCCGCTGCCCCGTCCGAGCCGCAGCAGAAGCGTCTCGGCCTGGTCGTCGAGATGGTGGCCGAGGGCCAGATGGAGCACGCCGCGGCGCTCGCACCAAGCGGCGAGCAGGCCGTAACGCGCCTGCCGCGCCGCCGCCTGGATGTTGGCCTCGGGCCGCGCGCCGCGCCAGCGCAGGGTCCGGTGCTCCAGGCCTAGGGGTGCGAGCGCCCGGGCGACGAAGCGCGCCTCGGCAGCCGCCTCGCGGCGCAGGCCGTGATCGACGGTGAGCGCGCTCACCGCGCCGCCGCGCGCCGCCGCCCAGTCGTGCAACAAGAGCGCCAGCGCCAAGCTGTCGGCGCCGCCCGAGACAGCGACCGCGAGCCGCGGCTGCGCCTCGAAGGGCCCGAGGCGCGCCATCAGGCCGGCGAACTCGTCGGCGGCCAAGGGCGCGGCCGTGGCGCGTCCGGCGGCGCGGGGCGCTTGAGCACGGCTCACGGGCAGGCCAGGCGCTGCCGTTCCTGCTGGGCGCGCTGTGTGACGGTCGCCGCGGCCTCGGGATAGCGCTTGAGAAGCTCGGCAAAGGTGCCGCAGGCATCGGAGGTGCTGCCGAGCGCGGAGAGCGACATGCCCAGCTTGAGCAGGTTGTCGGGCGCCTTGGCGCTGTCCGGATACTCCTGATAGGCCTCGGCGAAGGTGACCGCCGCCTGCTGGTAGTCCTGGCGCACGTAGTAGGTCTCGCCCAGCCAGTATTTCGCGTTGCCGGCCAGCGCATCATCCGGGTGCCGCGCGATGAAGCTGCGCAGCGCCCGTTCCGCCTCGCCGTAGTTGGCCTGGCTCAACAGCCCGAAGGCGTGCTGGTATTGCTCCTCCGCCGTCTCGCCGGCCAGCGGATAGTCCGGGGCGGCCGCCTGCTGGGCCCCGGGCGGTTGCGCCGGGCCTTGCGCCGCGCCGGCTTGGGCCGCGGACGAGGCCGACTCGACCTGCTGGCGCTGCAAGGCCTCCAGGTCCGCCTGATTGATGGTCCCCAGGGCCCGCGGCTGGTCGCCAGACGATGACGGTTCGCCGCCCGCCGGGGCGGCGGGCCGGCCGGCCTGCGCGCCCGGCGCCGCGGCCGTGGCGGGCGAGGCCTGCTCGAGCCGCTGCAGGCGCAGATCCATGTCGGCGGCGAGCCGGTCCAGGCGTTCGCGCAGCTGGCTGTTGCGGTAGACGGCCTCCTCGACCTGCCCGGTGAGGGCACGCAACTCCGCCTCGAACTGCGACAGGCGCAGCTCGATCCGCGCCGCGGCCGTGGTCGTGAGGCCACCGGATTGGGCCGGTGCGCCGGCGGGCGGCGTCGGCGGAGGCTCGCCCCGGTAGACGTTGCGCTGCAGGTCGCTCAACTCGCGCTGCAGGCGGTCGATGCGGTCGATCAGGCTCTGGGTCTGTGTATCCTGGGCCAAGCCCCCGCCGCCAGAGGCGCCCAGCACGCCCGCGGCCAGCGCGACGGCGCAGGCGAGCCGGGCGGCGGTCCTTGCGGGACGGCGGAACGGGTCCAGGAGGCGGCGGAACGGCGCGCACATCAGTCAACCTCCGCTAACAGGGCGGCGTTGCCATGAAATCGAAACCCTATATGGTGGAATTCTTTGGCATAAGTATGGCGACGGCGAGCTGCCCGGCCCCGCTCGACGGCCGGCGCGGCGCTTTGCCGGCAAGACCCGGCCCGGCCCCGATGCAAAACGGGGCCGCCCGGCCCGCCGCCCGCGGCGAGGGACCGGGTAGAACCAGCCTCAAATCCCGTCGCAGGCCTAGTTGACGACGAACACGCCGCGACGGTTCTGGGCCCAGGCCTCCTCGTTCGAGCCAAGGACGGCCGGCCGCTCCTTGCCGTAGCTGATCGTAGAAAGCCGGCTCGAGTCGACGCCTAAGGCTATGAGGTAATCGCGCACCGCGTTCGCGCGCCGCTCGCCGAGCGCAAGGTTGTATTCACGCGTCCCGCGCTCGTCACAATGGCCCTCGACCGTAAGGGTGGTCGCGGGATAGTTGTTCATCCACACCGCCAAGGCTTCGATTGTGCCGCGGGCCTCCGGCTTGAGGTCGCTCTTGTCAAAATCGAAAAACACGCGGTCGCCGACATTAACCACCAGGTGCTCCTGGGTGCCGGGGGTCGGACCCGAGATCGTGGTCGGTGCCGTCGTTGTCGCGGTCGTCGCGGCGGTCGTCGTGCCGGCGCCGGCAGTGTCCCCCGACTCCTCTGGCGCCGTTTCACAGGCCGCCAGCAGGAAAGCAGCCGCGACAATGCTCAAGTATTTTAAGCGCATGTGATGTCCTCTCGAGAAATCCCCGGACACAGGTTGAAGATTGGGTTGACCTACAGCTGGTAATAACGAGGTCACCCTTAAGAAAAGGATAAGACCCAGAGAGCTAGCTTCCTGCCAGCAAAGCCGAAAAAATATACCGGCGCCCCACTAGGGAATCAAGGGGGACCACGCCGGGTCCGAGCCGTCCATCGGAGTCACGATCTCTCGCTCGTTGAATCCGGTGAGATCGATGGTGTAGACCTTCGAGGTCACGCGGCCGCGCTGGTCGGCCCGCGACTGCCGGTAGAACGACAGGACACGCCCGTTCGGCGCCCAGGTCGGCCCCTCGACCAGAAAGCCCTTGGTCAGCATCCGCTCGCCCGTGCCGTCCGGGCGCATCACGCCGATGTAGAATTCGCCCTGGTGCATGCGCGTGAACGCGATGAGATCGCCGCGCGGCGACCAGACCGGCGTCGCGTAGCGCCCGTCGTTGAAGCTGATGCGCTGGACGTTGTCGCCGTCCGACGACATGATGTAGAGCTGCTGGCTGCCGCCGCGGTCCGAATTGAAGACGATCTGCTGGGCATCCGGCGAGTAGGACGGCGAGGTGTCGATGGCCGGATGGTCGGTCAGGCGCTTCACCTTCCGGGTCCGCAGGTCCATCGTGTAGATCTCGGTGTTGCCCTGGCGCGCCAGGCTCATGATCACCTTGTTGCCGTCCGGCGAGAAGCGCGGCGCGAAGGTCATGCCGGGGAAGTCGCCCAGGACCTCCTGCTGGCCGGTGCTCAGGTTGAACAGGTAGACCCGCGGCACCTTGCCCACGTACGACAGGTACGTGATCTCCTGCGTGGTCGGCGAGAAGCGCGGCGTCAGGACCAGCGAGCCGCCGTCGGTCAGGAAGCGGTGGTTGGCGCCGTCCTGGTCCATGATCGCCAGGCGCTTGACCCGGCGGTTCTGCGGCCCGCTCTCCGCGATGTAGACGATGCGCGTGTCGAAATAGCCGTCCTCGCCGGTCAGGCGCTTGTAGATGGCGTCCGAGATGATGTGGGCGACACGGCGCCAGTTGGACGGCGTCGTGAAGTAGGCCAGGCCCGTCATCTGGGCCTCCGCGAAGACGTCCCAGAGCCGGAACTCGACCCTGAGGCGCCCGTCAGCCTGGATCTGCGTGCCTCCGCTGATCAGCGCCTGGGCATTGATCAGGCGCCAGTCGCCGAAGCGCGGCCCGGCGCGCAGCGTGTTCGGGTCCTGGATGAACGCGCCCTTGTCGATCGGCTGGAACAGGCCGCTGCGCTCCAGGTTGGCGGAGATGACGCCGGCTATGTCCTGCCCGACCTTCGCCTCGTCCGGGGATTCACCGAAGAAATCGGTGACCGCAATCGGCAGCGGCTCGACAAAGCCCTTGGTGATGTCGACCACCAACTCGCCGCGGGCCGGCGTGGCATACAGTGCCACGACGAGACCGAGGGTGGAAAAATTCCGAACCAGAGTGGCAAACTTCATCTCGCCTCCCATCATGTCCCGAACATCTCTCGCGGATCAAATCGCAGCGTCAGCTGGCGCCACACGTCGTACTTGCGCGGCGGCAGGCTGAACGGGCTGCACTGATTGATGGCGCGCCTTGCGTTCTCGGCGGCGCTGCGGAAGTGGCCGTCCTGGATCATGCGCACCACGTCAACGATCTCCGCCGTGTGCACGGAGCCGTCCGGGTTGAGCGATACCTTGATCTCGACGACCATGTTTTCGGCGCCGCGCGCTCCCGGGTCAATCCGCCAGCAGCGGCGCAGTTGCTCCTGGATGGCGCGCACCATCTCGTTCTCCTCGAACGTGCTGGCGCGGCGGGCGGTCGGGCCCTGGACCTCGGCGCTGGCGGTCTGCTCGCGCCGCGGCCGCGGCTGGTCGCGCAGCCTCTCCACGTTGCGCAGAATCGAGGTGAGCTGATCCTGTTTCGGCTCGTTCTTCTTCTCGTACTTGTCGGGCATCGCCACCTTGATCTTGGGTCGCCGCTTCGGCTTGGGCGGCGGCTGGACGAGCTTCTCCGGCTCGGGCTTGGCCTGCGGCAGCGGGACCGGCTCGGGCTTCGGCTCCGGCTCGGCCTGCTCCGGCTCGACGGGCGGCTCGGGTTCAGGTTCAGGCTCCGGCTCGGGCGCGACCGGCTCCGGCACGGCCTTGGCCACCTGCTGGGGCGGCTCGGGCTCGGGCTCAACCTCCTCGGCCGTGTCCTCGGGCCGGGGCTCGGGTTCGGGCACCGGCTCCTCCTCCTCGAGCAAGACCATCTCCACCGGTATGATCCGATGCGCGGGCGGTTCCACGAAAGCCGGCAGGCCGACGGCCAGGGCGCCGAGCACGACGCCGTGCAGGATGCTGGAAAAAACGACCCCTTCGCGCATGGCTTATGCCGTTCCTGCCCCCTACTGCTCGCTCTTGCGGCGCCGCGCCCTTCGCGCGTACCCCTTGGGCAACTCGGCGACCAGGGCCACGCGGGTGAAGCCGGCCACGTTGACCGTGCCCATGACCTCCATGACCCGGCCGTAGTTGATGCCCTTGTCGCCGCGCACGTAGATTCGCGTGTCCACCTTGTTCTCGGTGATGGCCTTGAGGCGCGGCACCAGGTTCTCCAGCTCCACCACGGTGTCCTGGATGAAGACCTGGCCCTCGGCGTCGACCGAGATGACCAAGGGCTCCTGCGACTCGGCGATCGACTTGGCCTTGGTCTCGGGCAGGTCCACCGGCACGCCGACGGTCAGCAGCGGCGCCGTGATCATGAACACGATGAGCAGCACCAGCATGACGTCGACGAAGGGCGTCACGTTGATCTCGCTGAGCGGCCGGTAGGTGCGCCGACGATGGCTGGCGCTGCCGCTCTTGCTCAGGAGCTCGCTCGCCATGGCGCCTACCGCTCCTCGAGCTGGCGCGACAGGATGGCGCCGAACTCGCCGGCAAAGGCCTCGAGCCGCCCGGCGTAGCGCCCGAGGTCATTCGACAGCTTGTTGAAGCCGACGACCGCCGGGATGGCGGCCACCAGGCCGAGCGCGGTCGCGAACAGCGCCTCGGCGATGCCCGGCGCGACCACCACCAGGCTGGTGTTCTCGGACGCCGCGATCGAGGTGAAGGAGTTCATGATGCCCCAGACCGTCCCGAACAGCCCGATGAAGGGCGCCGCCGAGCCGACCGAGGCGAGGAAGATCATGTGTCGCTCCAGGCGCTCCATCTCGCGGCCCAACGTGATCTGCATGACCCGCTCGATGCGCTGTTGCAGACCGGCCTTGGATTGCTCGTTCCCCATGACCCCGCGCGCCGAGGAGCGATGCCACTCGCGCATCGCCGAGACGAAGACCGAGGACATGGGGTCCTGCGGCTGCCGGTCGATCTCGTCGTAGAGGTCGTCCAGCGAGCCGCCCGACCAGAAGGCATCCTCGAAGCGCTCGGCGTAGGCCTTCAGGCGCCGCATGCGGATGACCTTCTCGAAGATGATCGCCCAGGTCCAGAACGAGGCGACCAGCAGGAGAAGCAGCACGAGCTTGACGACGATGTCGGCTTCAAAGAACAGGCCCCAGATGGTCAGGTCGTAGTTGAGCGAGCCCTCGAGCGCGACCGTGTCGACCGCTTGGTTTTCCATGAGCTAACCTCGCTCCCGCGATTGCAGGTAGGGTTCGAGCGCCCGGCGCAGCGGCGCCGGGATGCGTGCCGGGCGCCCGTCGCACCGCAGACAGGCGACGCGCACATTGAGCCGCACCAGTTCCTCGGTGCCGCGCCAGATCGCCTGGACGGCGGAGACGGTGGCGGCGGCGAGTCCGACGAGCCGCGAACGCACCTCGATCAGGTCGTCGAGGCGGGCCGGGCGCCGGAAATCGATGCTGCACTCGCGCACGGCAAACGACATGCCATAGCGGGCGGCCATTTCGGTTTGGTTAATGCCGACCAGGCGAAGCATCTCGGTGCGCGCCCGCTCCGCGAACCTTAGGTAGTTCGCGTAGTAGACGACGCCGCCCGCATCCGTATCCTCGTAGTAGACGCGGATGGGCAGACGGTGCGTGCCGTGCTCGATATGGCCGCAGAGCTCGTTCACGTCTCGTCCTCTGGCTTCGTCGCCAGGAGGTCGAGCTGCGCCAGCTCGCGCGGCGCCTCGCGGCCCAGGCAGCCGTAGCCGGCGGCCGTCAGCGCGCGACCGCGCGGCGTGCGCTGCAGCAGGCCCTGCTGGATCAGGTAGGGCTCGATCACCTCCTCGAGGACGTCGCGCTGCTCGGATAGGGCCGCGGCCAGGGTCTCCACGCCGACCGGACCGCCGGCATAGGCGTCGGCGATGATCGTGAGATAGCGCCGGTCCATGGCGTCGAGGCCCTGCCGGTCCACCTCCAAGCGGGCGAGCGCGAGGTCCGCCGCGGCGGCATCGATCGCGTCGATGTTCGAGACGGCGGCGAAGTCGCGCACCCGGCGCAGCAGGCGGCCGGCGACGCGCGGGGTGCCGCGCGAGCGGCAGGCGATCTCGCGCGCGCCGTCGTCGCTCAGCGCCATGTCGAGCACCCGGGCGCCGTGGGCCACGATCTCGCGCAGCTCCTCGGGCTCGTAGAACGCGAGCCGGAGCGGGATGCCGAAGCGCTCGCGCAGCGGCGTGGTGATCAGGCCCGAGCGCGTGGTCGCGCCGACCAGCGTGAACGGCGGCAGGTCGATGCGCACCGAGCGGGCGGCCGGACCCTCGCCGATGATCAGGTCCAGCTGGAAGTCCTCCATGGCCGGGTAGAGGATCTCCTCCACCGCCGGCGCCAGGCGGTGGATCTCGTCGATGAACAGGACGTCGCGCGGCTGCAGGTTGGTCAGGATCGCGGCCAGGTCGCCGGCGCGCGCGATCACCGGGCCGGAGGTGGCGCGGAACCCGACGCCCAGCTCGCGCGCCACGATCTGGGCCAGCGTCGTCTTGCCCAGGCCGGGGGGTCCGTGCAGCAGGACGTGATCGAGGGCCTCGCCGCGGGCCCGCGCGGCCTCGACAAAGACCCGCAGGTTGGCGCACAGCGCGCGCTGGCCGATGAACTCGCCGAGGCGGCTCGGGCGCAGCGACGGCTCCGCGCCATCGCGCTCGTCGAACTCCGGCGCCACGACGCGCGCGTCGCTCATGTCGAAAGCTCCTTGAGCCCGGCCTTGATGACCGCCTCAAGCGGCGCGTCCGCGCCCAGTTCGCGGGTCGCGTGGGCCACCGCCCCGAAGGCCTCGCCGCGGCCGTAGCCGAGGTTGACCAGGGCCGAGACGGCGTCCTCGGACAAGGCGGGCCCGGCGCCTGGCCCGGCCTTGCCGCCGGCGAGCGCCGCGACCGGCCCGAGGGCGAGCGGGCCGGCCTTGTCCTTGAGCTCGGCGACGATGCGTCCGGCCAGCTTCGGTCCGACGCCGTTCGCCCGGCTCAGCGCCGCCCTGTCCTGGGCCGCGATCGCCTGGACGAGCTCCAAGGGCGGCAGCACGGAGAGGATGGCGAGCGCCATCCTCGTGCCAACCCCCTGCACCGTGGCGAGCCGGCGGAACCAGTCCCGCTCCGATTCCAAGAGGAAGCCGTAGAGGTGGATATGGTCTTCGCGCACGTGGGTCTCGATCAACAGGCTGACCGGCTCGCCCGTGCCGGGCAGGTTGGCCAGGGTCCGGGCCGAGCAGTAGACCAGGTAGCCCACCCCGGAGACGTCGACGATCGCCCGGTCCTCGCCCACGGAATCGACCAACCCGGTCAGCCGGCCGATCATGGCCGGCCTCCCGGCGCGGCGCGCCAGGCCTTCGCCTCCTCGGGCGCGGTCCAGCGGCGCCCGCTCGCCGCCGTGTGGGCGTGGCAAATGGCCACCGCCAGGGCATCGGCGGCGTCGGCGGCCGCGATGGCGCAGCCGGGCAGCAGCCGCCCCACCATCATGGCGACCTGCTCCTTGCTCGCCCGGCCGGTGCCCACCACGGCCTGCTTGACGACCATCGGCAGGTACTCGGCCACCGCCACGGCGCCCAGCGCCGGCGTCAGCAGAGCCACGCCGCGCGCCATGCCGAGCTTCAGCGTGGAGGCCGGGTTCCGATTGGACAGGCTCGTTTCCACCGCCGCCTCGTCCGGTGCGTATTCGGCAAGCACCGCCGAGATTCCCGCGTGCAACTGGACCAGGCGCTCGGCCACCGGCCGCTCGGGGTCGGAAGCCAGCACGCCATGGGCCACGTGGCGCAGGCGGGTGCCCTCGGCTTCGATAACGCCCCAGCCGGTGCGGCGCAGGCCCGGATCCAGTCCGATCACGCGCATGTTCCCCGCTATCCCCTCTCCCGAGCGCTCAGGCGGTGAGCCTGGTCATGACCTCGTCGGCGATGTCGTAGTTCGCCGCCACCTGCTGAACGTCGTCGTTGTCGTCGAGCACGTCCAGCAGCTTGAGCAGCGTCTCGGCGTGGCGCTCGTCGACATCCACCAAGGTCCACGGTTTCCAGCCGAGATGCGCCTCGCGCGGGTCGCCGAAGCGTTCCGCCAGCGCATCCCGTACGGCGGTGAAGTCGTCGGGATCGCAGGTGATCTCGTGGCCGTCGGCGCTGCTCTCGACGTCGGCGGCGCCGGCCTCGACGGCCGCCTCGAAGACCTGCTCGGAGGAGCCCGCCTCGGCGCCGAAGACGATGATGCCGACCCGGTCGAACAGGAATGCGACGCTGCCCGACTCGCCCAGGCTGCCGCCGTGCTTGCTGAAGGCGGCGCGCACGTCGGAGGCCGTGCGGTTGCGGTTGTCGGTCAGCGCCTCGACGATGAGCGCGACGCCGCCCGGCCCGTAGCCCTCGTAGCGGATCTCCTCGAAGGACGCGCCCTCGTCGCCGCCGGCGCCCCGCTTGATCGCGCGCTCGATGGTGTCCTTGGGCATGTTGGCCGCGCGCGCCGCGGCGACGGCCGCGCGCAGGCGCGGGTTGCTGTCCGGCTCGGGCAGGCCGGATTTGGCCGCCACGGTGATCTCGCGAATGAGCTTGGCGAAGATCTTGGCGCGCTTCTTATCCTGCGCGCCCTTGCGATACATGATGTTCTTGAACTGCGAATGGCCCGCCATGACCAATCGATCCCAGAAGCCGAGGTGCTCGTTCCGAAGTCCCCACACATGACACTGTGGCATGGCCCACCCATGGCCTGGCACGACGCCGAGACGCACGGGTCAGGACTTAATCGCCCAATATGGCGACATTGCGGCGCCTTCTAACAGGATTCCTGCGCCTCCTAAAGCCCTCGGCGCGCGCCGCCGGCTCCCCCCGCGCAGGACGGCTCCGCCCCAGGGTTAACCCGGTTTTAAGTGGCCGCGCGCCATCATGGCTCCCGTAAGGAGTCGGTGCCGTGGGCCCGACGCGGCCAGCGGAGCGCAAGAGCCCCATGTCGTTGTCCAGTGACGTGCCAGACGACGTGCCCGAGCTCGCCATTCCGAGCGAGGCGCCCGCCGACGAGGCGGAGGCGAGCCGTTGCCTGGAGGAGGCGGCCCGGATGGTTCAGGACTTCGCCGCGGCCGGCGCGCCGGCGGCGCTGACGGCACTGCTCCCTGCCGCCGAGGAGCCCCCGAGCCGAGGTGTCGAGCAGGCGCTGAGCCTGGCCAAGACCGTGACCCAGCAGACCCGCACCCTGCACGACGAGGTCGCGCGCTTCCTGGCGACCACACGGAACAGCTAAGCACCCTTGCGGGCGCGGGCGAACCCTCGTGCGATGACGTCGGGCGATGGGCTCCACCGGGTCAGTCGGCCTGCCCGTCCGGCAGTGTCGGGCTGAGACGGCCGCCGAGGCGGACCGGCGCGATGCGGCGGGCCAGGCCGCTGCCCTTGTCGACCTCGACGTAGACCGCGCACAGCGTGCCCGTGCCGCGCGCCGCGCTGAGCCGTTCGGTCGGCAGCTTGCGCGTGAAGCGGGCGATGGGCACCGCCTTGTCCATGCCGATCACCGAGTCGTAGTCGCCGCACATGCCGGCGTCGGTCTGATAGGCGGTGCCGCCGGGCAGGATCATGGCGTCGGCGGTCGGCACGTGGGTATGGGTGCCGACGCACAGCGTGACCCGGCCGTCCAGGTAATGGCCCATGGCCATCTTCTCGCTGGTCGCCTCGGCGTGCATGTCGACGACGATGGCCTGGACCGTGGCGCCGAGGCGCTGCTTGGCGAGCTCGCGATCGACGCAGGCGAAGGGATCGTCGAGGGCGTCCATGAACAGCCGGCCCATGACGTTGAGCACCAACACCTTGCGCCCGTCGCCCGCGTCGTACACGGCGGCGCCGCGCCCGGGAGTGCCGCTGGGATAGTTCTGCGGCCGCAGGATGCGCGGCTCGCGGGCGATCACGTCGACCGCCTCGCGCTGATCCCACATGTGATTGCCGCCGCTGATCACGTCGACGCCCGCCGCGAAAAGGTCGTTGCAGATCTTCTCGGTGATGCCGAAGCCGGCGGCCGCGTTCTCGCCGTTGACGATGACGAAATCGAGGCCGAGGCGCGCGCGCAGCCGCGGCAGATTCTCGATGATCGCCTCGCGGCCCGGACGGCCGACGATGTCGCCGCAGAAAAGAAGTCTCATGAGGGTCCCGTCCGACTCCGTCCCAGTCCTATCCGACCTCGATCGCCTCGGCCTCGGTGACGATCCAGTCGAGCGGCTGATCGTCCGCATCGTGCGGCACCGCCGCCACCTCCTGGGCCGCATAGGCGACGCCGACGGCCAGGATCTCTCCGTCGTGGCGCAGCCGGGCCAGGGTCCGGTCGTAAAAGCCGCCGCCGTAGCCGAGGCGATAGCCCGCCCGGTCGAAGGCGAGCAGCGGCACGATCAGCACCCCGGGCACCAACTCGGGTTGCCCGGCGCGCGGCACCTGCGTGCCGAAGCCGCCCGGCGCCAGGGCATCGCCCGGCCGCCAGGCGCGGAACACCAGCGCTCGGTCCCGTCCGACCACGACCGGCAAGACGATGGGATGCCCGCGCCGGTGCAACTCCCGCATCAGCGGGCGCGGGTCGATCTCGCTACCCATCGGCCAGTAGGCGGACACCACGCGGCCGCGGGGCAGGCTCAGCGCCCGCAGAACCCGCTCGCGTAGCGCCTGCGCGGCGCGCCCCGGGTCGCCGGCGGCCGCGGCCCGGCGCGCCTTGGCGTCCGCCCTTATGTCGCGCTTTCGCGCGACCAGCTCCGCTTTTCCGGGCTGCGCCATCACGGCCTCGAGACGCGTGAGCGCGGCCCGCCGCGCCGGACCCCGATCCGGCGATCCGGCAAACGCATGGGCGGTGCCGCGCGGGCCGCTGGTCCGTGAACTTCCTCTGCGGCCTGCAAAGCAGGTGGGCGCCGTGTACCGAAACCACGATTCCGGCAGGGACAGCTCCCTCGAGGTAAGTATTGGCCCCAGGGAATGAACGACCTGGCGCACCCCGCAGCACCGCCCATCGAAAGTCTAGGCCGCGATGCCTTATGACCCTATCTAAGCCGCCCCGAGGCGGAGCGCAATGGCCTCGATCCGCTCGGCGCAGGCCTCCAGCGTCTCGGCCGCGCCCACACTGTCGGGATCGAGGCCCGCTTTGAGGGCGTGCAGCTCCTTGTACGCCTCGAACAGCTCATCGGCTATGAGCAGGCCGGTCATGACCAGCAGCCATGCCTCGCCGACCGGGCCGACCGAGCCGGCCAGCCCCTTGACCCGCTCGTCGAGGTGCTCGGCCAGTCTGCGCAGGTGGTCCTCCTGGCCGTCGTCACAGCTCACGTCATAGCTGCGGCCGTTGATGGTGAGCGAGATCTCGGCCACCGGTCATGACTCCAAGCTTGCCTTCAGGCGCGTAATGGTCTGGTCCAGGCGCGCGGCCACCGCATCGGTCACGTCCTGCAGGGCCGCGTTCTCGCTCTGTGCCGCGTCCAGCGCCGCGCGCAGGTCCGCCTCGCCGGCAGCGCCGGCGCGCGAGTCCACGGCACGCTCCAGCGCATCGAGCGCGCTCTGCAACCTCTTCGCGGCGTCCTGCAACCGTGCCATGGCGGCGCCCCCCGACCGCGACGCGAATTCAAGCCGTATCCCACGGCTTTTCCGTACCCGTTTGAACCTCAAGCAGAATACGCGCCGGCGCGAACCCCGGTCAACCGCCGCCCTTCGCGGGGGTGACGGGGCGAACCAAGGCGGACTGCGGCGAGATTGGGTTGACGGGACGGGTCCGCGGCGGCATCTTGCGCGCAAGCTTGGGACCGCACCCGCCCACTTCATCGGCCCCCGCCGCCCCCCCGGTACCCCGCATGGATCATCGCATGGACGCAGCGCCGTCAACCGTCTCGAAGTCGGGCGCCGCGACGCGCGCGGGCGCGGCCGCCGTCGGCCACAAGGATATGGCGAACGCGATCCGAGCGCTGGCCATGGACGCGGTGCAGAAGGCCAACTCGGGCCACCCGGGCATGCCCATGGGCATGGCCGACGTGGCCACCGTGCTGTTCACCCGCTTCCTCAAGTTCGACCCCCAGCGCCCGGACTGGCCGGACCGCGACCGCTTCGTGCTCTCGGCCGGGCACGGCTCCATGCTGCTCTACGCGCTGCTCCACCTGACCGGCTACGCGGACATGACGCTCGAGGAGCTGAAGAACTTCCGCCAGCTCGGCAGCCGCACGCCCGGCCATCCGGAATACGCTCACGCGGCCGGCGTCGAGACCACGACCGGGCCGCTCGGCCAGGGCTTGGGCAACGCGGTCGGCATGGCGCTGGCCGAGCGCCTGCTGAACGCGCGCTTCGGCGACGCGCTCGTCGACCACATGACCTACGCCATCGCCAGCGACGGCGACCTGATGGAGGGCATCAGCCACGAGGCGGCCTCGCTCGCCGGCCACCTGCGCCTCGGCAAGCTGATCGTCCTGTTCGACGACAACGAGGTCTCCATCGACGGCCCAACCTCGCTTGCGCTCTCGGACGATCACGCCAAGCGGTTCGAGGCCTACGGCTGGGACACGGCGCGGGTCGACGGCCACGACCCGCGCGCGGTGGCCGCGGCGCTCGCGGCGGCGCGCGAGAGCGAGCGGCCGTCGCTCATCGCCTGCCGCACCGTGATCGGCTTCGGCGCACCGACCAAGGCCGGCACGGCCAAGACGCACGGCGCCCCGCTCGGCGAGGAGGAGGTGGCGGGCGCGCGCGAGCGGCTCGGCTGGCCGCACCCGGCCTTCAGGATCCCGGCCAGTATCCTCGCGGCCTGGCGCGAGGCGGGGGCCCGCGGCGCCGAGGCCTCGGCCGCCTGGGACAAGCGCCTGGCGGCGCTCGACCCCGAGACCCGCGCCGACTTCGAGCGCCGGATCGCGGGCGACCTGCCGGACGGCTGGCGCGAGGCGCTCGCCGAGGTGAAGCGCGCGGCCGGCGAGGAGGCGCCGAGGATCGCGACCCGGGTGTCCTCGCAGCGCGTGCTCGACGCGCTGAGCGAGCGGATCCCGGAGCTGATCGGCGGATCGGCGGACCTGACCGGCTCCAACAACACCCGGGCGGCCGGCCAGGCCGTGATCGCGGCCGAGGATTTCTCGGGCCGCTACATCCACTACGGCGTGCGCGAGCACGCCATGGCCGCGGCCATGAACGGCCTGGCCCTGCACGGCGGCGTCATCCCCTACGGCGGCACCTTCCTGGTGTTCTCCGACTACTGCCGCCCGGCGATCCGCCTGGCCGCGCTCATGGGCCAGCGGGTCATCTACGTGATGACCCACGATTCCATCGGGCTCGGCGAGGACGGGCCGACGCACCAGCCGGTCGAGCACCTGGCCGCGCTGCGCGCCATGCCGGGCCTCGTCGTCTTCCGCCCGGCGGATACCGTCGAGACGGTGGAATGCTGGGAACTGGCGTTGGAGCAGCGCCGCCGGCCCTCGGTGCTGGCGCTCAGCCGCCAGGGCCTGCCCACGCTGCGCAAGGAGATCGCCGAGAACCTCTCGGCCCTCGGCGCCTACATCCTGGCTCCGGCCGAGAGCGAGCGCCAAGTCACGCTCATCGCCTCGGGCTCAGAGGTCGAGATCGCGCTCGAGGCCCGAGCGCTCCTGCGCGAGCAGGCCATCTCGGCCGCGGTCGTGTCGACGCCCTGCTGGGAGCTGTTCGAGGAGCAGACCGCACATTACCGCGACGAGGTGCTCGGCCCCGGCACGCTGCACATCGGACTGGAAGCGGCGGTGCGCCAGGGCTGGGACGCCTGGCTGGGGCGGGACGACGACTTCGTCGGCATGCGCGGCTTCGGCGCCTCCGCACCGTACAAGGACCTCTACCAACACTTCGGGATCACCGCCGAAGCCGTGGTGGCGGCGGTCAAGGCGCGCCTGTGAACGGCTCGGCACAGGCGGAGGGCCGCGCGCCCTCCTCCGCGCCAAAATGAAGAGCCACGCAAACGAGTGCGAGCGAGTGACAGGGAACCCGGGCATGAGCGAAGCACGTCTTCAGGAAACGGCGCGGGCACTGGTTGCCGAGGGCAAGGGAATCCTCGCGGCCGACGAGAGCTTGCCCACGATCAAGAAGCGCTTCGCCGGCATCAACGTCGAATCGACCGAGGCGAGCCGGCGCGACTACCGCGCCATGCTGTTCTCGACGCCCGGCGTGGGCGAGTACATCAGCGGGGTCATCCTGTTCGACGAGACGATCCGTCAGACCTGCGCGGACGGGACGCGGCTGGTTGAGATCCTCGAGGACGCCGGCATGATCCCCGGCATCAAGGTCGACAAGGGTGCAAAACCCCTGGCCGGCCACCCGGACGAGACGGTGACCGAAGGCCTGGACGGTCTGCGCGAGCGCCTGGCCGAGTACGTCGAGCTGGGCGCGCGCTTCGCCAAGTGGCGCGCGGTCTACCGGATCGGCGAGGTCATTCCGAGCCCGGCGTGTCTCACGGCCAACGCCCATGCGCTGGCCCGCTACGCCGCGCTGGCCCAGGAGGCGGGGCTGGTCCCGATCGTCGAGCCCGAGGTGCTGATGGACGGCGACCACGACATCGACGACTGCGACGAGGTGAGCGAAGAGGTCCTGCGCACGGTCTTCGCGGAGCTGGCGGTTCAGGACGTCGTGCTGGAAGGCATGCTGCTCAAGCCGAACATGGTCCTCTCGGGGACGGACTGTGCCGCGCAGGCCGGCGTCGAGGAGGTCGCGCTGAGGACCGTGCGCTGCCTCAAGCGCGCCGTGCCGGCGGCGGTCCCCGGCATCGTGTTCCTGTCCGGCGGGCAGAGCGACGAGCCGGCGACGCTGCACCTGAACGCGATGAACAAGCTGCCCGAGCGCACGCCCTGGAAGCTGAGCTTTTCCTACGGCCGCGCCCTGCAGGCGGCGCCGCTCGCGGCCTGGTCCGGCCGCGCCGACAACGTGGGCTCGGCGCAGGCGGCGTTCATGGAACGGGCCAAGGCCAACGGCGCGGCGACGCTCGGCAGCTACGCCTGAGCGCGCGACGGGGTCCGATCGACGAAACGCGAGGAAACGGAGGCGAGGCATGCCAGTTCGAGTGGGGATCAACGGCTTTGGACGCATCGGCCGCCTGGTGCTGCGCGCCGCCATGGAAGCGAAGCGCAAGGACATCGACTTCGTCGCGCTCAACGACCTCGGCTCGGCCGAGGCCAACGCGCATCTCCTGGCCCACGACTCGGTGCACGGGCGGTTTCCCGGCAAGGTCTCGGCGACCAAGACCGCGATCAAGGTGAACGGCAAGAAGGTCCAGGTGCTCGCCGAACGCGACCCGGCGAAGCTGCCGTGGGGAAAGCTCGGCGTCGACGTCGTGCTCGAGTGCACGGGCCTGTTCACCAACAAGGCGGCGGCGGCCAAGCACCTGGAGACCGGCGCCAAGAAGGTGCTGGTCTCGGCGCCGTGCGGCGACGCCGACATCACCGTGGTCTACGGCGTCAACCACGACAAGCTGCGCAAGCGCCACAAGGTGATCTCGAACGCCTCCTGCACGACCAACTGCCTGGTGCCGGTCGCCCACGTGCTCGACCAGGCGGTCGGCATCGAGCACGGCTTCATGACCACGATCCACTCCTTCACCGGCGACCAGCGCACGGTGGACACCCTGCACAAGGACCTGCGCCGGGCCCGCGCCGCCGCGCTGTCCATGATCCCGACCTCGACCGGGGCGGCGCGCGCGGTCGGGCTCGTCCTGCCCGAGCTCAAGGGCAAGCTGGACGGCACCGCGATCCGGGTCCCGACCCCGAACGTCAGCCTGATCGACCTGACCATCGAGGCCAAGCGCAAGACCACGGTGGACGAGGTCAACGAGGCCATGGTCCGGGCCGCCAAGGGCAACCGGCTGAAAGGGGTGCTGACGCTCAACGACAAGCCCCTGGTCTCGACCGACTTCAACCACGATCCGGCGAGTTCGACCTTCGACCTCACCCAGACCCAGGTCCTCGATTCCACCTTCGTGCGGGTTCTGTCCTGGTACGACAACGAGTGGGGCTTCTCGGCGCGCATGAGCGACGTGGCGGTGGCGCTGGGCAAGCTGCTGTGAGGCGGCGAGAGCCGGGCCGCTCCGCGCCCGGATGAGCAAACCACAGGCGCCGGGCGGCGCCGGCCGGGTCGCCGGCGAGGCGTCGGCGCGGAGCGGCCGCGGCGCGCGAGTCCATGCTCCAGGGCGCCTCGGCCTCACGGCCCGGCCCACCGGCCCCGGCCGATCTGTGAGCGTCCCGCGGTTTTTCCCTTCGCCGCCGGCTTCGCCTACAATGATCCCCCATGAGGCAGCGCGCCATCATCGTCCATTCGCTCGCCGAGGCCCGGGCCGCCGTGGCGGTCGCGGTCGAGTTCGGCGTGCCGGTGACGCTCGCTTCGGCACCGGGGGCGGCCGGCTACGTGGGCGCCCTCTGGTTCCGCGAGCTGGTCGCCATGGCTGCGTCCGAGCGGCCCGAGGCCGAGGTCAGCGCCGTGCTCGATTGCGGCGACAGCCCGGGGCTGGTGCTGGCCGCCCTGCGCCACGGCATCCGGCGGGTCCGCTTCACCGGCCGCACGTCGACCGCCGCGACACTCGCCGAGCTGGCGGCACACTACGGCGCCGAGATCATCACCGGCCCGCTCGCGGCTCACGACCTGCTCGGCCAGGCCGAGCCCGAGGCAGCCTGCCGGCGTTGGCTCGGCGGGCGCTGAGCCGGCCCGCGCACCTCGAGCAGCCCGGCGAGAGTGGCGTGGCCGAGAGAGCCGAGACGACCTGCCGCCTCTATCTCGTGAGCCCACCCGGGCCCGGCGTCCCGGGCAGCGGCCGATCCCTGGCGGAATTCGGCGCCGACCTGAGCGCCGCGCTTAACGCCGGCGATGTCGCCTGCGTGCTGCTGCGCGTCGGCGATCTGGACGAGGACGGGGTGCGCGCCGCGGCCGATGCCCTGCGCCCGCTCGTCCAGGACCGCGACGTGGCCTTCCTGCTCGAAAACGACGTCGAGGCGGCGGCCGAGACCGGCTGCGACGGCGTCCACCTGAGCGACCCGGAGGGATACGAGCACGCCCGCCGGCGCCTCGGCCCCGAGGCCATCGTCGGCGTCGCCTGCGGCGCCTCGCGCCACGCCGCCATGGTCGCGGCCGAGCGCGGCGCCGACTACGTCGCGTTCGGCGCGCTCGATCCCGAGCCCGCGCCGCCCGAGCCGGCGCTGCTCGCCTGGTGGCAGGAGCTCATGACCGTGCCATGCGTTGCACTGGGCGCGAGCGATCCCGATATGTGCAGTGACCTGGCGCGCGCAGGCGCCGACTTCGTCGCGGTCGCGACCTACGCCTGGGCCCATCCCCAAGGCCCGGCGGCCGCCGTGTCGGCTCTCGAGGCGGCGCTGGAGGAAGCGGCGAGCCAAGGGCGCGGCCGCTGAGCGCGCGATTGCGAGGCCAGGGTGAAGCTGCTAGCTTCCGCGCGCGTTCCTGACCTGCATTTCTTCGAAACCCCCATTCCTTCGAAACCCCGGACCCGACCGATGAAGATCAATGGCAACGCCATCCGTCCAGGCTACGTGATCGAGCACAAGGGCCGCCTGTGGCGCGCGGTGAAGATCCAGCACACGCAGCCCGGCAAGGGCGGCGCCTACCTGCAGGTCGAGCTCAAGGACATCCGCGACGGCACCAAGCTCAACGAGCGCTTCCGCTCGAGCGAGACGGTCGAGCGCGTGCGCCTCGACGAGAAGGCGTACCAGTTCCTCTACGCCGAGGGCGACATGTTCACCTTCATGGACACCGAGACCTTCGAGCAGATCTCGCTGGCGCGCGACATGGTGGGAGAGCCGGCCGACTTCCTGCAGGACGGAATGATCGTCACCGTCGACAGCTACGAGGGCCAGCCCCTCGCCGTGCACCTGCCGGACACCGTGGTGATGACGGTGGTCGAGGCCGACCCGGTGGTGAAGGGCCAGACCGCCGCCTCCTCATACAAGCCGGCGCGCCTGGAGAACGGCCGCCGGGTCATGGTGCCGCCCCACATCGAGCGCGGCACGCGGATCGTCGTCAATACCGCCGACGGTTCCTATGTCGAACGCGCCAAGGAGTAACCACCGCCGCCATGGCCGTCAGATCGGCCGTCATCAACGTCATGGTCGGCGCCGCCCGCAAGGCGGCGCGGGGCCTGGTGCACGACTTCGGCGAGGTCGAGCAGCTCCAGGTCTCCGAGAAGGGGCCCTCCGACTTCGTCTCCACCGCCGACCTTCAGGCGGAGCGCATCCTGCGGCGGGAGCTCGGCAAGGCGCGCCCCGACTACGGTTTTCTCATGGAGGAGACCGGCGCGGTCGGCGGCGGAGACGGCCGCCATCGCTGGCTCGTCGACCCGCTCGACGGCACCCTCAACTTCCTCCACGGCATTCCCCACTTCGCCATCTCCATCGCGCTCGAGCGCGACGGCGAGCTCGTCGCCGGGGTCGTCTACGACCCGCTGCGCGACGAGATGTTCTGGGCCGAGAAGGGCGGCGGCGCCTATGTCAACGACCGCCGTATGCGGGTCTCGGCGCGGCGCAACCTGCGCGACGCGGTGCTCGCCACCGGCATCCCCTTCCATGGGCGCGGCCACCATCAGGACTTCCTCGCCACCCTCGAGAGGGTGATGGCCGAGGTCGCCGGCGTGCGCCGCTTCGGCTCGGCGGCGCTCGACCTCGCCTGGGTCGCCGCCGGCCGCTACGACGGCTTCTGGGAGTTCGGCCTCAGTCCGTGGGACATCGCCGCCGGCGTGCTGCTGGTGCGCGAGGCCGGCGGCTATGTCAGCGACATCACCGGCCGTCACACCATGCTCGAAACCGGCAACGTGCTCGCCGCCAACGACCACCTTCATCTGCCCGTGGGCAAGCTGTTGCGCGACGCCGTCGAGGGCCGCCGCGGCTCGGCCGCCGAGCGAGGAGCGGCGCCGTGACAGGCCGGGCAGCCTGCGCCGCACGCGGCCCCGCGTCCGAAAAATGATGCCAAATCAGTTGTATCGCCGGTCTCGCTTGGGCTATTGTGCGGCATCGCCGCAGGGAAGCGCGGAATTGGCAGTCATCGCCACAAGAGGCGGCGAATTCATGAGCGTTGGTCGGCGGACGCGGTGCGGTGAGGGTCCGCGTCTCGCGCGCAAGTTTCTAATCCTTTCCCTAATCGCCGGTGGCGCGATGTTCGGCGTGGCTCCGGCATTCGCCCAGTACGCGACGCAATCCACGCCCGCGCAGGCGGGGACGGAATCGACATCGCCCACCACCGTCATCGGCGGCAACGGCAAGCCCAACGTCGAGGTCAATCTCGGCGTGCTCGACGAGCTCGAGCGCAGGTCCCGGCGCCGCCAGCTGGTGATGCCGGGAAGCGAGGCCCCGAAGTCGGGCCGCATCACCCTGCGCCCCCCCAACAAGCTGTCCACGGAGACCGCGCGGCGGCCGGCGGAGGGGCCGAGCGTCGTGCCGCCGGTGAGCCGGCCCAAGCCGCCGGTCGTCGAGGTGCCGCCGCCCGCCACCGCCACGCCGCCACCGAAGGCGCCACGCCCGAAGCCGCCGGCGCCGGCGGCGAAGGCCCCGTCCGCACCGCCCGAGACCCCGTCGGCCAAGTCGAAAGCACCGGCGCCGGCCGCGCCCAAGGCCCCGCCGGCCATGCCCAAGACGCCGCCACCGGCCCCGGAGATCGCCGAAGCCTCGCCGCCGGCGAAGACGCCGCCGGGACCGGCCTTGCCGCCGGCGCCGGTGGAGACGCGCGAGTTGCCGCCCCCGCCGCCTTCGCTCGCGGAGAAGCCCGAGATGCCGGAGCCGGAGGCGAAGGCGGAGACCGAGGCGAAGACGCCCCCGGCGCTCGAGCCGCCGAAGCCGGATTCCCGGGAAGCCGCGGCCGAGGCACGGCCCGAGGCCGAACCCCGGCCCGAGGCCGAACCGCAGACGGCGGCCAAGGCGCCGCCGAAGGCCGAGCCGCCGCCACCGCCGCCACCGCCGGCCGTCACCGAACCGGCCGCCAAGAAGACCGCGCCGCAGGCCGCTCCCGAACCGGCGTCGGAGCAGATCGCGGCGCTGCCGCCGCCCGGCAAGGAAGCGCCCCCATCGGGGCCGGCGCGCATCGAGTTCGCCCCCGGCTCGGCCGATCTCTCCGCCGCCGCCACGGAGACGCTCGACAGGATCGCCGCGAGCCTCAAGAAAGACAACAAGCTACGGCTGCAGCTCATCGCCTATGCCGTGAGCAAGGAGGACA
>JABAHQ010002470.1_pt2 | contig 22291 bp, 21 predicted proteins | sample 7062091 | NCBI WGS metagenome assembly JABAHQ01 (sample SAMN14534359, study PRJNA622989) | marine sediment metagenome | biome: marine biome [ENVO:00000428]; feature: marine pelagic biome [ENVO:01000023]; material: deep marine sediment [ENVO:00002113] | place: India: Gulf of Kutch | collected...
CTTAGTATCCTTCTTGAGCGTCTTTATCTTCCCACGAGCTATGATTTACGAACCCTAGGGAGAGTGACCCCTGTGAGGGATCAAGGAAGTTGCGGCTCCTGTTGGTCCTTTGCCACTATGGGCTCGCTAGAGTCCTGGCTCTTGGGGGCGGTGAGTGAAAACTGGGATATGTCAGAAAATAACCTGAAGGAGTGCCACGGGTTTGCATACGGTCCGTGTGAGGGGGGCAACTGTTTCATGAGCACCGCCTATTTGGGGAAGCGAGACGGTCCTATTAGCGAGGCGGACGATCCTTACCACGACTACGCAACTGGCTGCGCCTCTGGACTGACAGTCCGCAAATACGTAGAAGATGTCTTCATGCCCCCAAACAGAGGAGGCTCTTTGGATAATGATACTCTCAAACAGGCAGTCATGGATTACGGAGCAGTATACACTAGTATGTATTGGAAAGACTCGTATTACAACTCTAGTGAGCACACCTATTATTATGAGGGCACTGAGTATAGTAATCATGCGGTAGCAATCGTAGGTTGGCATGACAATAAGTCTGTCTCCGGTGCACCCGGAGATGGTGCCTGGATCATTCGGAACAGTTGGGGGACTGCCTTTGGGGAGAACGGGTATTTTTATATCTCCTACTATGATAGCAACATTGGCAAGGGTAATGCCGTTTTCATAAACTCAATAGATCCTGATGACTCTCATCTATACCAGTACGACCCGCTCGGATGGGTCGGGAATGTTGGATATGGTTCCAACACGGCTTGGGCAGCAAATATCTTTACGGCCAGCTCAGATGGGCTATTGACATCTGTGTCCACCTATGCTTCAACGGTCAATACAGCCTATGAGATATATATTAAGGATGCATTGAACGGCACAGTAATGGGAAGCAGGAGCGGTACCTTTTCTTATCCCGGATATCACACTGTGGATCTGGGCTCTCCAGTCTCCTTGCAGACGGGGGATACCTTCGTTGTAGTAGTCAAGCTTAACACACCGGATTACGACTATCCCATCCCCATAGAGTCGGCAGTTGAGGGTTATTCCGATAGCGCAACGGCTGATCCGGGGGAAAGCTATGTAAGCAGTGATGGATCAGCTTGGGATGATCTTACTGGCTATGACTGGTGCACAACCTGCAATGTCTGCATCAAGGCAGCCGTTGCACCAGAAGTTCCTCCAAATGCTCCAAGCAGCTTGACTGTCACTGCCGTTTCCTCCTCTCAGATCGACCTGAATTGGCAGGATAACTCTAACAACGAAGATGGGTTCAAAATCGAGCGCAAGAAACAGGGCGGAAGCTATAGCCAGATCGCCACCGTCGGGGCCAACGTTACCGGTTACTCCGATGCGGGTTTGAATGAGGACACCACCTACTGCTATCGTGTAAGGGCTTACAATGCCGCAGGGAACTCCGGCTACTCCAATGAGAGCTGTGCCACTACACCATTAGGGGGATTAGCTGATACCCCTTGGCCGATGTTCCATCATGACGTCAGACATACAGGGAGAAGCCCCGACACTGGACCGGAGCTACCTAAGAAGAAGTGGGAGTTTACTACAGGTGATGACGTTGACGCTTCTCCAACTATTGGGGCAGATGGCACCATCTACGTGGGCTCTAAGGATCATAATTTCTATGCGATCAACCCTGATGGCACTGAGAAGTGGAAGTTCTCTACAGGTGGTCAGGTTGATTCCACAGCAGCGATCGCCGCAGACGGGACCATCTACGTCGGCTCCGATGATTACAACTTCTATGCAATCAACCCTGGTGGGACCGAGAAGTGGAGATTCACCACAGGGAATGCGGTTCTTCCATCCCCCGTGATTGGCGGAGATGGCACTATCTATGTCGGGTCTAATGATGGAAAGCTATATGCAATCAACCCCAATGGCACGGAGAAGTGGGCCTTGTCTCTTGGAACTAATTACCAAATTCCCAGTAACGCTGCGATTGGCGGGGATGGCACTATCTATGTCGGTCTTAGTAAGCTCTATGCGATCAACCCTGATGGCACCCAGAGGTGGAATTTGCTGGCGGATAGCTTCTTCAGCTCCGATCCAGCTATCGCAGCAGACGGAACCATCTATGCTATCACCAATGATGGGATACTTTATGCAATTAACCCTGATGGCACTAAGAAGTGGGATCTCGCTTTTGATAGATGGACTCTCCCCTCGCCGGCAATCGGACCGGATGGGACCATCTATGTCGTGGCTAATAGTCACAATCTCTATGCGATCAACCCCAATGGTACGCAGAAGTGGGAATTTCCTACAGATGGTTTGATTTATTCCTCTCCGGCCATTGGGGCTGACGGCACCATCTATCTCGGCTCTGAGGAACACAATCTCTATGCGATCAACCCTAATGGCACTAAGAAGTGGGAGTTCTCTACAGGTGATATCATTGAATCTTCTCCAGCAATCGGAGCAGATAACGCCATCTATATCGGCTCTTCGGATGGTAAGCTCTATGCGCTTGAAGAAGGGACAGCCGATACGCCCGCAGTCTTCCGGGTGGACAAAGAAGGCAACGTCTATGCTGATCAGGCCTACCACGGCCAAGGGTTCGAAACCGGCGGAGCAGATATCGCTGAATACATCAATGTTAGTGAAACCGTAGAGCCTGGAGATGTTGTGGAGCTTGACCCTGAGCGGCCAGGTTACTACCGTAAGAGCCGAGAGCGTTACTCCACTTTGGTGGCTGGAGCGGTCTCGACTTTGCCGGGAATCACAATGGGGCACTTGCCAGAAAATCCTTTAATGACGGAAGTCATCCCACAGTCAGCCCTGAATAATCTCAGCCTGGCCTGGGCAGTATCGCCTGAGCCTCGTTCTTCGACGAGCTTTAGCACCTCACTGGATAATCCACTGCCTTTAACCTTCGAGATCTCGGTTTCCCAACTTCTGAACTACCTCCCTTCGCTACTAGAGCTACAGAATAAACCCCTGTTGGCCCTTATGGGCATAGTCCCAGTGAAAGCGACCACAGAGAACGGCCCGATTAAGCCAGGGGATCTCCTGACGACCTCATCAACCCCTGGCTACGCCATGCGCTGCGTTGATCCCAAAGAATGCGAGGGAGCAATCATCGGCAAAGCCCTGGAGCCTTTGGAAGAAGGAACGGGCGTGATCAAGATGCTGGTGATGCGCTAGTTCCGGCCTGCTCTGCTGATAGATTCTTCCTGACCCACCTCTCCATTGCCAGTTCTTGCCCCGACCTGCCAGGAGCGCTATAATCTATCGTAATTNNACCGTAAAGTCTAACCGACCTAAGACCATGCGCGATATTTTCAGGTATCTGTGGAAATACCGCCTGCGGCTCCTTCTGGGCGTCCTGGCGTTGTTCGTCGTCGATGGCGGACAGTTGGTCATCCCCTTGATCATCCGGCGGGCCGTCGATGAGCTCGCCGCGGGGATCGGGGCAGGGCTCTGGCGCTACGCTCTTTACATCGTGGGGTTGGCCGCCCTGGTCCTCGTCCTCCGCTTCTTCTGGCGGCTGCTCATCTTCGGGAGTTCCCGCCGGATCGAGCAGGACCTCCGGGAGCGGCTGTACCAGCATCTTTTGACCCTCTCCGCGGGGTTCTTCAACCGGACGAAGACCGGGGATCTGATGGCCCACGCGACCAACGATATCGACGCGGTACGGATGGCCAGCGGCGTGGGCGTCCTGGCCCTGGCCGACGCGGGGGTAATGGTCTCCTTCTCCCTGGTGGCCATGCTCTCCATCAGCGCCAAGCTGACCTTGTATGCTTTTATCCCTCTTCCCTTCATCACCGCAGTGGTGCTGGGCTTCGGGCGGATCATCCATCGCCGGTTTCGCGCGGTCCAGGAGGCCTTCTCCACGCTCACGGAGAAGGTGCGGGAGAACATCGCCGGGATCCGCGTGGTGAAGTCCTTCGTCCAGGAGGAGGGGACAGCGCAGGACTTCCGGGACACCAACCGGTTCTTCGTGGAGAAGAACATGCATCTGGTGCGAGTCTGGGGGTTGTTTGATCCCTTGATCTCCTTCCTCGCCGGGCTCTCCTCGGGAATCGTCCTCTGGCTCGGGGGGGCGGCGGTGATTCGGGGGGCGATCAGCTTGGGGGACTTCGTCGCCTTCATCTCATATTTGGGCATGCTCACCTGGCCGATGATGGCCCTTGGTTGGATGGTCAACCTGGTCCAGCGAGGGGCGGCGTCCATGGAGCGGATCAACCGGATCCTGGCAGCGGAACCGGAGATCAAAAGCCCCCCGCGGCCAAAGCCCCTGCCCGGGCGAGGAGAGGTAGAATTCAGAAATTTAACCTTTTCCTATGACGGCGGCCGGCCAGTCCTCCGCGATATCGATCTGCGAGTCGCACCGGGAACCATCCTGGGGGTGATCGGGCTGACCGGGTCGGGGAAGTCGACCATGGTGGAGCTGCTGACTCGGCGGTTCGACCCCCCGCCCGGCGCGGTCCTGGTCGACGGGATCGATATCCGGGAGCTCGAGCTTCGAGAGCTGCGGGAGCAAATCGGGATGGCCCCTCAGGACGTCTTCCTCTTCTCGGCCACCATTCGGGAGAATATCGAACTCGGTCGGCCGGGAGCCAGCGAGGAGGAGATGGTAGCCGCGGCGAAGCTCGCCGGGATCTGGAAGGAGGTCGCCGATTTTCCGAAGGGCATTGACACCCTAGTCGGGGAGCGAGGCCTGGCGCTCTCCGGGGGGCAACGGCAGCGGGTGGGAATCGCCCGCGCCCTGCTCCGCGACCCTCAGATCCTCATCCTGGATGACGCCCTCTCCGCGGTCGATGCCCAGGTTGAGGAGTTGATTCTACGGAACCTGAGGGAGGTTCTGCGGGAGCGGACCTCGATCATCATCGCCCACCGGATCTCCGCGGTGAAAGAGGCCGACCTGATCGTCGTCCTGGAAGGGGGACGGATCACCGAGCGGGGAAGCCACCAGGAGCTTTTGGTGCGACGAGGGCTCTATTACCGGCTCCATCAACTGCAACAATTGGAGGAGGCCAAGCTCCGATGAGCCAAAGCCTTCATTTCGAGGAGGAGCGTCTGGGCAAGGCCTACGATGCTCAGCTAATGCGCCGGTTGCTCCGGTATTTGAGGCCGCATCGCCGCCTGTTCCTCTCCACCTTGGCCCTGGGGCTCGTCCTGATGGCCCTGGAGCTGGCGATGCCCTACATCACCAAGCTGGCCATCGACCGCTACATGGAGCCGGTGGCCAACGCTCAGATCCCCGACGGGGTCGCCATCCAGGGGATCGAGCTTCTGGCCTTGGCCCTATTGGGTGTGCTCGTCGGGCGGCTGATCCTCTCCTTCGCCCAGGTCTATCTGCTGCAGTACACCGGGCAGCAGGTAATGTTCGACCTGCGGGAGGGGATTTTCAAACACATTTTGAGTCTTCCCGCCCGCTTCTTCGATGCAAACCCGACAGGAAGGCTCGTGACCCGGGCGACCAACGACGTGGCGGCGATCAACGAGATGTATACCGCCGTCCTGGTCAACCTCTTCCGCGACGGCTTCCTCCTTTTGGGAACGCTGGTGGTCATGCTCCGCCTCCACGGGCGGCTGACCCTGTTGATCCTGGCGTTGGCACCGATCATCGTCCTGACCGCCCTCGTCTTTCGGGCCAAGGCCCGCGCGGCCTACCGCGTCGTCCGCCGACGGATTGCTCAACTCAACGCCTTTCTCCAGGAGGCGATCTCCGGAATGCGGATCATCCAGTTGTTCACCCAGGAACCGCGCAGCCTGGAGCAATTCAACGCGATCAACGAGGCGAAGTACCAAGCACACCTCCGGCAGATCACCATCTATTCCATCTTCAACCCGTTGATCAGCCTGATGCAGTCAGTGGCGCTGGCCCTGCTCCTGTGGTTCGGCGGTGGCGGCGTGATCCGGGAGAGCTTCACCTTGGGGTCATTGGTCGCCTTCATCAGCTACGTGCGGATGTTGTTCCGCCCTCTAGTGGACCTCTCGGAGAAGTACAACATCATGCAGAGGGCGATGGCCGCTGCGGAGCGCATCTTTCTGCTGCTCGACGAGCAGGGGGAGCGAGGCGGGCCGAAAGCCCTGGAGGGGTTCCGGGGGAAGATCGAGTTCCGCGACGTGTGGTTCGCCTACGAGGATGAGGAGTGGGTCCTGCGCGGGATCTCCTTCAAGGTGCGCCCAGGGGAACGGGTGGCCTTGGTCGGCCCGACCGGTTCGGGAAAGACGACTATCATCAACCTACTCCTCCGGTTGTACGAGGTCCAGCAGGGCCAGATCCTCATCGACGAGGTCGACATCCGGGAGCTCGACCCGGCGGGGATCCGGGCGAAGATGGCCGTAGTTCTCCAGGACGTCTTCCTCTTCTCCGGCGACATTTTGGGAAACATAAAACTGAAGGACGAAGGCCTCCCCGCAGAGCGGGCGATCGAGGCGGCCAAATTCGTCCAGGCGCATCGGTTCATTACCGAGCTCTCCGAGGGGTATGAGACGGAACTGGGGGAACGGGGGGCGACCCTCTCCGTGGGCCAGCGACAGCTTCTGGCCTTCGCCCGCGCCGTGGCCTTCAACCCCCAAATCCTGATCCTGGACGAGGCGACTGCGAACATCGATTCCCGGACGGAGCGACTGATCCAGGACTCCCTGGCCCGAATGATGGACGGGAGAACGGCAATCGCCATTGCCCATCGCCTCTCCACCATAAAAGATGCGGACAAGATCATCGTCCTAAGCCAGGGGCGAATTGTGGAGGAGGGAAGCCACGAGAAGCTCCTGCGACAACGGGGGCTCTACCATACCCTCTATCGCCTGCAAGGCCCACGCGGGGACCGGAGTTGACAGCTCTCAGGGGCCGTGATACAATCCCGGCGAGGTGATCAAGGCTGGACAAGGATAACTGGAGAGGCTATGAGGTGTTGTATATCCTCAGGCCCGATATTGAAGAGGAGCAATATGCCCAGAAGATCTCCCGGTTTGAGGAGCTGATAGGTCAGGAGGGGGGCAAGGTCGAGGGGATCGACGAGTGGGGCAAGCGGCGCCTCGCCTACGAGGTCGATCACTTTGATCAGGGCTACTATGTCCTAATGAATTTCACCTTCGACCCGGCCCAACTGGGGCAGGTGGAGGAGCGTTTCAAGCTCGATGAGGCCGTCCTGCGCCATCAGATTGTACGTCTCGATAAGGAGGGGTAGATGGGATTGAACCGCGTAGTTCTTACCGGGAGATTGACGGCTGACCCAGAGCTCCGTTACACCCAGACGGGGCGGGCGCGGACGAGGTTCAATATCGCGGTAAACCAACGATATCGCGACCAGGAGGGCAACCTCCAGGAGACGACGACCTTCATCCCGATCGTCGCCTGGGGGCCCCAGGCCGAATCCTGCGCGAACTATCTGCAAAAGGGGCGCCAAGTGGCCGTCGATGGGCGACTGAGGATTGACACCTTCGAGACCCAAGAAGGGGAACGGCGGAAGGTCGTGGAGGTAATTGCCCAGCGGGTCGAATTCCTCGGCGGACGACGTGAGGGAGGCGAAGCGGAGGAGCCGACGGAGAACTCGGAGCCCGACTCCGAGGAGGTTCCCTTCTAGATATGGCCAGGAAAAAAGAGCGAAGGATCAAAGTCCGGTGTAAGATCTGCGAGCACAACATCGCGCTGACCTACAAGCGGCCCGAGGAGCTGAAGCGTTATATGAACCGGCTGGAGAGGATCCTTCCTCGCCGCGCGACCCGCTTTTGCACCAAACACCAGCGGCACCTCGCTCGGGAGATCAAGCGCGCCCGGAAGGTGGCCCTTCTCCCCTACGTCAGCGGAGGCGCGCCGGTGCGGTCCGGCGGGCGCAGGAGATAGCCCTCCTCCGACGCTCCCGGTGAGCGCCCGCCCCGATTGAGCCATTTCCCGGCGAGGAACGGTTGTAGCCAATGAGAGAGAAGGATCTCCAGCGAGTCGCGGGACGGCTTTGCCGACGAGCTGTGGAGCTCCAACAGCGCAAGCTTGGGGAACCGGCGCTTGGCCCCTACCCCCGCGCCCGCATCCCCCGCGAGGAGATCGACGCGGCGCTGGGGCTCAAAGAGGCCCTGCTGGCGGAATTCGCCCAGTCACGGCTCGAGGATCTCTACCACTGCACCGAGCTGGAAAATGAGTTCGGCCGCACCCTCCGCTTGGAGAGCTTCATTCCCCAACAGCCCACCCTCTTAACCAGGCAACGCTCCCATCTGGCCCTCTCTTCCCAACTGCGGCTCCTCTATGGGGTGGGACCGACGATCGAGCTGGAACTCCGGGAGCAGGGATACCGTACACTCGACGACCTGGCAGGGCATCCTCGCTTCGGCTCCTCGGCCGGGCGGTTGCTACAAATGCTCTCTCAAGGCGATCTCCACCGGCTCAAGGCCGAGGTGGAGCACTGGTTTTCCCCCTCCCATCCGCTGACCCTGGCCCTCACCGGGCTAGTGGCGGAGAAGCTCGTCTTCTTCGACCTGGAGAGCCTGGGATTGTTCGGCCGGCCGCTGGTCCTCCTGGGGCTGGCTCGGCCTCGGCCGGATGGCTTATTGCTGGAGCAGTATGTGATCAGGTCGATCACCGAGGAGCTGGCGGCCCTCGCCGCGGCGGTGGGGCTAATCGAGCGGGCTGGGGCTTTGGTAACCTACAATGGGAGGGCCTTCGATGTCAACTATTTGGAGGAGCGACTGAGCTACTATGGGCTGCAGGGGAATGCCTCCCGGCCGAACTTCGACCTGCTCCACCATACCCGCCGTAGTTTCGGCAGCCGCCTGCCAGACTGCCGTCTGGAGACGATCGAACGACTGGTCCTGGGTATCAGGAGACCGTTCGACGTGCCCAGCGCCCTGGTGCCCGATTTTTACAACACCTATCTGGAGGAGCGAAACATCGGCCCCCTGGTGGCGATCATCGAACACAATAGGCAGGACCTAGCAAGCCTTGTCGCGCTGCTGGCCAAGCTTTGCGCGGAGCACGCTCCCGCGGAGGGCGTCGTCCCCTGAAGGAGGAAGGCTTATCCTGGTTCCCGCCGGTACGCAGGAGGGGCTCCTCTCCCCTCGATCACCCCTTTGCTTCGGTAGATTCGATTTAATAGTATCAGATGGTGAAGGGGAACGATGAGCAGCTTGGAGGATAAGGTCGAGCGATTGGCCGAGTTACTCCGGCGCTCCCGGCATGCACTAGCTCTTACGGGGGCGGGGATCAGCACCGACTCAGGGATCCCCGATTTCCGCTCGCCGGAGAGCGGCCTCTGGTCCAAAATCGATCCTAGGGAAGTGGCCACCTGGGAGGCCTTCCGGCGGAACCCCCGCAAGTTCTATCGTTTCTGGATGGAGCGGCTTCCGTCTCTGCTCCAAGCGCGGCCGAACGTGACCCACATTACCCTCGCCCGGTTGGAGGAAAACGGGCTACTCCAGGGGATCATCACCCAGAATATCGACAACCTCCACCGTGAGGCCGGCTCAAACAGGATTTGGGAGGTCCATGGGAACTACAAGCGGGCGGTCTGCATCGCATGCGGTCGAAGCCATCGAATTGAGGCGCTACTCGCCAAGCTGGAGGAGGTCGATCTACCCCATTGCAACGGGTGCGGCGGGCTGCTCAAACCGGACGTGGTCCTATTTGGAGAGCAACTTCCCCAAAGCTTTGCCCAAGCCGCGGCCGCCGTGGGCCGCGCTGACCTTCTGATCGCGCTTGGCACCTCTTTGGAGGTCTACCCGGTCGCCGGGCTGGCCCCCCAAGCAGCCACCGGGGGAGCTGAGCTGGCGATAATCAATCGTGATCCGACTCCTTATGATCACCTGGCCTGCCTAGCAATCCGTGCCCCGCTTGGCCCGACGATGGCCCTCCTGCAGCGCCTTCTCCGTCTTGAGCGGTAGCCATCGTTTCGACTAACATTAGAGGGGGGAGGAGAGAGTGGAGAAGGTCCTGGTACTGGACTTTGGCTCGCAGTATACCAAGCTGATCGCCAAGTCAGTCAGAGAGCTTGGGGTTTACTCTGAGCTCATCCCCTATGACATCCCAGCGGACGAGGCCCTGAGGTTAAAACCGAAGGGCTTAATCCTATCAGGCAGCCCGTCCTCAGTCTACGAAGAGGGCGCACCGCACCCCGATCCGGCGATTTTTGAGCTCGGCGTTCCCATCCTGGGCATCTGTTATGGGATGCACCTCATCGCGCAGTGGTTCGGCGGCCGGGTGGTCAGCGCCCCCGATCGGGGAAGGGAGTACGGTCAGGCGAAGCTTTTGATCACCGATGGAAAGCTATTTCAGGCGCTGGGGCCGCAGGAGGCCGTCTGGATGAGCCACGGCGATGCTGTGGAGGAGTTGCCGCCGGATGTTGTGGTCATCGCCCGCTCAGAGAACCTGCCCATTGCCGCAATCCGCCACCAAAGCAGGGAAATCTACGGGATCCAGTTCCACCCCGAGGTAGCCCACACTCCTCGAGGGAAGGAGATATTGAAAAACTTTCTGGTTGAAATCTGCGGGATCCGCGAGCGATGGGACCCTGAAGAGGTCCTTGAGGAGAAGATCACCGAGCTGCGCGCGCAATTGGAAGGCGCGAAGCGCTGCATCGCCGCGGTCTCCGGCGGGGTGGACTCCGCCACCGCGGCCGTCCTGGCTCACCGCGCGATCGACGACCGACTGATCCCCATCTACATCGACACGGGCCTGATGCGCCAGGGTGAGGGAGAGCGAGTTCGAGGCGTGTTAAATCGGCTGGGCCTCAACCTCCATCATGTCGAGGCCCAGGCTCGGTTCTTCAATGCCCTGGAGGGCGTAGTCGATCCAGAGGAGAAGCGACAACGGGTCGGTGAGACCTTCATCCGGGTATTCGAGCGGGAGGCATTGAGGCTCGGGAAAGAGAAAATCGACTGCTTAGTCCAGGGGACGATCTATTCCGATGTGATTGAGAGTGCGGGAGCGCGCGGGGCAAGGCGGATTAAAAGCCACCATAACGTGGGCGGCCTGCCCGCGCGGCTGGGATTGCGGATCGTTGAGCCATTGCGGGAGTTTTTCAAGGACGAGGTGCGCCAGATCGCCGGGCGGCTCGGCCTGCCCGAGGAGATAATCTGGGAGCAGCCCTTTCCCGGGCCAGGTTTGGCCGTGCGGGTCCTCGGCGAGGCGACTCCCGAGCGGGTGAAGGTGGTTCGGGAAGCCGATGCCATTCTGCGGGAGGAGTTTTCCAACTTGCCGGAGAGGCCCTGGCAGTATTTCCCAGTGTTGCTGCCGCTTCGCAGTGTGGCCATCTTGGGAGATGAGCGAGGCTACGGCTGGGTGGTAGCAATCCGCGCGGTCGGATCGGTCGATGGGATGACCGCCGAGTGGTCTCGGCTTTCTTGGGATGTGCTGGGAAAATGTTCCTCACGGATCACCAATGAGGTCCCCGGGGTGAACCGGGTCGTCTACGACGTCACCTCCAAGCCGCCGGGGACGATCGAGTGGGAATGATGGATAGCGCGAAGGGGGCGAAGCGCCCCAAAATCAGCGTGGTCATCCCCGCCCTCAACGAGGGCCAGGAGATCGAACCATGTTTGGAGAGTCTCCAGGGCCAAAGTTTCCCCGATTTTGAGGTCATCGTGGTGGACAACGGTTCGACGGACAACACCGAGGAGGTGGTGCGCCGCTTCGGCTATCGAGTGATCCGCGAGCCGCGACAGGGGGTGAGCTTTGCCCGCCAGCGGGGGTTCGAGGAGGCGCGCGGGGAGATAGTGGCCTCGACCGACGCCGACACCGCCGTCCCCCCGGAATGGCTGGAGCTGATCGTGAGGTCGTTCGAGGGGAACCCTGACCAAGCCGGGGTCTATGGAAGAATTCTCCTCCGGGAGCGTCGCGGACGAGGCCAGTGGCTGGCCGAACTCCTTTTTACACTCTTCCTCCGGCTGAACCATCTCCTGGGACGGCCCCACTTCTGCGGTCCGAATTTTGCCGTCCGCCGGGAGGCCTTCCACCGGGTCGAGGGCTTCCAGAATGGACCGGGAGATCGACTATACAGCATCTCCGAAGACTTCCAGTTGTCGCTGAAGTTGCGGCGAGAGGGGGCGATCCTCTTTCATCGGGGACTGGCCACCTACACCTCTCCGCGGAAGCTCACCGGAGAGTCGCTCCGCTACATGTGGGAACATACCAGGAATTACTGGTCAATCGCTTGGTTGGGGAGGGCGAGATGAGCGACCTCCCCCTGAAGCTGGCCGGCCTTCCCCTCTTCCTCCCCATGGAATTTATCGCAGCGTTTATCAGGCTGGAGATCCGGGGGCGGGAGCATATTCTCCCCGGAGCCTACATCCTCTGTCCGACGCACAGGGGCGAGCTCGACCCCTATTTCATTCGCCGCGCACTCCAGGACAAGTTAACCTTTGACAAGCGCAATCGGTATCTGTTTCGGTTGGAGTTCGGCCCGGGGGTGCGTCGGTTGTTTTCGGCCTATTGGGGCGGCTGGATCGTGGAGGAGTCCGGCCCCAATCTCAAAGCCCTCCGCGGGGCAATGGAGTGGCTCGAGCAGGGGCGCCCAGTGACCATCTTCCCCGAAGGCCACCGACATGGCCAAGGAGTGATCCACCGGGGGGCAGCCTTTCTCGCCGGCCGCTCGGGAAGGCCGATCCTCCCTCTGGTCATCGACCAGGGGGCCTTCGTCGGTGAGGGGACCCCGTTTTATGCCTTTCCCTTCCGCGTCCTCCGGCGCTACCTGCGGGAGGCCCCCCGGGTGACCCTGACCTTCCGCCCACCGCTGTGGCCCGACCTTGAGCGGTATCGCCGCGAGGGACGGCGGTACCTTGAGGCCCTCACGGTAGAGATAGGAAAGAAGCTCTTCGGGAGCGAGCTGGAGGTGGTCGGGTGAAGGTCTGTCTGTATCTGGAGAGCAAGGATCTCCTAGCCAGATCGGGATTTAGGACCGCCTTCCAGCACCAGTTACGCGCCCTGAAGCTTGCCGGAGTAGAGGTGACCAGCAACCCCAAGGATAGTTATGACATCCTCCACCTCCACTGGTTCGGGCCCCGCTCGCTCTACTACCTTCAGCGGGCCAAGCGAGAGGGGATCAAAGTGGTGGCCCACGCTCACAGCGTCGGCTCCTATGATCTCAAGGACAGCTTTACCTTTGCTAATCTGGTCGCCCCGCTCTATGAGCAGTATCTGCGGTTCTTCTATTCCCATGCCGACTATATCTTTGTCCCCTCGGAGCGGGCGCGGGAGCTTCTCCGGAGGGAGAGGCTGGAGCGGATCGCCGTGGTAAGCAACGGAATCGATCGGGAGCGGTTCCGCTTCTCCCGGGGGAAGCGGGAGGAGTTCCGCCGGAGGCTCGGCCTGAGGCGGTTCACCGTCTTCTCCGCGGGGAACATCATCCCCCGCAAGGGGGTAAGCGATTTCATCGACGTCGCCACCCAGTTGCCCCAGTTTGACTTCATCTGGTACGGTTACCGCTGGCGGAAGCTGTTGACTTTTTATCCGAAGATGCACCGGAAGATCGCTCGGCNNAAGATCGCGCGGCGCTCCCCCAACGTGCGCTTGCCCGGCTTCATGAGCGACACCCAAGGGGCCTTCTCCGCTGCCGATGCCCTCTTTTTCCCTAGCTGGGGGGAGAACCAGCCGTTGGTGATTCTGGAGACGGCCTCCCTGGGTCGGCCGTTGATCGTCCGCGACCTTCCAGAGTACCGCGGCTGGCTGGAGCACGGGGTCAATTGCCTCATGGGCCGGAATGTGAAGGAGTTTGTGGATCTAGTCAAGCGGGCGGCAGAGGATGAGGAGCTCCGCGGGAGACTTGCCCGAGGCGCGGAGGCTTTGGCGGAGGAGCACCGCTTGGAGCGGGTCGGCGAGCGGTTGAAGTTGCTATATCAACAGGTCCTCGACGGCGGTGAGGTTGAATAGGGTAGCGGTGTTCGGGCTGGACGGGGCGACCTTTGCGGTTATCAAAGCAGGGGTCAAAGAGGGGAAGCTTCCTCAGATGAGCCGGCTGCTGAAGGGGGGCGCCCACGGGGAGCTAGAAAGCACCATCCCCCCGATCACCGGCGCGGCCTGGAGCTCCTTCCAGACAGGAGTCAATCCCGGGAGACACGGGATATTCGATTGGCTGGCCCGGGAAAGGGAGAGCTATCGGCTCCGGCCAATCAACTCGCGAATGATCAAGCAGCCTCGCCTCTGGGACTATGCGGGAGAACACGGGGCTCGGGTCGCCATCGTCGGTGTCCCGGTCACCTATCCCCCACGGCCGGTGAATGGTTGCTTAATCAGCGGAATGTTAACCCCGCGGGAGGCCAGCTACACCCATCCCCCCGAGCTGGCTCGGGAGCTGGAAGCTCGGGTGGGAAGGTTCCCCTTTATTCCCGAGCACTGGCCGGGCCGCTACCGGGCCCGGGGGTGGGTGGACAACCTCAGGCGGTCGGTCGAGCTCCGGAAGCGGACTGCCAAATATCTGCTGAAAAAGCACCAGTGGGAACTGTTTATGGTCCATTTCATGGAGACCGACTCAATTCAACATCAGATGTGGCACCTTCAGGATGGGGTGGAGCGGCCGAGATACCGCGCCGCGGTCGAGGGAGACCCGATTCTGGAGATCTATCAGGCGGTCGATGAGGCGCTCAGCGAGCTGTTGGAGGAGCTGCCGCCGGGGACGGCCGTCTTCTTGCTATCGGACCACGGCTTTGGGCCCCTCTATTGGAACGTTTACTTGAATGTGTGGCTTCTCCAGCAGGGGCTCCTCGCGCTCAAGCGGGGCAGGAAAACTGCGCTCAAGCGGGCGGCCTTCAAGTTGGGGTTGACCCAGGAGGGGCTCTTCCCTTGGGCGGAGCGGCTTCGGCTCTTAGGAAGAGGGGCTAAGTTGCGCCACGGCCAGCTCCACGACCTGTTGGGGAGGTTTTTCCTCTCCTTTAATGATGTCGATTGGCAAAATACTCGCGCCTACTCCTACGGCAACATCGGTCAGATCTATCTGAATAGAAAGGGTCGTGAGCCGCAGGGGACCGTGGAGGNNTGGAGGAGGCCGAGGCAGAGGATCTGATTGAGAAACTGCTCGCCGAGCTCAGCGAGTTCGTAAATCCCCACAATGGGGAGCCGGTGATCGAGAGGATCTACCATAAGGAAGAGATCTATCACGGCGAACTGCTGGCCGACGCCCCGGAGATTCTATTCCTCCCGCGGCCAGGCTATATGACTCTGGGAGCGACCGACTTCCCCGCTGGCCAGGCCATCACGCCGACCTTCGCCGGTTCGGGGTGGCATACGCTGTTTGGGATTCTCATCGGGAAGGGGGCGGGGTTGAAGCGAGGCGAGATCCGGGGGGCGCGCTTGATCGACATGCTGCCAACCATCCTTTATGCGATGGGCTTGCCAATCCCCCGCCGCTTGGACGGCCAGGTGGTGGAGGAGTTGTTCACTGCCGAGTATCGGGAAGCGCATCCGGTAGAGTACTATGATCGAGGGAAAGGCCACGGGGCGGAGGCGCAGGAAGAGGAGCAGGAGGAGTGGGAAGCGGAGATCCGCCGAAGGCTTCAGGACCTGGGTTACATCTGAGGAGGCGCGATGAAGTGGAAAGGACCGCTCGTTCTGACCCTCTCCATTGCCATCGGGTTGGGGGTTCTCGCGGCGATCCTCTATTACGTCGGCTGGGAGATGATCGTCCTTGAGATTCTGGCCCTCGGCTGGCTGGGGTTTTTTATCCTGACCCTGAACTTCGTTCTGACCTTCTCCTTCTGGGTGCTCACCTGGAGGATAATCTTGATCTCTTACGGGGTTGACTCCACTTGGAGGGCGTTGTTCCGCGCCCTCCTCAGCGGCTACACCGTTAGCTATCTCACCCCGTCCATGTATTTCGGCGGAGAGCCGGTAAGGGTTTACCTCCTCTCCAAGGAGATAGGCGTTCCCCAACCGCGGCTCTACGCCACCGTGTTCGTCTCCAAGCTGTTGGAAGCGCTCAGCTTGGTCATCTTCGTTCTCCTCGGCGTTTTCTATGCCCTGTTTGTGGAGCACCTCCCCCCGATTCAACGGAAGTCGCTCCTCTACGGCACCGTCTTCCTCGGGTTCTGGGTTGTCCTGGGAATACTCAACTTCACCCTAAACCTCTATCTTGGAACGCGGTTGTGTCGGGGACTTCGGCGAATTCTTCCCTGGAAAGGAACCCTGCAGAAGGCTCTGGAGAAGGTCAAGGAGGTCGAGGAGGAGATCCATCGGGCCTTCCGCAGCTCAAATTTCCTCTTCACCGCGCTCGCCTTCCTCACCAGCTTCATCGCCAATCTCCTTATCTACCTGCGACCCCAGATCTTCTTCTATTTTTCCCAGGGCAAGATCTTCTCCTTCTCCAATCTCTCCTTGCTTTATGCCCTCTCCGTCGTCCTGGCCTCGTTGTTTTGGATCACCCCCGGAGGAATCGGAATCGCCGAAGGAGGGCGGATGGGGATCTTCGCTTTGGTGGGAATCGGGGAAGCGGGAGCAGTGGCCTTCTCCTTTGCCCTCAAGGCAGTCGAGTTGATCTTCGTCATCCTCGGGATATCGTTCCTGATGCAGTTTGGCCTATTCCGTTGGCGAAAGAGGATGAAGGGGTGAGCTAATGCTGCGCATCAGCTTAGCGGTATTGATATCCGTCTGCTCCCTATCGGGGATCCTATCGGCCGAGGTGCTCACCGTGGCCCTGGAAGGCATGGGAGAGGAGAGGGAACTTCTGCTTGGACTCAAGCAGAGCTCCTTTCGACTGCAATACCAGCTCACCTCCGCCGCCGCTGGGCTTGGGGGGATAGAACTGGGCCTCCTTCCCCCCCTGCCACCGATCAGTCGCCTAGGGATGGACTTTAAACCTTACCTGATGGTTGCCCCGGAGCGGGGGGTGACCGCGGGCCTCTTTGGGGAGATGAAGGAATTATCCGGCTTGGCCCTTTTGTCCGCCCTGACGGACCTGGCCTTCTCCACCACAGGAGCGATGCTCTTTTTCAAGGGGGAGTATGCTGTAGGAAATATCGGGCTGCGCGGGCACCTTCAACTGGATTGGGGCGCGCTGGCGGTCCCGCCTTGGGCCGGGAGGACGAAGGAGCCCTATTTTCCGGAGTGGGTCCTGGTCACCGGAGGTAGTCGCAACTCCGGTTACCTGCCCGGCTCTACCCTCTACATGGAGATCCGGCGACGTTTCTCCGAAGAGCTGACCCTGTCTGAGGGATTCACCACCCCCTTTGGTGGCTCACAGATCTCCCCTGGGATCCTGCTTAACGCCGAGCTGGGCAGCTTCGCCCTGCGCCTGCTGCGCCAGTTTCCCCAAGCGGAAGAGGAAGGCTATACCATGGTCTCCCTTGGCCTGCGCCAAGGGGTACTCTACAGCCCCGAGCAGAAGCGGGCAGCAATCCTTCAGGCCGATTTCAACCTCCGCTGGTTCCCCACCAGGAGTGAGACCGACTTTCTCTCCTACTACTCCACGGACGAGTTTGCCTTGCGCAACGAGGTCCACCTCACCTCCGCCGGCCTCTCCTACAGCTTGGCCTTGCAGTGGAGCTTCTAGTGAGTTAGCATCCTCCGGAGAGTCAGGAGGCTCCAGGCCCCACCGAGGCCCCCTAGCCCCATCCCGACCCCCACGGAGGACAGGGCTAAGGAGAGGACGACCGTGGAGTTACCCAACGCGGGAAGGAAGCGGTAGATCACCTCCATATTGCCCATCCCCCAGGTATGGGCAATATAAAGGCCGAGGACAATCAGAAGCGCGCCCGCCAGCCCCAAGAGCACGGCTAAGAGGATGAACGGGCCTCCCATCGTCCTTCTGGCCACTCCGGCGAGGTGGAGGAGCTGCAGTTCCCCCTTCCAGCTGGTGATCAAAGCGCGAATCGCGGAGCGAATGCCTGCCAGGGCCAAAAGCCCCAGCACGATCAAAAGAGCGAGGGAAACTGCCCGCATTCCCGCAATAGAGCGGAAAATTTCGTTCAAATAACCTGGCTCATGGGCGATCAAGCGGCTGATCCCGCCCAGCTCCCGCAGGCGCTCCTGCACGGAGGCGGCCTCCCGAGCATCTCGTAGGCCAATCTGAAAGAGATCCGCTTCGAGGTCCCGCGTCCCAAGCTGCACCAGCCCCGCCTTGATCTCCTCCGCAAAGATGAACTGGACACGGGCCACCTCCTCCCACTGGAGGATCTCCAGGTAGAGCTGGTCGATCTGGCTTGGAATAAGCTGGGCATCAAGCAGGGCCAACACCTCTCCCTCCTCCCCCTCGCCCAAGCCGCTCCAGAGGAGAAGAAAGAGGGTAAACACCGCGAGGAAGAGGGTCAGGGAGAGCCCCGCTACGGCGAGCGCCCGCAGTGGCCGACCCTTGAGCGAACGGAGGAGCTCCCCGAAGAGATGGAGACTACTGCTCATTTGGCCTCCGCTAGCCGGCCATCGTGAAGGAAGACGGCCCGCGCACCGAATCGCTTAGCCAGTCCTTCATCCTCAGTCGTGACCAGCATGGTGAGGCGCTTCCGTCGGTGAAGGCGGTCAAGGGCGTTCATCAGGGTAAGAATCCCTTCCTCATCGAGCCCATCGCAGGGCCCATCGGCGAGGAGCAGGATCGGTTCATGACAGACTGCCAGGGCAACTTGGGCCAGGGCTTGCTCTACCGCCGCGAGCTCCTGCGGGGAACGGCTGGCGAGGCTGGCCAATCCCAACGTCTCGAGGGTCTCCGAGGCTTTCCGCTGGGCCTCGCCTAGTGGAAAGCCCAACGCGCGCAGCTTGAAGATCAGGCCCGCCATTACCGTACCTTGATTCAAGATCAAAGGCTGATCGGGGACGATGCCCATTGCGCGGCGAAGCTGAAGGAGCCGACGAGGGCTGAGACGGGTCACATTCCGCTCGTTGACCAGGATCTGACCTCGTGGTGGCTGCAGCTCCCCCGCGAGCAGCTTGAGAAAGACGGTCTTCCCCGACCCCGGCGGGCCGATGAGGAAGATCCACTCTCCCCACTCCACCCTGAGGTAGACGTCATCGAGGATTACCCGCCCTTCGTCAGTGAAGAAGCTCAGCTCCGAAATCTGAATCATCAGGGTCATCCGGCCCTCCGCCTCGCCCGCAGATGCCGCATCCGCCCGCTATGGTCCTGGAATATCTCTATCCCATCGTAAGCTCCGCTAGCCGCGGCAAGCTCCTGCACCCCTGCCCCCTGCGCGGCGCCGATCTCCAGGTAGAGCCGCCCGCCCCGCCTCAGATAGGAGGGTGCCTCAATAATGATCTTCCGCAGCGCTTCTATGCCTCCCTCACCCCCATTCCAGGCCTCCCGTGGCTCGTGCTCCCGTACCTCCCGCGGCAGCTCCTTAATCTCTTCCTGACCAACATATGGCGGATTGGCCACGATTAAGTCAAATTGGCCCTCCAGCGCGGTAAACCAATCCGAGTTGAGGAAGGCAATCTCCCAAACGCCGTTCCGCAACGCATTCTCTTGCGCTAACTCCAAGGCGGACTGGGAGAGGTCAGTCGCGGTGATTCGACTTCGGGGAAGGAACTTGGCCAGGGCGATCGCGATCGCTCCCGAGCCAGTTCCGAGCTCGAGGATCTCCCATTCAACTCCAGGGTCAACCTCGCGGAGGATCAGCTCCACCAGCTCCTCCGTCTCCGGCCGTGGAATGAGAGCCCGCTCATCCACCCGAAGGATGAAGCCCATGAAATCCGCCTCGCCTAGCAGATACTGCAGAGGAACGCCCTCCCGACGGCGGATGAGCAGCTCGCGGAAACCGGTTACTTCCCCCCCGCTCAGGACCCGGTCAGGCTCGAGGTACAGCTCCAGCCGCTCCACCCCCAAGGCATGGGCGAGGAGTTCCTCCGCTTCAAAGCGAGCCTGCTCCACGCCGCTCTCTCGCAGACAATCCCTCGACGAGTCCAGGATCTTCCGCACTGTCCATCCGCCGTGCACGGCCATTGTTGAGATTAGCAGAGCAATTGCAGGGGTGTCAACCATGTGATATGATGGAACGGGAGGGCGTTGATCGATATTAAGCGCAGATTGGGTCATAGCAAGGAGGAGTGGTTATGACGAAGATATCATTCTATCTTATCCTGGTTGCCTTGGGGGCGCTGATCGCTTGGGGGGCGCGGCTCGCCCCGCCCCTCTTCGGCCTGACCGGATGGGAGACGAACTTGATCCTCGGCGGTTTGGGAGGGCTGGCGGTGGCGGGAATCTCCGCCGGCATCGCAACAGCCTTGGAGTGGCGGCTGGCCCGCGGTCGCGGGCGGAGCCTCCTCTCCGGAGCGCTGCTCGCCTTGGTGGGAAGCCTCGCCGGACTGGTGATCTACCTGATATTGGAGCTAATCTTCACCCCAAGGCCCGTCCTCCATCTCGCCGAGGGTCTGATTATCCTCTTTCTGGCCATCCTCGGTGGCCGGATCGGCTACCTGCGCCCCGCACCGCTGATGATGCTGCTGCAGGGCGGGGTGGAGAGGGGCAAGGGTTCTCCCAAACTCCTGGATACCTCGGTGATCATTGACGGACGCATCGGGGATATTGTCAAGACCGGCTTTATCGAAGGGAGGATCATCCTCCCCCAATTCATCCTCGACGAATTGCACAACATCGCCGACTCTTCGGACAACTTGAGACGACGGAAAGGCCGCCGCGGATTGGATATTCTGGGCGAGCTGACCCGGAATCCCCGGCTTGATGTGGAGACCTTGGATCGAGAATTCCCCCGCTCCATTGATGCCGATCGGAAACTGATCCAATTGGCCAAGGAGCTGGAGGCGAACATCATTACCACCGACTATAACTTGAATAAAGTGGCGAAGGTCGAAGGGGTCCGGGTGCTCAACATCAACGAGTTGGCCAACGCGGTTAAGCCGCGGTTCCTCCCGGGGGAGGAACTGGAGGTTGAGGTGATCGACCGGGGGGAGGAGATCGGTCAGGGCGTCGGCTATCTCGATGATGGGACCATGGTCGTGGTGGAGAACGGGCGGCGGTTTATCGGAAAGAAGATCCACGTCGTGGTCAACTCCAGCCTCCAGACCGAGGCGGGTAAGATGCTGTTTGTCCGGCCCAAGGGGGAGCACGTCAAAAGATGAGGCCGAGGGTCGCGGCCATCGTTCTCGCCGCGGGGCGCAGCGAGCGGATGGGCCAAAACAAGCTCTATCTTCCCCTCAAAGGGCGGCCCCTCCTTCTCCATTCCCTCGAACGATTCGACCGCTCACCGCTGATTGACGAACTGGCCGTCGTAGTTAATGGAGCTGAGGAAGAACGTTTTGAGAAGGAGTTTCTCGCCCAATATCAGTTTCAAAAGGAACTCCGAGTGGCCCTCGGCGGGCCGGAGCGACAGGACTCCGCCCTGGCTGGCCTGAGGGCCCTCCCCGAAGCGATCGACCTGGCCTTGGTCCACGACGGAGCGAGGCCTTTCTTCTCTGAGGGTCTCGTACAGAGGCTAGTTGAGGCGGCCGGGGAATACGGCGCGGCGGTCCCCGGTCTGCCGATGAAGGNNGATGAGGAGGGGTTTTCCAACGAGGAGATCGACCGCTCCCGTCTCTTCCGAATCCAGACCCCACAGTGCTTCTCTTATGCGCTCCTGCGCCGCTCCTTGGAGGAGGCGACTGCGCAGGGCAAGTATTTTACAGACGATGCCGGGGCGGTGGCTGCTTTTTCTGGTGTTAAAGCGAAGCTCATCCCGGGGGAGGAGACCAATATCAAGATTACCACCCCGCTCGATCTGAAAGTGGCTATGGCACTGTCGGAGCTGGGAAGAGATTAGTCAGCCGGTGTGAGCCAAGCCTGCTCCGTGAAGATCAACGGGCATTCGGCGGCAAGGGAGTTCGAGCAATACCCTAAGAAGGGACAGCAGGGCTCATCGCTCGGCGAACGGGTTTCTGTGCGACGACCTGCGGCGGGCATCAAGGTGGGCGAGGGGCTTGGCCCGGCAGGCCGCCGGGCCAAGCTGTCGCTGCAGCAGTTCCAACCTCCTCTTGCGCTCCGCAGGAATGGTCACGGTCGAGCTTAACCGATGTGGTCTGTGAGGTCGGTAACCGAGACTACTCAGCTTTTGCGACAACCAAGCCAGTCAGCCCCTTTATCGTGTAGAAACTATTTGGTATAAGTGAGGCTAGAGGAGGTGGGTGATCGATGCGCCTATATCTTGTCCAGCATGCCGAGCCCAAGCCGAAGGAAGAGGACCCCGCGCGGCCCCTCTCGGAGAAGGGCAGGGAGGATATCAACAAGGTTTCAAAATACCTCGGCCGCCACGGGAATATTCGGGTAGGCGAGATCAAGCACAGCGGGAAGCTACGAGCGGAGCAGACGGCTCGGGCCTTGGCCGAGGAACTCACACCCGCCAAGGGGATTGCAAAGAAGGAAGGACTTGAACCCTTGGCAGATGCCGGGTTTTGGGCGGAGCAGATCGAGGAGAGCGATGAGGA
>JABAHQ010013843.1_pt1 | contig 22290 bp, 20 predicted proteins | sample 7062091 | NCBI WGS metagenome assembly JABAHQ01 (sample SAMN14534359, study PRJNA622989) | marine sediment metagenome | biome: marine biome [ENVO:00000428]; feature: marine pelagic biome [ENVO:01000023]; material: deep marine sediment [ENVO:00002113] | place: India: Gulf of Kutch | collected...
GGACAAGCGCAGCCCATGCCTCTAGAATGCAGCCCCAGCGCGCGGCACCGGCCAGCTCGGATCGCGCGAGCCGCTTCGATCCATCGGGCGCAGCATCCGGTGCGCCGACCAGCCTGAGGACAATCCATGAGAACGATCAGCAACACGCCTTACGCCGACCTGGAGGTCGGTCAGCAGGCGAGCTACGAAAAACACGTCGAGGAAAAGGACATCCAGCTGTTCGCCGCGATGTCCGGTGATCGCAACCCGGTGCACCTGGATGCCGAGTTCGCTGCCGGTACCCTGTTCAAGGAGCGCATCGCCCATGGCATGTTCAGCGGCGCGCTGATCAGCGCCGCGGTCGCCTGCACCATGCCTGGCCCAGGCACCATCTACCTGGGCCAGACCATGAAGTTCACCCGTCCGGTGAAGATCAACGACACGCTGACCGTGCGCCTGGAAATTCTCGAGAAGCTGCCAAAGAACCGCGTGCGCATCGCCACCCGGGTGTTCAACCAGAACGACGAACTGGTGGTCGACGGCGAAGCCGAAGTGCTCGCCCCGCGCAAGCAGGAAACCGTCGAACTGAAGGAGCTGCCGCCGATTTCCATCGGCTGAGCATTTCCAGGTTCGCCACCGGTTGGCGACGGCAAATGAAGAGGGCGCCCGAGCGGCGCCCTCTTCATTTCTACCGCGCCTGTCGGCAGGGAGCCGGCCCCGGACGGGGGACAGGCACAAGGCTATTACGGCCTTTGGCTACGCCCCGTGCACTTCCCGCCGGAAGGATGCCGATCCGATCACGCGCGTCGACCATCCAGCGAGCAGTACAAAAAGAACAACAACGGGACCCTCACCCATGCTCATTCGCTCGATCGCTCACTGGCGCCTGGCGGCGCTGCTCCTCGGCGGCTTGCCGCTGGCCGTGCCATCCGCTTCGGCTGTTCCGCTCGACCCTGGCGCGGACGAGGCCCTGCTCTACTACCAACGCGCCGACGGCGACTACAACGGCTGGGGCCCGCACCTGTGGAACACCGCCGACTGCAACGGCAGTGCGACCGAAACCAGCTGGACGCAACCGCTCGCGGCGGCGGAGACCGACCCGGAGCATGGCGCGCTCTACCGCATCCCACTCAGCGCCGACGCCAGCTGCCTGAACCTGATCATGCACAAGGGCGATGAGAAGGATCTGGGCGGTACCGACCTGGTCTGGCGCTTCGACGAACTGGGCCGTCGCGTCTTCACGGTCAGCGGCAACCCGCAATTGTCCAGCACGCCAATAAGCGGCAGCGCCGTGGCGATCAAGGGCGCCCGTGCGCACTGGCTCGATCCGTTCACGCTTGCGCTGGTGGGCGGCGCACCGGGCGCCAGCCGCGTCGAGCTGCGCTATGCCCACGATGCCAGCATTCGCATCGACAGCGAGGCGCGTACCGTCAGCGGCGGACAGGCGCTGGCGATGCAACCGGCCAGCCTGCGCAACGGCCTCAGGCGCCAGCACCCGCATCTGGCCGATGCCCCGGCGTACCGGATCAAGGCCAGCGCACATGCCCTGCGTCGCGCCGTGATGAGCCAACTGGTGGTGGTCGCCTATGACGCGGACGACCGGGTTATCGATGCCACCGAAGTGCAGACCGCCGGCATCCTCGACATGCTGTTCGCCTACAACGGTGAGCTGGGTGCAACGCTCGATGGCAGAGGTGTGTCCTTCAAGCTCTGGGCACCGACCGCACAGCGGGTTCGCCTGCATGTTTTCGATGCGTCCAAACGGCTGCTACCGGGATACCCCAAGCCTATGCGGGAGCGGCTCGGCGTCTGGAGCCTGGAAGGTCCGCGTTCGCTGGATCGGCAGTACTACCAGTACGAAGTCACCGCCTACCGACCCAGCACCGGCAGGATCGAGACGACGCTGGTCAGCGACCCCTACGCCCTGAGCCTGTCACGCAACAGCCAGTACGCCCAGGTGGTCGACCTGAATGCCGATGATCTCAAGCCCGCCGGCTGGGATGCGGTGCGTCCGCCACGCCCAGAGCGCCCTGAAGCGAGCGTGATCTACGAAACCCACCTGCGTGATTTCAGCGCCAGCGACGCCAGCCTGCCGGCCGCGCTGCGCGGCACCTACGCCGCGTTTACCCGACCTGACAGCAACGGCATGCGGCACCTGCGCGACCTGCAGAAGGCCGGGCTCACCCACGTCCAGCTGCTGCCGGTGTTCGACATCGCGACCATCGACGAAGACCCCGCCCGGCGGATCAACCTCGACGATCCCTTCGCCAAGCTCTGCGACCTCTCGGACCAGGCCCGCCAGCGCTGGGCGCAATACTGCAGCGCGGCAAGCATCCGCCAGGTGCTGCAGGGCTTCGACCCGGCCAGCGGCCAGGCGCAGTCACTGTACGACGACCTGCGCGGGCTGGATGACTTCAACTGGGGCTACGACCCCTTCCACTTCACCGCGCCCGAGGGCAGCTACGCCAGCAATGCCGAAGGCGTGCAGCGCATCATCGAGTTCCGCCAGATGGTGCAGGCCCTGGCCGGTAACGGCCTGGCCACGGTGATGGACGTGGTCTACAACCATACCAACGCCTCCGGCCTGGCTGACAAATCGGTTCTGGACAAGGTCGTGCCCGGTTACTACCACCGCCGCAACCCCACCACCGGCGCGGTCGAAACCTCGACCTGCTGCGAGAACACCGCCAGCGAGCACCGCATGATGGCCAAGCTGATGATCGACTCGCTGAAGGTCTGGGCCCGCGACTACAAGATCGCCGGTTTTCGCTTCGATCTCATGGGTCACCACATGCGCGAGCAGATCGTCGATGCGTATCGCGCGGTCCGCCGCATCGATCGCGAGACCTATTTCTACGGCGAAGGCTGGGAATTCGGCGAGGTCGCCGGCAATGCGCGCGGCATCAATGCCAACCAGCTGAACATGGCCGGCACCGGTGTCGGCACATTCAACGATCGACAGCGTGATGCGGTACGCGGCGGCAGCCCCTTCGATGGCGGCGACAGCATCCGCCGCAACCAGGGCTTCGCCAACGGGCTCTACCTGCGACCCAACGAGCTGAGCGGCGCCGGGGCTCAGGAAAAAGCGCAACTGCTGCACGCCGCCGACCTGATCCGCGTCGGCATCGCAGGCGGGCTGCGCGATTTCCAGTTCGTCACCGNNTACGTCTCCAAGCACGACAACCAGACGCTGTGGGACATCAACCAGTACAAGTTCGCCAGCAGCCTGTCGGTTGCCGACCGGGTCCGTCTGCACCTGGTGGCGCTGTCGGTGCCGCTGTTCAGTCAGGGCGTGCCGTTCATTCATCTCGGCTCCGACATCCTGCGTTCAAAGTCCATGCAGCGCGACAGCTACGACTCGGGGGACTGGTTCAACGCGGTGGATTTCAGCTACCAGGACAACAACTGGAACAAGGGCTTGCCACGCGCAGACAAGGACGGCGACAACTGGCCGCTGATTCGCAGGATCATCGTCGATCCACAGGCCAAACCGGGCAGCGCCGACATCGTCGCAGCGAAACGACGTTTTCTCGAGCTGCTGAGCATCCGCAGCGACAGCCCGCTGTTCCAGCTGGAAAGCGCCCGCGAGGTGCAACGGCGCCTGCATTTCCACAATACCGGGCCAGAACAGCTGCCTGGAGTGATCGCCTTCAGCCTGGCGGATAATCCACGTGAGGGGCGCGACCTGGACCGCCGCTACAGCGCTTTGATGGTGGTGATCAATGCATCGGACAAGCGGGTTCGCCTGCCGGCCGCCGATGGCTATCGGTTGCATCCGGTGCTCAAAGCCTCGGTCGACCCGATCAACCGTCAGGCAACGGTAAGCAATGGGATGTTCGAGGTTCCGGCATTCACGACGACGGTGTTCGTCCAGCCCCAGACCCGTCGATAAATCGCGCGCAAAAAAAAGGCGACCATAGGTCGCCTAAATGCCTTGCGTGCTCTTTGAATCTGGAAGAACTCAGCGCTTCTTGTGCGCGTCCTTCCAGATGAAATATCCGAAGCCTCCGAGGAAGGCGACCATCAGGCCGACCGTGACCACCCCTGCGAGCACCACATTATCGACAAACATGAGACCTACCTCCGAAACCTGATTCGCTGTTCGATGGGTTCAAGGTAAACCCGGGCGACCGGGAAAAAATTGACCCGCGTCAATGGCCGCAAGATGCCGATCCCAGGCACGCGCAACGACTGATCCAGGTCAAGAAAACGGGGGTATCAGGAAGGAAACGGGGGCGATTCCGCCGCCGAACGCATGAAGCGCGAATAGCGGCATTGGGCACTAATAACGAAACGGTATGAAACGCAGATAGGTAGAAGTGGGTGACGTTCAGCGTTTCTTCGAGGGCTTCTTGCCCTTCTTTTTCGGCTTGCCAAGTGGCAGGACCTGCTCGAAGGTCTTGCGCATCTCCTCGAGTCGCTTGTCGTTCAGGTCGTGAATGCGGCGGGAACGTTCGGCGCTGAAATCGATCAGGTTCTCGTCACTACTCATGTGGTTGGTCTCGGTGGATCAGGCGAAAGGTCAGGTTGAGACGCGGCTGCGATACCTTGCTGGTCCGCGCGATCTGATGTTGCCAATGATGCTGCGTGGCGCCACTCATGACCAGCAACGAACCATGTCCCAGAAGCAGCGAATGCTGAATCCGTCCAATGCCCTTGCGCCGCAGGTCGAAGCGCCGCTCGGCTCCCAGGCTCAACGATGCCACGACAGGATTGCGGCCCAGCTCGACTTCGTCGTCACTGTGCCAGCCCATGGCATCGCCGCCGTCGCGATACAAGTTGAGCAACACGCCATTGAAGCGGTGCCCCGTTTCGCGCTCCAGGCGCTGACGGACCCCCTGCAACAGCGGCGTCCAGGCCAGCGGCTCATGCTGCAGGCCGGAATAGCGATACGCTGCCTGCGAATCGCCGTACCAGGCCACCAGTCTCGGCACCGCGACCTGGCGGCCGTAGAGGCGTATCTCCGGCTGCGTCCAGGGCGTGGCAAGGATCAGCTCCTGCAGCCAGGCATCGGCGGTATCGCTGTCGACCCAGGCCGCTCGGTAGTTCAGCGCTGCATCGGGCAGCTCGATCGATGGAACATGGCGCGGGCCGCTCGCAGGCACATCAGACCTCGACATCGACCCAGAGCCCTTGGCGCGGCAGTTCTTCGAGCGCGGCCTGATCCTGCTCGTCGGTCTCGCCCTTGGCCAGCTCCTCCGGGGTATAGCCGCGACGCTGCCGCCGCCGTTGCTCGTCGCGCAGCATTTCCGCGCTCTCCTGCGGATGCCGGCGGTCGAGCGTGACGGCGCTTTCGTCGGAGCTCGCCTGTACGGGTGTCACCGGCGCCACCTCGGGGCGTGGCTTGACCACGTCCTGCTGGGCGGCAACCGGAATCACGCCGGTTGGAATGGGTGGCAGCATGCTGATGGCCCTCCTTACCTGTGAGTCGGCGCGGCACCGGTCAACTTTAACAGGACCGCTACACTTCATGCGTCGAGCAGTCGCCATCGGCGTCGCTCTCCCGGCGACGTTCCGTTACCATAGCCGGCTTTTTCACAGCGGGAGGCAGCATGGCGCAGCAGTATCTACCGGGGCAACGCTGGATCAGCGACAGCGAGGCGGAACTCGGCCTCGGAACCATCCTCACTCAGGATGGACGGATGCTCACCGTGCTTTACCCGGCGACCGGCGAAACCCGTCAGTATGCGACGCGCAGTGCGCCACTGACCCGCGTACGCTTCGTCCCGGGAGACGAGATCACCCACTTCGAAGGTTGGAAGATGACCGTGCGCGAGGTCGATGACGTCGATGGCCTGCTGGTCTATCACGGCCTGACCGCGCAGAACGAAGCCCGCACCCTGCCGGAAACCCAGCTGTCGAACTTCATCCAGTTCCGCCTGGCCAGCGACCGCCTCTTCGCCGGCCAGATCGACCCGCTGGCCTGGTTCAGCCTGCGCTACCACACCCTGCAGCACCAGAGCGCCCAGTTGCAGTCCTCGCTGTGGGGCCTGGGTGGCGTGCGTGCACAGCCCATCGCGCACCAGCTGCACATTGCCAAGGAGGTCGCCGACCGCATCGCCCCCCGCGTGCTGCTGGCCGACGAGGTAGGTCTGGGCAAGACCATCGAAGCCGGCCTGATCATCCATCGCCAGCTGCTCTCCGGCCGCGCCAGCCGGGTGCTGATCCTGGTTCCGGAAAACCTCCAGCACCAATGGCTGGTGGAAATGCGTCGCCGCTTCAATCTGGAAGTCGCGCTGTTCGATGCCGAGCGCTTCATCGAGAGCGATGCCAGCAACCCGTTCGAAGACACCCAACTGGCGCTGGTGTCGCTGGAGTGGCTGAAGGAAGACGAGCGCGCCCAGGATGCGGCCTTCGCCGCCGGCTGGGACCTGCTGGTGGTGGACGAGGCGCACCATCTGGTCTGGCACCCGGAAAGTGCCAGCGCCGAATACCGGCTGGTCGAACAGCTGGCGGAAGTGATCCCCGGCGTGCTGCTGCTCACCGCCACCCCGGAGCAGATGGGCCTGGAGAGCCACTTCGCCCGCCTGCGCCTGCTCGACCCGGATCGCTACCACGACCTCGACGCCTTCCGCGCCGAGAGCTCCAGCTACCAGCCAGTGGCCGAAGCCGTGCAGGAACTGCTCGACGAGGGTCGTCTCTCGCAGCAGGCTCATCAGACCATCCATGATTTCCTCGGCGCCGAAGGCGAAGCCCTGCTCGCCGCCGCCACCGATGGCGATATCGAGGCCAGCAGTCGGCTGATCCGCGAGCTGCTCGACCGTCACGGCACCGGCCGCCTGCTGTTCCGCAATACGCGCGCCGCCGTTCAGGGCTTTCCCGAGCGCCAGCTGCACCCCTACCCGCTGCCCTGCCCCGCCGAATACATGGAGCTGCCGCTGGGCGAGCACGCCGAGCTGTATCCGGAAGTCGCCTTCCAGAGTCAGCAGGAACCGGCCGACGAGCAGAATCGCTGGTGGCAGTTCGACCCGCGTGTCGAGTGGCTGATCGACACCCTGAAGATGCTGAAGAAGTACAAGGTGCTGGTCATCTGCGCCCACGCCGAGACCGCGCTGGATCTGGAGGACGCGCTGCGCGTGCGCTCCGGCATCCCGGCCACGGTATTCCACGAAGGCATGAGCATCCTCGAACGTGACCGCGCCGCGGCCTACTTCGCCGACGAGGAGTTCGGCGCGCAGGTGCTGATCTGCTCGGAAATCGGCAGCGAAGGCCGCAACTTCCAGTTCAGCCACCATTTGGTGCTGTTCGATCTGCCGGCTCATCCTGACCTGCTCGAGCAGCGCATCGGCCGCCTCGACCGTATCGGCCAGCAGCACACTATCCAGCTGCACGTGCCCTATCTGGAAACCAGCCCGCAGGAGCGCCTGTTCAAGTGGTACCACGAAGCGCTGAACGCCTTCCTGGCCACCTGCCCGACCGGCAATGCCCTGCAACATCAGTTCGGCCCGCGCCTGCTGCCGCTGGTGGAAGATGGCGATGACGACACCTTCCAGGGCCTGATCGACGAAGCCCGCGCCGAGCGTGAGCGCCTGGAAGCCGAGCTGCATGCCGGCCGCGACCGTTTGCTGGAACTCAATTCCGGCGGTGGCGAGCAGGGCAAGGCGCTGGTGAACGCCATCGAGGAGCAGGACGACCAGTTCGCGCTGCCGATCTACATGGAGCAGCTGTTCGATGCGTTCGGCATCGACAGTGAAGACCACTCGGAAAATGCCCTGGTGCTGCGCCCCAGCGAAAAGATGCTGGACGCCAGCTTCCCGCTGGGCGACGACGAGGCCGTGACCATCACCTACGACCGCGAACAGGCGCTAGCCCGCGAAGACATGCAATTCCTCACCTGGGAACATCCCATGGTGCAGGGCGGCATGGACCTGGTGCTGTCCGGATCCATGGGCAACACCGCGGTGGCGCTGATCAAGAACAAGGCGCTCAAGCCGGGCACCGTGCTCCTCGAACTGTTGTTCGTCAGCGAGGTGGTGGCGCCGCGCGCCCTGCAGCTGAGCCGCTTCCTGCCGCCGCTGGCGCTGCGCTGCCTGCTCGACGGCAACGGCAACGACCTGGCGGCCAAGGTGGCCTTCGACACGCTCAACGATCAGCTGGAAAGCGTGCCACGCGCCAGCGCCAACAAGTTCGTCCAGGCCCAGCGCGACGTGCTGGCCACGCAGATCGCCGCCGCCGAGGCCAAGATCAAGCCGCGCCATGTCGAACGCGTCGCCGAAGCCCAGCGCAAGCTCAAGGCCGGGCTGGACGAAGAGCTTGCCCGACTGGTGGCCCTGCAGGCCGTCAACCCGAGCGTGCGTGACAGCGAAATCGAAGCGCTGCGCCAGCAACGCGAGGACGGTCTGGCGGCACTGGAAAAGGCCGCCCTGCGCCTGGAAGCGATACGCGTACTGGTTGCCGGATAAGCTGGCGCATTCCGGCCCTGACCGGCGGGCTGAGGCCCGCCCCCAGGGCCACGTGCGAAGCTAACCGCGCTCCGCCCGGGCGATGCACCAGTAGGCCGCAATTCGGGTGACCAGCGCCTTCGGCCCCTCGGCGTAGAGCCGCCGGCCAAGGCGCAGCGCTCGTTGCTGCAGCTGCTCGCGGCGCTGCTGGATACAACGCTGCAACTGTTCTCGAGTCTCCGGCGCGCCGAACAGATCGGGCTCGCGCTCCATCAGCTGGGCCATCATCGCCAGGTCATGGTCATCGCCCAAGGCATCGGCGACCTGCTTGAGCTGATCGGCGCGGCTTTCCAGCGCGTCCGGCCAGCACGGCGAAAGCAGCTGGCAGTGATACCAATGATCCTTCACCCGCTTGCGCCACTCGTGCAGCAGCTCGTCCGAAGCATCCCGTTCCGCCCGTGCCAGATCCCGCACGCCGTCGCTGTAGGTGCGGCGCAACCCGTTGGCGAGCAGCCCGAAGCCCTTGCCGGACAGCTTCCAGTGCTGCATTTCCTGGGTCAGCGCACGCAACTCACCCAGCACTTCGGCCAGCTCCGCGTCGAAATCCGCGTGCACCTCGCCATCCGGCGCGGCGCGCTGCTGCAGTTGCAGGCGAATCTGGCGGAACGCGTCGCTGACGAACAGTGGCTGGTTGGCCCGTGCCAGGGCGTCCCAGCTTTCCAGCATCGCCGCGGCATCGCGGGACTCGGCCAGGCGCCGCCCCACGTCGCGCAGCCGCCGGTTGTCGAGCTTGAAACGTGCACCGAGCGGCTCGCGTACCAGCCGCAACAGGGCTCGCAGTTCCTTGAAGCGCTTGCGCGCCTGATGCACCCCTTCCGCGCGCTCATCCGCCTCGACCGTAAGCGCCTGGATCGCCTTGTCGATGCGCTGCAGGGCGGCCTTGCGCACTTCCTTGGCGGCGTTGCGAGTAGGTCGGATGCGATAGGCCATCGAATTGCTCTCCATGAAGACGCTCCGCTTGAGCACCGTTAATGGGACCCGCAGCCTGCACCCGACGTTGACCCGTCAGTGTGAAGTTTTTGTGTCAGCGAATGACGTTGCGGCCCGGCTCAACCGTAGCGCTTGCGCGCCTCGATGGCCAACCCGCTGCCGATGCTGCCGAAGCGGTTGCCCTCGACATGGCGCGCCCGCGGCAGCAACCCGGCGACGCTATCGCGCAACGCGGGAATGGCGCTGGAACCGCCGGTGAAAAACACCGTGTCGACCTCCTCGGCACGCACCCCGGCATCGGTCAGCAGCTGCTTGATGCTGGCACCGATGCGTTCGAGCAGCGCGGCGATGGCGCTCTCGAAGCCCTGCCGGCTCAGCTCGACCCGCAGGTCCGGCTCGATGCGCTGAAAATCGATGGCGAAACGCTGCTGCTCGGTCAGCTCGATCTTGCCCTGCTCCACCTGCATCGCCAGCCAGTGGCCGGCGCGCTGCTCGATCAGGCGGAACAGCCGGTCGATGCCGGTGGGATCGACGATGTCGTAGCGCATGCTCTGCAGCGCGCGCTGCGACGCCGGGGCGTAGACCGCGTTGATGGTGTGCCAGGTGGCGAGGTTGAGGTGGGTGCTGGTGGGCATCGGTGCATCGCTTTTCATCCGGCTGCCATAGCCGAACAGCGGCATCACGCCGTGCAGGCTGAGCTGCTTGTCGAAGTCGGTGCCGCCGATATGCACGCCGCCTGTCGCGAGGATGTCCGCCTGCCGGTCGTCCACCGCACGGCGCTCGGGCGACAGGCGCACCAGCGAGAAGTCGGAGGTACCGCCGCCGATATCCACGATCAGCACGCGCTCCTCGCGCTCGATACGCGACTCGTAGTCGAAGGCCGCGGCGATCGGCTCGTACTGGAAGGACACCTCGCCGAAGCCGATCTTGCGCGCAGCCCCCGCCAGGGTCTCGGACGCCTCGCGGTCGGCCTGCGGATCATCGTCGACGAAGAACACCGGCCGGCCCAGCACGACCTCCTCGAAAGGTCGGCCCGCCGCGGCTTCTGCCCGCTGTTTGAGGGTGCCGAGAAACAGCCCGAGGATATCCTTGAACGGCATGGCGCTGCCCAGCACGGTGGTTTCGCTCTTCAGCAGCTTGGAGCCAAGCAGGCTCTTGAGCGAGCGCATCAGTCGGCCCTCGTAGCCTTCGAGGTACTCGTCCAGCGCCTGGCGACCGTAGACCGGGCGGCGCTCTTCGAGATTGAAGAACACCACCGAGGGCAGCGTCGGCTGGTCACCTTCCAGTGCGATCAGTGGATCGACATCCGGCCGCCACCAGCCGACCGTGGAATTGGAGGTGCCGAAATCGATGCCGCAGGCGCGGGCAGGTGAAGCGTTGAACATGGTGTGGTCCGCGGGTACAGAAAAAACGGCCGCGCAGTGTAATGGAGGTAGCACCCGCTTGCAGGCCTATCGTCGGCTGCCGCAGCCAAGGGTTCTACCCGCAAAAAAAATGCCCGGCCATCACTGGTCCGGGCACAAACCCCATGACGCAACGCCCTGTCAGGCAGGCACCGCCTCCGCACCAGGCGCCCCGGCAGTCATTCTGGCCGTCATGCGCTTGGCATCGGCACAGAAGGTCCGTGAAGCCTGGAACAGGAACACCATGGTCAGCAGCAGCGACGCCGGAATCAGGTACATCGCGCCGTGCAGCCCTTCGGCGCGGAACGCCTCGGCCATTTCGCCAGCCCCTGCCGCCAGCATCGCCGCTTCGGCGAAATGGTCCGAGAGCAGCCCCACCACCACCGTGCCCATGCCACCACCGAGCAGGTACAAGCCGGCAAAGAACAGCGCCATGGCCGTGGCCCGCAGGCGCGGCTCGACCACGTCCTGGATCGCGGTGTAGACGCAGGTATAGAAGTTGTAGGAGAACAGCCAGCCGATGCTGAAGACCGCAACGAACAGGCCCACGTCGATCCGCCCGGCGAGCAGCGCGTAACCGGTCGCGAGCGTGGCGATCAGCATGCTCACCGCGGCGAACATCAGCCGGCCGCGGGCGAAGCGCTGATGGATGCGATCGGCGACCCAGCCGCCTAGGGTGAGGCCGATCAGGCCGGTCAGGCCGACGATCACACCGGTGGCGACCGAGGCATTGACCAGCGAAACCCCGTGATAGCGCATCAGCAATGGCACCATGAAAGCGTTGCAGGCGTAGGTGGCGAAGTTGAATGCCAGCCCGGCCATTACCAGCCACCAGAAGGTCCGGATCGACAGCACCTTGCGGATCGGCTGCTGCACGGGTTCCTGCGAGACCTTGACGATCTCGGCCGCGCCGCGCGTGGGCTCGCGGATCAGGAAGATGAACACCGCCAGCACCAGCCCGGGCACCGCGGCGATGAAGAAGGGCGCACGCCAGCTGCCGAAGAACTCGACCATGGAACCGATGGTGAAGAAGGCCAGCAGCAGCCCCAGCGGCAGGCCCAGCATGAAGATGCCCATGGCCCGGGCCCGCTTGTGCGCCGGAAACAGGTCGCCGATCAGCGAGTTGGCCGCCGGCGCGTAGCTGGCCTCGCCGATACCGATGCCCATGCGAATCAGCAGGAAGCTCCAGAAGTTCCAGGCCAGCCCGTTGATAGCCGTCAGGCCGCTCCAGGCGGTGAGCCCCCAGCCCATGATCTTGCGCCGCGAGCCGAGGTCGGCCATGCGCCCCAGCGGCAGGCCGGCAATGGCGTAGACGATGGTGAAGGCGGTGCCGATCAGGCCGAGCTGGAAGTCGTTGAGGCTCCACTCCAGCCGGATCGGCTCGGCGATGATGGCCGGGATGGTGCGATCGAAGAAGTTGAACAGATTCGCCAGAAACAGCAGAAACAGCACGCGCCAGGCGTTGGAAGCTTGGGTGGAAGGCTGCATGACGTCGGTCTCGATTGTTCTTATATTCCGGCCGCAGACCAGCCGGGACTCGACAATGACTCTAGAGTCTGTGCCTGCTCCTGTCTCCGAACATCAGCCTCGCTTATGCCGCGCGATGGTTCAGCGGGCGCACCATTCGGCGAGCCAGCCGAGGCTGGCCTCGCTGCCCTGCTCGCCCGGCTTGTATTCGGCGCCCAGCCAGCCCTGGTAGCCGCCGGCCTTCAGCGCCTGCAGCGCCGCCGGGAAGTCCACCTCGCCGGTACCGGGCGCGCCGCGCCCGGGGCAATCGGCAAACTGCACATGACCGATGCGCCCGGCCAGCCGGGCGATGCAGTCCGGCAGGTCCAGCCCCTGACGGGCCATATGGTAGAAGTCCAGCTGCGCCATGCAGTTGGGGTGCTCGACCCGCTCCAGCAGCGCAAGCAGGTCGGCCGCGCTGTTGATCAGAAATCCCGGCATGTCCAGCGGGTTGATCGCCTCGCAGAGCACGCGGATGCCGAGCAGCTCGAAGGCATCGGCGGTCTTCCACAGGTTGCGCTCCAGGGTCTCCAGCGCCAGTTCGCGTTCGACACCCTCGGCCAGGCGCCCCGGCAGCACGTTGACGCAGGCCGGGCGCACCATGAGCGCGTAGTTCAGCGCCTCCTGCAGGGCGGCATCAAAGGCGTCCTGCCTCTCCGGTACCGCCGCCAGCCCGGGGCCGCCCTGCATCAGGTCGCCGGCCGGCAGGTTGATCAGCACCAGCGGCAGGCCGGCGCGCTCGAGTTGGTCCTTCAGCCGGATGGCCGGGACTTCGTAGGGGAACTGGATCTCCACACCATCGAAGCCGGCGACGCGGGCCGCGAGGATGCGCTCGATCAGCGGCAGCTCGGTGAACAGCAGCGAGAGGTTGGCCGCGATCTTCACTGGTCGCCCTCCCGGTACATCTGCACCAGCGTTGCCGGATCGCGTTCCAGGTTGCCCTGGCTGCCGTGCAGGCGCATCAACTGCGCGGCCAGACCGCTCAAGGGCGTCGCCGCCCCCTGCTCACGGGACAGTTTCACTGCGGTGTCGAGATCCTTGAGCAAGGTGCGCACGTGCCATTTCACCGGCTCGAACTCACTCGCTGCCATCTGGGGAGCGAGGATCTGCAGCGGTCTGGAGTCAGCGAAACCGCCCGCCAGTGCCGGCGCCAGCAGGCTGGCATCGACCCCGGCGCGCTCGGCCAGCGCCACCACCTCGGCGATCACCAGGGCGTTGCAGGCGACGATCATCTGGTTGCAGACCTTGGTCACCTGCCCGGCGCCGACCTCGCCCATGTGGGTCAGACGCTGGCCGAGGTTCATCAGAATCGGCCGCACCCGCTCGACATCCTCGGCACGGCCGCCAGCCATGATCGCAAGCGTGCCGGCTTCCGCGCCGGCAGTGCCGCCGGAGACCGGTGCATCGACCCAGCGCATGCCACTGCGGAATTCCAGCTCTGCCGCCATATCCCGGGTCGCGGTGGGTTCCAGGCTGGAATGGTCGACCAGCAGCTTGCCCGCCTTGCCGCCCTCGGCGACGCCCCCCTTGCCGAACAGCACCTCGCGCACGGCGGCGGTGTCGGCCAGGCAAAGCAGCACGACATCGGCCTCGGCGCACAGCTCGGCGGGGGTCGCCACGGCCCTGGCGCCCAGATCGACCAGTGGCTGGCACTTCGCCGACGAGCGATTCCACACCACCAGACGATATCCGGCCGCCAGCAGGCGTCGACACATCGGCAGGCCCATCAGGCCGATCCCGGCGAAGGCAATGGTTGGCAGATCGGACATGAGACGGCTCCTTGGTGAACGAATGGCCGATTCTAGCCCCGCCCCGGCGTATCCGGCCATGGCGCGAGGCGCAGCAGCGCTGCCCCATGCGACCGCGCAATGTCACAATGTCATCAAACGCAATCCAGCATTTTGCCCGACCAACCGGAACGATCCGCCTTCAAGCGCCTCTGAAGGAGGCCCCGAGGCATCGCCTCGCGCAGACCATCCGCTCATCGCACGTGCTCGTCGTGCATCAGAAGACATCGCAGGAAACACGCAATGGATTTAATTCAGATCATCGTCCTGGCCATCGTGCAGGGGCTTACCGAGTTCTTGCCGGTATCGAGCTCCGCTCACCTGATCCTCTTCCCGCACCTGGTGGGCTGGGACGACCAGGGGCTGGCATTCGACGTAGCCGTGCACCTGGGCACGCTCGCCGCCGTGGTCTGGTACTTCCGCCAGGAAGTGTTCGGCATGACCCGCGACTGGTTCGCATCCCTTGCCCGCCGCGAGCGTGTCGGTGACAGCCGGCTGGCCTGGGCCGTCATTCTCGGCACGATCCCGGCGGGCATCGCCGGGCTGCTGTTCAAGGGATTCATCGAGGAGCAGATGCGTTCGCCGCTGGTGATCGCCTGGGCAACCATCGGCTTCGGCCTGCTGCTGTGGTGGTCAGACGTGGCCAGCCGGCGTACGCCGCAACCGCGCGATGAGCACAGCCTGAGCTGGAAAGACATTCTGCTGATCGGCTGTGCACAGGCACTGGCACTGATTCCCGGCACCTCGCGCTCAGGCGTCACCATGACGGCTGGCCTGCTGCTGGGACTGTCGCGCTCCGGCGCGGCGCGCTTCTCGTTTTTGCTGTCGATCCCGATCATCGTGCTTGCCAGCGGCTTGAGCACGCTCGATCTGGTGGAAGGCGAGGTAGCCGTGGACTGGACGGCAATGGGGCTGGGGGTGGTGCTGTCGGCGATCAGCGCCTACCTGTGCATCCACTTTTTCCTCAAACTGCTGGAACGTGTCGGCATGTTGCCGTTCGTGATCTATCGCCTGATTCTCGGCGCCGTGCTGCTGGTACTGTTCAGCGGCGTCTGAGTGATCACGCCGCGGCGCGCTGGGCGCTTGCCGCGGCGTTTGGCCGGATCGTCTTGCGACGCCCTAGCCTTGTGGCAGATCGATCAGCAGCGGGCCGAGCACGAACGCCGCCAGACGCGCCTGGGTGAACATCTTTTCGCCAAACGCCACGCCAGGATCGTCCTTGGATTCGACCGGCTGCTCCCGAATTCTGGCCACCTCCCTGAAGGAGTGGCCATCCGCCCAAACCATGGTCGACTGACGCTTCTCATCGCACATCACATTCGTTTCCTTCGCCCTGCGGGGTGGCACATTGCTGATATTCGGCCACTACAGAACCCTTAGGTTTAGCGCCTGAAAAAAGTTCGTCGTGTTGCAGGATATTTCGCCAGCGGTCCGGCCAGGGCGATGGCCGGTTTTGAAGTCGTTCAGCTTTTCGCTTGGCTCCCGGTGGCCGCCAGGCTCTATAATCCGCGCGCTTTTTCCGCTATTGAACCGGAGAACCCTCAATGCTGAAGCGCTCCCTGGCAGCCGTCGCCGGCCTTGCCCTGTCCTTGTCCATTGCCACTACCCATGCCGCCGAAACCCTGCGGGTTTCTGCCATTCCTGACGAAGCCCCGACCGAGCTGATCCGCAAGTTCAAGCCGCTGGGCGAATATCTGGAACAGCAGCTGGGCATGCCGGTGAAATTCACCCCGGTGTCGGATTACGCCGCGGTCGTCGAGTCCCTGGCATCCGACCGCCTCGATCTCGCCTGGCTCGGCGGCTTTACCTTCGTGCAGACGCGCCTGAAGACCGGCGATGCGATCCCGCTGGTGCAGCGCGAGCAGGATGAGCAGTTCACCAGCAAGTTCATCACCGCCGATCCCGAGGTCAAGTCGCTGGCCGACCTGAAGGGTAAGACCTTCGCGTTCGGCTCGGTGTCCTCCACCTCTGGCAGCCTGATGCCGCGCTACTTCATGCTCAAGGACGGCATCGAGCCGGAGCAGTACTTCAAGCGCATCGCCTACTCCGGCGCCCATGACGCCACTGCGGCCTGGGTCGAAGCCGGCAAGGCCGACGCCGGCGTGCTCAACGCCTCGGTCTGGGACAAGCTGGTCGCGGCCGGCAAGGTCGATACCGCCAAAGTGCGAGTGATCTCCACCACCCCGCCCTACTACGACTACAACTGGACGGTGCGTGGCAACCTCGATCCGGCGCTGGTCGAGAAGATCAAGGCAGCGTTCCTCGCCCTCGATCCGGCCAACCCGGAGCACAAGGCGATCCTCGATCTGCAGGCCGCCAGCCGCTTCATCGAGACCAAGCCGGAGAACTATGCCGGCATCGAGGAAGCCGCGCGCGCAGCCGGCCTGCTCAAGTGACGCCATCGCTGCGTCGCCCATGAACAGCCTGCAAACCGAGCAGATACCGGGCCACGTCGGCATGCAGGGCCCAGCGCTGAAGCTCGCCGGCGTGGACCATACCCACGCCGGCGGCCAGATGGCGTTGCAGGGCATCGACATGCAGGTCGCACCCGGCGAGCGCGTTGCCATCATCGGCCCGTCCGGTGCTGGCAAGACCACCCTGCTGCGATTGCTGGCCACGGCGCTCAAGCCTGACGGCGGCGAAGTCGAGCTGCTCGGACAACGTCCCTGGTCGCTCTCCGCCGGAGCTCGCCAACGCCTGCGCACGCGCATCGGCCTGATCCACCAGGCGCCGCCGCTGCCGCCTCGGCAACGCGTCATCACCGCGGTGCTGGCCGGTCGTCTCGGCCAGTGGTCGCTGGCGAAAAGCCTGCTCAGCCTGATCTACCCACTGGATCGCCAGGGCGCTGTCGACGCACTCGGTCGCCTGGACCTGGCGGACAAGCTGTACATGCGCTGCGATCAGCTCTCCGGCGGTCAGCTGCAGCGCGTCGGTATCGCCCGCATGCTCTACCAGGGCGCGGACCTGATCCTCGCCGACGAACCCGTTTCGGCAATGGACCCGGTGCTGGCCAGCCACACGCTGGGCCTGCTCAACCGCGAGGCACAGCGGCGCAGCGCCACCCTGCTGGCCAGCCTGCACGCGGTGGAGCTGGCGCTGGAGCACTTCCCGCGCATCATCGGTGTGCGGGACGGACGCATCCTGTTCGACAAACCGTCCGCCGAAATCGGCCCGGGCGAGCTGGCTGCGCTGTACGCCAACGAGCAGCTCGAACACACGCCGGCATCGGCACCAGCGCCGCGCGTGCAGCTGAACATTCCACGATGCTGAACCCCGCGCTCGTTCGCCATGACCCTGCCGCCACCTCCCGCCTGCTGCTGACGCTGCTGGCCGTGGCGCTGCTCTGGCCGGGCCTGCGGTTGAGCGAGCTGGACATTGGCGTGCTGTTCGACGGCAGCAACGCCGACACCATGGGCAGCTTCGTTTCGGCCTTCTGGCCGCCGGAGCATGGCGGAGACTTCCTTGCCCTGCTCTGGCAGGCGACGCTGGAAACCCTGGCCATCGCCACCGCCGGCATGACCCTCGCGCTGGCCATCGCCATTCCCTGCGCCCTTCTCGCCACTCGCGCGCTGTCGCTCTCGGCACTCAGCCGAGGCGGCCGCCCGGCCTGGTGGACCCACGCCCTGCGCTGGCCGGTACGCGGCCTGCTGATCGTGCTGCGCAGCATTCCGGAGATCGTCTGGGCGCTGCTGTTCGTTCGCGCCGTTGGCCTCGGCCCGACCGCTGGCGTGCTGGCCATCGCCATCACTTACGCCGGCATGCTGGGCAAGGTCTATGCAGAGATCTTCGAATCGGTCGACCCGTTGCCGGCCCGCGCCCTGCTCGGCAGCGGGGCCTCACGGTTGCAGGCGTTTTTCTACGGCGTGCTGCCACAGGCCACCGGAGAAATGCTGTCCTACAGCGTGTACCGCTGGGAATGCGCTATTCGTGCATCGGTGGTGATGGGCTTCGTCGGCGCTGGCGGGCTGGGTCAGCAGATGGATCTGTCGATGCGCATGTTCGCTGGCGGCGAAGTGGCGAGCATGCTGCTGACCTTCCTGGCGCTGGTGCTGCTGGCGGACCTGCTCAGCCGTCTGCTGCGCTGGAGGTTCGCATGAGGTTGCTGTCGCGCCTGCTCATCCCGCTGGGTCTGCTCGGCGCCGTGATGGCGGCGTTCGCCTTCCTGCAGCTGGACAGCGCCGCACTGCTCAGCCGCGACGGCCTGACCCAGATGGCTGCCTACGCGTCGGGCTTCATGACCCCGGACCTGTCGGCCAATCATCTGCGGGCGATCGCTCACGGCACGCTGGAAACCCTGGCCATGTCGGCCATTGGCACCCTGCTCGCCGCGCTGCTCGGCCTGCTGCTGGCGCTACCGGCGGCCGGGCGCTTCGGTTTGCTCGCGCAAGCGGCGTCGCGCCTGCTGCTCAATGCACTGCGGGCAATTCCGGAACTGGTGTGGGCGGCACTGATGGTGCTCGCCGCCGGCCTAGGCCCGAATGCCGGGACCCTGGCGCTGGCGCTGCATACTGCCGGTGTGCTGGGCCGCCTGTTCGCCGAGGCGCTGGAGAACACCCCGCCGCAGCCCGCCGACGCCCTGCGCCTGGCCGGCAGCGGCCGGGTTGCCGCGTTCTGCTACGGCACCCTGCCGACTTTGTGGCCGCAGCTGGTGGCCTACACGCTGTATCGCTGGGAGAACAATATCCGCATGGCCAGTGTGCTCGGCTTCGTCGGCGCCGGTGGCCTCGGCCAGATGCTCTACATGAGCCTCAGCCTGTTCCAGGAAGCTCAGGCGTCGACGGTGATCCTCGCCATGCTGGCGATGGTGCTGGCGGTGGACAGCCTGAGCGCCTGGGCGCGGCAGCGCTGGGTGAGAGGCTGAGGGCGGCGTCAGCGTCACGCCCGCCCCGTTTCAGTGCAGCGCCGGCTTCGCTACGCGTTCCTGCACCAGCACCCAGGGCGCCACGACCACGGCCCACAGGTCGGGGTCCCGCTCCAGCCAGTCCTGAGCCTGCTCGGCAGGCATCTTCGCCAGCTGGCCGCCGGTCAGCCAGGCGGCCACCTTGGCCTGATCGTCCTCGGCTACCGCCACCGCTACCTCGACCAGATCGGCCTCGCCAGCCACCTGCAGCAACGCGCCGCGGGCGAAGAAAGGCTGCAGTTCCTGCCAGGTGATCGCTGCGGTTTCGCCCAACAGCTTGGCATAAAGAGTGCTTGCGTCGTCGGCCATGGGACTCGTCCGTAACGAAAAAGGCGCCATGATACCCGCGCCCCGATTCCCATCAAACGGTTGAATCTGCCGGCTGTGCAAACGGAGGAGACACTTCTACACTGTGCCGGTACAGTTGCCGGAGCGTTTCGGGATGTTCGCCTCTTAACGGCACTCCGGCCCGCAGGATTCAAACAATAACGATGCAAGTGGAGCACTTATGAAGACCAACCAGCGTCTTTCGAAAATTTTCCTGGCAATGGCACTGACCGGCGCAGCCAGCTACAGCCTGGCCGCCGACACGATCCGCATCGGATTGGCAGGGCCGGTAACCGGGCCGGTGGCGCAGTACGGGGACATGCAGTTCATCGGGGCCGAAATGGCCATCGAGCAGATCAACAAGGCCGGCGGGGTGAACGGCGCGCAACTGCAGGGCGTTCGCTACGACGATGCCTGCGATCCGAAACAGGCCGTGGCGGTGGCCAACAAGATCGTCAATGACAACGTCAAGTTCGTCGTTGGCCACCTCTGCTCCAGCTCCACTCAGCCGGCGTCCGATATCTACGAGGACGAAGGCATCCTGATGATCACCGCGGCGTCCACCAGCCCGGCCATCACCGAGCGCGGCTACGAGCTGATCTTCCGCACCATCGGCCTGGACAGCCTGCAGGGTCCGACCGCCGGCAACTTCATTGCCGATCACGTCAAGCCGAAGAACGTCGCCGTCATCCACGACAAGCAGCAGTACGGCGAAGGCATCGCCACGGCCGTCAAGCAGACCCTTGAAAGCAAGAACATCAAGGTCGGCCTGTTCGAAGGCATCAATGCCGGTGACAAGGACTTCTCCTCGCTGATCGCCAAGCTCAAGCACGAAGGCGTCGACTTCGTCTACTACGGCGGCTACCACCCGGAGCTGGGCCTGCTGCTGCGCCAGTCCAAGGAAAAAGGTCTGAACGTGCGCTTCATGGGTCCGGAAGGCGTCGGCAACTCGGAAATCTCCGCCATCGCCGGCCCGGCCTCCGAAGGCATGTACGTGACGCTGCCGAAGTCCTTCGACCAGGATCCGCGCAACAAGGAACTGGTTGATGCCTTTAAGGCCAAGAAGCAGGACCCGAGCGGCCCGTTCGTGTTCCCCGCCTACGCCGCGGTCCAGGTCATCGCAGAAGGCATCGAGAAGGCTGGCAGCACCGACACCGACAAGGTCGCCGAAGCGCTGCGCAGCAACACCTTCGACACTCCCACCGGCAACCTCGCGTTCGATGAAAAGGGCGACCTGAAGGACTTCAACTTCGTCGTCTACGAATGGCACCAGGACGGCACCAAGACCGAAGCCAAGTAACTTTCATCAGCCTGGCAAAGCCCACACTCGCTTGTGGGCTTTGTTTTAGCGGGCGGCCCTGCCACAAGCACCGGGCCGCCTTGCCATACCTGTAATCCAACGAGCGGCCTGAACAGCAGGCCCGCCTCGAACCGACGCCATGCGTGATCCGCAGGGTGCCGTACCGCAGTGGCGCCGCGCCAGGGTGTGCGGTGTGTTCGAAGTGGGCAGCGCAGCCAGACCGGATGGAATTGCAGGGACTTCGGGAGAGCAGTGATGCCTGAGCTTTACCACTACCTACAACAGCTGATCAACGGGCTGACCATCGGCAGCACCTACGCGCTGATCGCCATCGGCTACACGATGGTGTACGGCATCATCGGCATGATCAACTTCGCCCACGGCGAGGTCTACATGATCGGCTCGTATGTCGCTTTCATCGCCATTGTCGGCCTGTCCATGATGGGCCTGGATGCCTTGCCTATCCTGATGATCGGCGCCTTCGTCACCGCCATGATCGTCACCAGCGCCTACGGTTACAGCATCGAACGGGTGGCCTACCGCCCGCTACGTGGCAGTAACCGCCTGATCCCGCTGATCTCCGCCATCGGCATGTCCATCTTCCTGCAGAACGTCGTGCTGCTGGCCCAAGACTCCAAGGACAAGGCAATCCCCAACCTGATGCCGGGCAATCTGGTCATCGGTGAAAGCACCATGAATGGTGTGGTGATCTCCTACATGCAGATCCTGATCTTCGTGGTCACCTTCGTCGCCATGTACGGCCTCACGCTGTTCATCTCCCGCTCCCGCCTGGGCCGTGCCTGCCGCGCCTGCGCCGAGGACCTGAAGATGGCCAACCTGCTGGGCATCAACACCAACGGCATCATCGCGCTGACCTTCGTCATCGGCGCGGCGCTGGCTGCCATCGCGGCGGTGCTGATCAGCATGCAGTACGGCGTGATCAACCCGCACATCGGCTTCCTCGCCGGCATCAAGGCATTCACTGCCGCAGTGCTCGGCGGCATCGGCAGCATTCCGGGCGCCATGCTCGGCGGCCTGGTGCTGGGCGTCGCCGAAGCCTTCGGTGCCGACATCTTCGGCGATCAGTACAAGGACGTCGTGGCCTTCAGCCTGCTCGTGCTCGTGCTGCTGTTCCGCCCCACCGGCATCCTCGGCCGCCCGGAGGTGGAAAAGGTATGACCGGCAATCTGCGTATCGCTTTCTTCAGCGCCCTGCTGGTCATCGCCGTGGCGGTGCCGGTGTTCGGCCTGAAGCTCACCACCGTCGGTATCCGCGTCGAGGTGCATGGCGCCGAAGCCGGCACCTTCTGGATCATCGCCGCCTGCGCGGTGGCCATGTTCGTCTGGCAACTGTTCCGCACGCATCTGGCCGCCGGCTGGGCCGCCAGCCCGAGCCTGCCGAGCGTGCCAGCCGGTGCTGGCAACTTCCTCACCCTGCCCTCGACCCAACGCTGGATCATCCTGGCGCTGGTGCTGGTTGCGCTGGTCTGGCCGTTCTACGGCTCGCGCGGCGCCGTGGACATCGCCACGCTGATCCTGATCTACGTAATGCTCGGCCTCGGCCTGAACATCGTGGTCGGGCTGGCCGGCCTGCTGGACCTGGGTTACGTCGGCTTCTACGCCGTGGGCGCCTACACCTACGCGTTGCTGTCGCACTACTACGGGGTCGGCTTCTGGACCGCGCTGCCAATCGCCGGAGCGATGGCCGCACTGTTCGG
>JABAHQ010028486.1_pt1 | contig 22274 bp, 15 predicted proteins | sample 7062091 | NCBI WGS metagenome assembly JABAHQ01 (sample SAMN14534359, study PRJNA622989) | marine sediment metagenome | biome: marine biome [ENVO:00000428]; feature: marine pelagic biome [ENVO:01000023]; material: deep marine sediment [ENVO:00002113] | place: India: Gulf of Kutch | collected...
GGTCTTGGCGGCGGTCATCCCCGGCAGGTGGGCCGCGCCGCCGGCCCCGGCGATGATCACCTCCAGCCCCCGCTCCTCGGCCGAGGCCGCGTACTCGTAGAGGAGGTCCGGGGTCCGGTGGGCGGAGACGACCCGGACCTCGTGGGGAACCTCCAGCTCCTCGAGCGTCTTCACCGCGTGCTCCATGGTCTCCCAGTCCGAGCGGGATCCCATGATCACGCCGACCAGCGCCTCGCTCATCGTCTCTTCCCTGTGCGATGGGGACGTTGCGGGCCAGGACGTTGCGGGATTCCCCGGGCCAGGGTCAAGTGCCCGGCCGGCCGGCGAGCGGGACGGAAGCTGTTATCTTCTCGTCGGCGCACGGCGCCCCGCCGTCGCCCTCGCCCGTCTCCTCCCTCACCCGCCCACACGCCGATGACGCCGGACTCCAGCGGTCCCAGCACCGAGGCACCGTCCGCGGGGGCCTCCTCGGGGCGGCTCTCGAGCCCACCGATCCCCGAGGATCGGCTCGATCTGGTCCCCTTCCTCCCCATGATCTACGTGGCGTGGGCGGACGGGGTCCTGACCCCCGGGGAGATCCAGCGGATCTGCGACCGGATCGAGGGCGCCGAGTGGCTGGACGAGGAGGGGCGGGAGATCCTGAGCGCCTGGCTCCGACCCGACGCTCCGCCCACCCCCAAGGCTCTGGCGAAGCTCGAGGAGCGGATCCGGGAGCGGGCCCGGGAGCTGCCGGAGAGGGCCGGCCGCTCCCTTGCGGAGCTGGGCCTGGAGATCGCCGGGGGCGGAGGCTCTGGAGAAGCGTGGGAATCGGGCAGGGCCCGCCGGGCCCTGGAGGAGATGGAGGGAGACGTGGGGGTGGCCCCCTCCGAGGCCGTTCGGGACCTCCTGGGACTTCGCCCCGAGCCGGGACCGGCGGAGCCCGCTCCCGGGGCCCTGGACCCCGAGGCGATCTCCCGCTACCTGGATGGGGAGCACCGGGCGCTGCGCCGGGCGGTCCTGGACCTCCTCGCCCGGGACGAGATGCGCACGCCCCTGGAGATCGGGCGGGCCGAGCACCGGGCCCGGGTCCTGGAAGGCCTACGCGTCCTGGCCGACGAGGGGTACGGCCTCCTCGCCTTCCCCGAGGCGTACGGCGGCCGGGGCGACCCCGGGGCGATGATCGCCGCCTTCGAGACCCTCGCGTTCGGCGACCTGAGCGTCCTGGTCAAGTTCGGGGTCCAGTTCGGACTCTTCGGCGGGAGCGTGCACCAGCTCGGCACCCGGCGCCATCACGAGCGCTGGCTCGAGGCGATCGGCCGCCTCCAGGTGGCCGGCTGCTACGCCATGACCGAGCGGGGCCACGGCTCCAACGTGCGCGAGCTGGAGACGACGGCGACCTACGACCCGGGGGACGAGGCGTTCGTCGTCCACACGCCCACCGCCTCGGCCCGCAAGGATTGGGCGGGCAACGCCGCGCTCCACGGCCGGGTGGCCACGGTCTTCGCCCGCCTCGTGGCGCAGGGAGAGGACCACGGGGTCCACGCCTTCCTGGTCCCGATCCGGGACGACGAGGGGCGGCCGGCCCCCGGGGTCGAGATCGAGGACTGCGGCCCCAAGGTAGGGCTCGACGGGGTCGACAACGGTCGCATCGCCTTCGACCGGGTCCGCATCCCCAGGGAGAACCTCCTCGACCGCTTCGGCGAGGTCAGCCCCGAGGGCGACTACACGAGCCCGATCCCCTCGCCGGGGAAGCGGTTCTTCACCATGCTCCGGACCCTGGTCGGCGGTCGGATCAGCGTGGCCGCCGCGTCGGTGAGCGCGGCGAAGACCGCGCTTTCGATCGCCGTCCCCTACAGCGAGGGGCGCCGCCAGTTCGGTCGCGCGGGCGGGGCCGAGGTGCCGATCCTGGACTACCTGGTGCACCAGCGTCTCCTCCTGCCCCGCCTCGCCACCACCTACGGCCTTCACTTCGCCGTCCGGAGGCTGGCCCGCCGCTACGCCTCCGGGTACGCGGCGGGGGCGGAGGGGGAGGGGGAGGTCGAGGTCCGGGCGGCGGGGCTGAAGGCGTACGCGTCCCGCCACGCCATGGAGACGATCCAGGCCTGCCGCGAGGCGTGCGGCGGGAGGGGATACCTGGCGGAGAACCGCCTGGGCCGGCTCCGGCACGACGTGGACGTCTTCACCACCTTCGAGGGGGCGAATCCCGTGCTGCTGCAGCTCGTGGCCCGGGGCCTCCTCTCCGACTTCCGGGAGGAGATGGGCGACCTCCGCCTCTGGGATATCGTCCGCCACGTGGCGGAGCGGGCCTCGACGAGCCTCGCCGAGCTGAACCCCGTCGTGGTGCGCAGGACCGACGAGGAGCACCTGCGGGATCCCGAATTCCACGAGGCCGCGCTGCGGTACCGGGAGCAGCGCCTCCTCACCACGGTGGCGCGCCGGCTCCAGGCCCGGATCGAGGAGGGGGAGGACACCTTCCACGCCATGAACGCCTGCCAGGATCATCTGGTGACGCTGGCCCGGGCCCACGTGGAGCGGGTGGTTCTCGAGGCGTTCCACGAAGGTGTGAGCGGGGCCCCGGACGAGGAGGTCTCCGAGGCGCTCCGCACGCTGGCGGCCCTCTTCGCGGCCTCGCGCCTCGAGGCGAACCGGGCCTGGTTCCTGGAGAGCGGCTACGTGGAGCCCGGGAAGAGCAAGGCCGTGCGCGCCCTGGTGAACCTGCTCTGCGGCGAGGTGCGGGCACACGCGGGATCCCTGACCCGGGGCTTCGGGATCCCCCCGGCGGTCCTCTCCGCCCCCGCCGCCGAGGGCCCTTAGGGCCCGGGGCCCGGTACGCCCCGGGAATGAAACACTTGTTTCCCGCCGGTGGACGGGCCCATTTTGGTAAAGCCGTACGGAAGCCCCGNNGCCCCGGGCTCCGGGGACACGGTGTCGTGTGCGCCGCCCGCGCCCGAGGGCGAGCCCGACCGAGCGATCACTCTTGGAGGAATCCATGGCGAGAATCTGCCTCGCTGGTCTCGTCGCCGTAGTCGCGACCTTCGGCTGGACCGGGGCCGCGGACGCCCAGGTGGAGCCGGAGTTCGAGTGGACGGCCGAGCGGCCGGACGCCATCGCCCCGGCCGGCGTGACCGGGGACCGGACGTACGACATGGGCCAGCTCGTCTTCTGGTACCGCTTCGAGGGCACCCGGCTCGACGGGCTTCGGACCGGCACGAACCCGGTGGCCGTGAGCAGCGTCCTCAACGCCTTCGACGTGGTCCCGCTGCGCCAGACCAACTCGACGCAGATCGCCGGAGTGTCGTTCGGCTTCAGCGACTGGCTGACCCTGGAGGGCTCCATCCCCTTCCTCGTCAACAAGGTCCAGCAGGTCACTACCGGCGACACCCTGGTGAAGGCGCTGACGGGCTTCCAGGTGGACACCGACCGCTACGGCTTCGGCGACGTCCGCGCCCTGGCCCACGTCCGGCTCCTGGAGCGCGGCCCCTACCGGGCCCACATCACCGGCGGCGTCTCGGTCCCCACGGGTTCCTTCTATCAGACCGCGGTCAACCCGGCGACCCTCCAGAAGGAGCGGGCCCCCTACTCGATGCAGATCGGCTCGGGGACCTTCGACGGGATCGGCGGAGCCACCTTCACGGCCCAGAACGACAACACCTCCACCGGGATCCAGGCGATGGGGCGCTTCCGCCCCCACTGGAACGAGCTGAACTACCGTCTGGGGCACCAGCTCGAGAGCTCGGTGTGGGGAGCGTGGCGGGTCTCGGACTGGGTGAGCCTCTCGGCCCGGATCTTCGTCCACTGGCAGGGCAACCCCGCCGGCGCCGACGCCGCCCTGGACGCCACCGAGAACCCGGCGGCGAACCCGTTCCTCCAGGGCGGCACCCGGGTGGATCTGCCCCTGGGGCTCAACATCTACTTCCCCGAGGGAGCCCTCCACGGGCAGCGGATCGCCGTGGAGTACAATATCCCGATCCACCAGGACCTGGACGGGCCCCAGCTCGAGCAGCAGTGGCAGCTGAGCATCGGCCTGCGCTGGGCCACGGGGATGGGAAACAACGGGCCCGAAGGTCCCATGGAGGAGCCCGAGGGCTGAGCCTGCCCCTCCCCGACGAGGAGGCCGCCCGCCGGAGGATCCCGGCGGGCGGCCGTTCTTTTTCGGCCCCGGGAAGACGCTAGCCCGCCACCTTCACCAGGTGGTAGCTCTTCTTGCCCTTCCGGAGGACGAGGAAGCGCCCCTCCACCGCGTCGTCGAGGCGGACGGACCGGTCCACCTCCTCGACCCGGCGGTTGTTGAGGTAGATTCCCCCCTGGCCGATCCCCCGGCGGGCCTCGCTCTTCGAGCTCGTGAGCCCCGTCCGGGCCAGGAGATCGACGACGCCCACCCCCTCCCTCTCCAGCTCGGAGCGGGAGACGACGCTGGAGGGCACGTCGGCGAAGACGTCGGCGATCTCGTCGGCGCCCATCCCCTCGAGGAGCTCGCCCCCGAAGAGGACCTGCGTGGCCCTGCGGGCCCGCTCCAGGCCCTCCTCGCCGTGGACCGCCCCGGTCACCTCCTCGGCGAGGCGCCGCTGGGCCTCCCTCTCGTGAGGGCGCGCCTCCACCGCCTCTTCCAGCGCCTCGATCTCGGGCCGGGCCAGAAGGGTGAAGAACTTCAGGTAGCGCACCACGTCCCGGTCGTCGGTGTTGATCCAGAACTGGTAGAACCGGAACGGGGAGGTGCGCTCCGGGTCGAGCCACACCGTGCCCTCCTCGGTCTTCCCGAACTTCGTCCCGTCCGCGGTCGTCACCAGGGGGAAGACCACCCCGTGGGCCTTTCCTCCCTCCACCCTGCGAATCAGGTCGGCGCCGGCGGTGATGTTGCCCCACTGGTCGCTCCCCCCGAGCTGCAGCGTGCAGCCGTAGCGCCGGTAGAGCTCCAGGAAGTCGTAGGCCTGGAGGAGGAGGTAGCTGAACTCGGTGTAGGAGATCCCGGCCTCCTCGTCCTCCAGGCGCCGGCGCACCGACTCCTTCCGCATCAGCGCGTTCACCGAGAAGTGCTTGCCCACCTCCCGGAGGAAGTCCACCAGGGTCAGCTTCCCCAGCCAGTCCAGGTTGTTCACGACCCGGGCCGGGTTCTCCACGTCCTCGAAGGCCAGGAAGTGCTCGAGCTGGGCCCGGATCCCCTCCAGGTTCTCGGCCACCTCCTCCCGGGCCAGGAGGGGCCGCTCGCTCGCCTTCCCGGAGGGATCGCCGATCAGGCCGGTGCCTCCGCCCACCACGGCGATGGGACGGTGACCGTGCCGCTGGAGGTGGACGAGACCCATGATCGGCAGGAGCGAGCCCACGTGGAGGCTCGAGGCCGAGGGGTCGAATCCTATGTAGGCGGTCAGGGGCTGCTTCGAGAGGGCCTCCTCGGCGCCCTCGGTCCGGTCCTGCAGCATCCCCCTCCACCGGAACTCGTCGAGTACGCTCATGGACCCTGGGTTCGAGGCGTGGCTGCGGAGCGCGGCGGACGTCGCCCCGGCTCGCTCCGGCCGCGGCCCGGGGATCGACCCCCGCGTCCGGGTCCGAAGGGTACGGAACTCTCGCGGGGGATCAAGGGAAGGCGCCCACCCCTCGTTCCCCTCCCCGGTCCTCGATGAGCACCGCCACCGCCTTCCGATCGATCTTCCCGGTACGGTTCCGGGGAAGGGCGTCCACGAAGACGAGGGTCCGGGGGCGCTTCGGGTCGGAGAGCCGGCGTCGAAGATAGGCGTCGAGCTCGTCCCTCGCCGGGGTGCCGGGTCGGCGGGCCACCACGGCCGCGGCGACCCGCTCGCCCCATTCGCGATCGGGGAGGCCCACCACCGCGGCGTCTTCCACGCCCGGGGCATCCCGGAGCGCCCCCTCGACCTCCAGGGGATCCACGTTGACGCCCCCGGAGACGATGCGCTCCGCCCGGCGTCCGACGACGTGGAGGTCCCCCTCCCCGTCGACCTCCCCCAGGTCCCCCGTGCGCAGCCATCCGTCTCCGTCGAGGTCGAGGGGCTCGCCGCCCACGTATCCGGCCGCCATCGTGGCGCCCCGGACCCGGATCTCGCCGTCGTCGGCGATCCGCACCTCAACTCCCGGGAGGGGCGGCCCCACCGTGCCGGGCTTGCGACGGACGAGGGCCGGGGACGCCGTGGCCACCTGGGAGCACGTCTCGGTCATCCCGTAGGTGAGGGCCACCGGCCACCCCCCGGCCAGGGCCTCCTCCACGAGGGACGCCGGCGCCCGGGCGCCGCCCACCAGGACGGACCGCAGCCCTTCCGGGGCAGCCTCCCCTCCCCTGGCGTCCAGGACCCGCCGGAGCATGACCGGGACCAGGGACGCGTGGCTCACGCGCCCCGCGTCGGCCACGGCCAGGAAGCGCTCCGGGTCGAACGGTCCCTCGGCCACCAGGGCGCAGCCCAGGCGGGCCGCCCGGTCCACCAGGGCCAGCCCGCCCACGTGGGCCAACGAGAGAGACGCGTGCCAGCGGTCGTCCCGGCCCAGATCGAGACGCTCACGGGCGCCGGCGGCGCTGGCCGCGAAGTTGGCCTCCGTGAGGAGGACGCCCCGGGGCCGGCCCGAGGTGCCCGAGGTCCACACCACCGCCCGGACCCGGTCGGAGGCGGGCCACGCGTCGGGACCGGGGGTGGGCTCGGCAGCCTCCAGCGGCGCCCCTTTCGGCGTCGCGGCGTCGTCGATGCTCCGGACCGGAACGCCAACCCGGTCCCCCGCCGCCCGGCAGGCCTCGGCCCTTTCGAGATCGCAGAGGAGGAGGGCCGGGGCGAGGGCCCCCAGTGCGTCGCCGAGCTCCCGGGAGGTCAGGCGGGGGCTCAGGGCCACCGGGACCGCCCCCGCACGGGACGCGGCGTGGATCAGCGTCACCGCCCCGGGTCCCGTCTCCAGGACCAGGGCCGCCCGGTTCCCCGGTTCCACCCCCAGGCGACGCAGGCGGCCCGCGGCCTCGTCCACCCGGCGATCCAGCTCCGCCCACGACCACCGGCTCTCCTCCCACTCCAGCGCCGGAGCCTCGGGACGGTGTCGGGCCGCCCTCCGGACGGGATCGTCCCGGTCGGTCACCGCTGCCCCGTCAACCGAAGGCGAGGGCGCCCGCCAGGAGCAGACCGTAGAGCCCCGTGGCGGCCGCGGTCTGTCCCAGGGCCGGCATCAGGGATCGGGGGTCCCCATCGTAGACGAGCACGCGGCGGAGCGGCGGGAGAGCGACGACGCCGGCCAGCAGGCCCAGCCACGCCCAGGGGGTCCAGGCGAAGAGCCAGACGCCGAACGCCGGCGCGGCGAAGCCGACGGCGAGGAGGAGGAGGTACTCGGCCTGGGTCCCGGCCACCCCGAGGCGGACCGCCAGGGTGCGCTTTCCGGCCCGGGCGTCGGTCTCGAGGTCCCGGAGGTTGTTGGCGACCAGGATCGCCGTGTCCATGGCCCCGATCCCCGCTCCGGCGACCAGGGCGTCCGGGGCGAAGGCCCGGGCCTGGACCCAGTACGTTCCCGCCACCGCCACCAGGCCGAAGAAGACGAAGACGAAGACGTCGCCCAGGCCGTGGTAGGCCAGGGGGTAGGGGCCCCCGGTGTAGGCGACGCCGGCCGCCACCGACGCCGCCCCGATCGCCACCACGGGCCACCCCGCCACCGCGGTCAGGTAGAGCCCCACCGCCGCCGCCGCGGCGAAGGTGACCCAGGCCCCCCACCTCACCTGCCGGGCCTCCAGGAGCCCGGCCTGGGTGACCCGGGTGGGACCCACCCGCTCCTCGGTGTCCCCCCCTCGGGCCCAGTCGTAGTAGTCGTTGGAGAAGTTCGTCCCCACCTGGATCAGGATCGCCCCCACCAGGGCTCCGGCCGCCGGCCCCGGATCGAACGCCCCGTGGCTCGTCGCCAGCCCCGTCCCCACCGTCACCGGGGCCACGCTGGCCAGGAGCGTCTTCGGCCGGGAGGCGAGGAGCCAGGCGCGGAACGAGTCGGTCATGTCACCGCCATGGTCTGGGGCGCGTCAAATCGGATGCAGGGCGAAGAGGGCGCGCGAGGAGAGCGAGGAGGGCATATCCGTCACCTCTCCGGTCCGTCACCAGGGCAGCCACGGGTACTGTCTGAAATTCGGCTCCCGCTTCTCCAGGAAGGCGTTCTTCCCCTCCTGGCCCTCCTCGGTCTGGTAGAAGAGGAGGGTGGCGTTGCCGGCGAGCTGCTGGAGGCCGGCCTGGCCGTCCACGTCGGCGTTGAAGGCGGACTTGAGACAGCGGATCGCCAGGGGGCTCTTGTCGAGGATCTCCTGGGCCCAGTCCCAGCCCTCGGCCTCGAGCTCGTCCACGGGCACCACCTTGTTGACCATCCCCATCTCGTAGGCCTCCTCCGCCGAGTACTGGCGGCAGAGATACCAGATCTCACGGGCCCGCTTCTGCCCCACCTGTCGGGCCAGATAGGAGGCCCCGAAGCCTCCGTCGAAGCTGCCCACCTTCGGGCCGGTCTGCCCGAAGACCGCGTTGTCCGCGGCGATCGTCAGGTCGCACACCACGTGGAGGACGTGGCCGCCGCCGATCGCGTAGCCCGCCACCAGGGCGATCACCGGCTTGGGCATGGTGCGCATGTAGCGCTGGAGCTCCAGGACGTGGAGACGGGGCACGCCCCCGCCCCCCACGTACCCCGCGTCGCCCCGGACCGACTGGTCGCCCCCGGCGCAGAAGGCGTACTTCCCGTCCTCGGCGGGGCCCTCGCCGGTGAGGAGGACGACGCCGATCTCGGTGTCCTCCCCCGCGTCCCGGAAGGCCTCGATCATCTCGTCCAGGGTCTCGGGGCGGAAGGCGTTGCGGATCTCGGGCCGGTTGATGGCGATGCGGGCCACGCCGTCGGCCTTCCGGTAGGTGATGTCCTCGTACTCCTTCACGGTCTTCCAGTCCGGCTGACTCATTCCGTCACTCCTCGTCGTTCACGGATTCCAGCGCTCGTCGAACGTTGTCGGCCACGGCGGCGGCGACCCCCTCGTGCCGCTTCCGGTTCTCCTCCCGGTCGGTCCGCACCTCCACGATCCGGCTGCCGCCCGCCTCGAGCGCGCTTCCGATCGCGGTGCGCAGCCCCTCCGCCGTCTCCACCCGCTCGTGGGGAAGCCCGTGGAGCTCGGCGCCGTGGCGGAAGTCGAGGCCGTGGGGGGTGGCGAAGAACCGGGTGAACTCGGGCTCGTGCTCCCGGATCGGGAGCATGTGGAAGATCCCCCCGCCGTCGTTGTTGACCACGACGAAGAGGACCTCCGTCTCCGGGCTCCGGGCCGCAAGGAGGCCGTTCTGGTCGTGGAAGAAGGCCAGGTCTCCCAGCACCGCCACGACCCGGCGTCCCAGGCCCGCGCTCACGCCCAGGGCGGTGGACACGATCCCGTCGATCCCGCTCGCCCCACGGTTTCCGTAGATCTCCAGGGGTCGATCTCCAGGAGGCACGAAGGCGTCCAGATCCCGGACCGGCATGCTGTTGGAGACGAAGAGGGCCGCGCCCCCGGGGAGCGCGTCGGCCACGATCCGCAGGACCGTGCCCTCGAAGAAGGGCCCGTCGAGCTCCCCGTCCACGGCCTCGGCCGCCGCATCCTCGGCGCTCCGCCACGCGCGCTCCCATTCCGGGGCCGCACGTGCCGACACCGTCGACGCCAGGACGCCCAGGGCCTCCGCCGGGTCGGCCCGGAGATAGTGTGTGGCCGAGGCCAGGTGGTCCTTCCACCGCTGGCCGGCGTCCACCACGACCTGCCGGGCGTCGGACCACTCCCCCAGGGCCTCGCAGAGCCGGGAGGAGGTGGGCGAGGCCCCGACCCGGACCACCACGTCGGGGCGGAGCGCCTCCACGACCTCCCCGTCGCTCAGGTAATGATCGTAGCGGCCACAGACCATCGCTTCCCCGGCCGCGGCGTAGCGGGCTCCCGAGAGAGGGTCCGCAAGAAGCGGGAAGCGGGCGGCGGCCGAGAGGGCGATCGCGGCCGGACCCGTCCGCCCGGGCTCGGCGGACGGGCCCGCCACCACCAGGCCACTCTCCGCCGCGGAGAGGACCCCGGCCACGGCCTCGACCGCGGCTGGCTCCGCCGTCCTCCGGCCGGCCGTGATCCGGGTGAAGGGAGCGCCGTCGGCGCGCCCACGCCCGGCCCGGGGGTGCTTCTCCACGTATCCGGGATCCACGTCGTCCTCGACGACCGTGGGCTCCAGGGGCTTGCGGAAGGGGAAGTTCATGTGGACCGGACCCGCCGGAGGGCCCAGAGCGTCGGCCACGGCCCGGACGGTCTGGCTCCGCAGGTGACGCACCGCTCGCCCGTCCACCGAGGGCGGCGCCACGTCGACGAAGCGCCGGACGAAGGTCCCGTAGAGGCGGATCTGGTCGATCGCCTGATTCGCGTCCGAGTCCCGGAGGTGGGGCGGCCGGTCCGCGGTGAGGAGGAGGAGGGGCACCTCGCTCTGGGAGGCCTCCACCACCGAGGGGAGCAGGTTCGCCGCCGCCGTTCCCGAGGTGGTGATGACCGCCGCGGGCCGTCCCGTGGCCTTCCCCAGCCCCAGGGCGAAGAAGCCCGCCGAGCGCTCGTCCAGGTGGGTTATGAGGTCCAGCCCCTCCCGGGACGCGGCCTCGAGGACGAGGGGGGTCGACCGGGAGCCGGGGGCGACGCAGACATGCTCCACGCCGGCTCGGACCAGCTCCTCGGTGACCGCCCGGGCCCAGAGCTGGTTCCGGTTCGCGTCCCTCACCCGGATCCGCCCGGACCCGGGCCGCCCTCCCCCACGGGCGACGAGTTCCACCGCGTCTCCAGGGCCGCCACCGCCCCCTCCGCTCCGGCCCCCTCCAGGGCCCGGAGGGCGGGGAGAAACTTGATCCGAGTCTCCTCCCACTCCAGGACCGGGTCCGACTCGGGCACGATCCCGGCCCCGGCGAAGAGCCGCCACCGGCCCGGGCCCGACACGGCGGAGCGCAGGGCCGGGGCGAAGACGCCGTTCCCCTTCAGGTCGAACCACCCCACCGGCCCCGCGTACCACCCCCGCTGGAAGGGCTCTTCGACCCTCAGGAAGTCCAGGGCCGCGTCCCGGGGCAAGCCGCACACCGCCGGCGTGGGGTGGAGGGCCTCGAGAGCCGAAAGCACGTGCCCCTCGGACCCGAGCGCCGCCCGGATCCGGGTCTCCAGGTGCTGGATCCGGGAGAGGGTCAGGACGTGGGGCTCGGAGTCCCAGTCGAGCTCGTCGGCGATGGGAGCGAGGCGCGCGACCATGTCCTCCACGGCGATCGCGTGCTCCATCCGGTCCTTCCCGCTCTCCAGGAGCTTGAGCGCCAGGGCCTCCTGCCGCTCGGGGGAAGGGCCCCGGGCGATCGAGCCGGCGACGGCGGTCGCCCGGAAGATCCCGTCGCTGACGGTGGCGACGGTCTCCGGCGCCGCCCCCACCAGGGCCTCGCCGGGAGAGGGCTCGAAGAGGAAGACGTGGGTGCCCGGGTTCTCCCTCCACAGGCCCAGGACCACGTCCACCGGATCCAGGGGCTCGTCCACCTCCACGTCCAGGGTCCGGGCCAGGACCACCTTCCGGACCCTGCCCCGCTCGATCTCTCCCTTCGCCTGCTCTACGGCGGCCTCCCATCGCCCCCGGTCGCTCTCCCGGATCCGGGCGCCGACCCGGTGGGGATCCCCGTCGCTCCGGGCCTCCCGGGACCACCGGGCGAGCCGCTCCTCGAGACGGCCGCGCAGGTCGCCCCACTCGCCGTCCGCGTCGGCCGGGGGCCTCGCCCGCAGTGTGACCCAGGCGCCCTCGCCGTCGCCCACCGCTTCCAGCGCCGGGAGGACGAAGCGGGCCGGGGGAAAGTCGGCCCACAGCTCGCCCTGCCGAGGCTCGTCCCGAAAGGCGAAGCCGCCGTACATCCGCGGAGCGATCGCCGAAGGAGCGGTGCGGGCGCCGGTCTCCCGGGCGGCTTGCAGGACCGCAGCCGCCCCCTCCCGCACCCGCTGGAAGCGCCGTTCGGCTCCCTCTCCCGGATCCACCACGACCTCGGCCACCGTCCCGGCGTGGGCCACCCAGCGGTCACCCCGGGCCCAGAATCCCCGGACGGCGCCCCCGGCCCGGCGGAGCACCGTCTCGGGCCGGAGCCGGGGAGCGCGCAGGGACACGCCCTCCAGGCCCAGGCCTTCCCTGTCGGGAGCTTCCAGGCGATCCACTCGAAGATCCCCTCACGTCGTGATCGGTGCGCGGAGCCGCCGACGAGGCCGGCGCCGCCTCCCGTTGCGGCACCGTGGGAATATAGGGATGGCGGGCGTCAGACCAAGGTGGGAGGGGGTCGATGCCCCTCGGGGAAGGGACGTGAGATCCCGGGCTTCGAAGACTCGAACGAGATAGGGTCCCCGGGACGCGGGAGGACCGAAGCATCTCCGCTCCAGGAGATACTCGTATCGGCCCGGACCCAGGCCGTCCCAGCGGGCCCGACTCCGGTCCAGGGCTCGTGCGTGCTCCACGGTGTCCCCGAACGAGTCGAGGTCCGGCTCCCCGAGTGGGTCGCCGTCGCAGACGGTGATGGCTACCACGGCGGGCACCAGAAGCCAGCGGAGGGTCCAGGGTCGGGGGCGGAGCGCGGCTCTGTGCTTCATCACGGCGGTGCAGGGGGTCGGGTCGAGAGGCGGGTCCTCGCCCCGGACACGAGCGAGCTCCCGGGTCTCCGACGGACGGAGGTGGAGAGAGGGCGCTACCAGGCGCCGGAGTCGGACCCTCTATCGAGGTGGCGGCGGCCGGTTCGACTCGACGTGTCGGCCGGTCCCGTCCCGCACCGTCGGGGAGGTGCCGGTGGATGGAGCCCCGGGCCCGCCCTCGATCACCGCCCGGGCCGCGGGGTCGGCCACCGACGTGGGCAGGGGCGTCACGTCGATCTTCGCCACGCCGCCGATCGGAACCGGCGGGCCGATTCCCTCCGATCCGCTCGGCGCCAGGAAGAGCACGAAGTCGTTGGGCCCCGGAACGACCTCGGATGCGCAGCCCATGGTGTAGGTCTGCATCCCTTCGGTGATCTGGTGGGAGCGCAGATGCGACGCGTCCAGCTGCGTGTGCACGCAGGTGTTCTGGGCACCCACGTTCGTCATCTGGGCGCCCATATCCATGAGGAATCTGTTCTCGACGTTTTCGATGTCCTCCGGGAAATAAAATTGGCTGTGCTCACCGATGAAGATGACCCGGCCGCCTTCTGCTGCGAACTCCTTGAACCCGTTGATCTCCTCGAGCGTGAACGGGATCGTGGGCTGCCATAGCCAGATCACCTTCACCTCCGACGGGATCGAGGCGTATTCGCCCTCGGCCGTCGCCTTCTCCTCCAGCGTCAATCCCTGGCCGGTGATCTCCTCCACGGTGGCGGCCATGTTGGCGCTCGTGGCCCCGCACACCCCGATGCCGCACGCCGAGGCGCGGCCGCTATCCCACCAGACAACTGTTCCATCCGCCCGCGGACCCTCGGCGGAGAACGACACCAGGTTTCGCACGAGAGTGTGGTTGTCCGGGTTTTCCATCGCCCTGGTGTCGAAGAGGTTCAGATCGTTGACCACCACCACGTCCTCCCCCGCCGTCGGAACCTCCCGGATCGTCACGGCGGCGCAGGCCTCGACGTCGGGCTGCTCGTTGGCCCTGGCGCACACGTCGAAGGTGGCCGGATCGGGGACCTCCGCCGGAGCCGTGTAGAAGCCCTGGGAATCGATCGTCCCGAAGGTCTGGTCGCCGCCCTCGACCCCGTTCACGAACCAGACGAAGGTCAGTCCCGCCGGCGCGTTCCCGACCTCGAACTGCTGGGTCCCGCCCGGCAGCCGCTCCGTCTCCGCCGGGATGATCTGCAGGGGCCCGAGCACCTCGATCACGGCCTCTCCCCTCACGCCGGTCGGAGTCTCCACGATCACCTCCGTCGTGCCCTCGGCCACGGCGGTGACGAGGCCCTCCTGCGAGACCGTGGCGATCGTCTCGTCCCCGGTCTCCCAGCCCAGGGGGACGTCGCTCAACGTCTCCTCGTCCGGCCCGAAGACCACGGCCGTGTACGGGACGGTCCCTCCGACGACCGTGGCGGCGCTGGCGGGCGAGACCGCCACCGAAGCGGCCTCCGCCCCGGGCCCCACATACTCCAGCTCCGCCTCCACCGGGGTCGGGGGACCCTGCTCTCCCCGAGGCGTGGCCCGGGCCTCGAAGGGGCCGGCCCGGAAGAGCTCGGTCTCGCCGTCCAGGGCCCGGAGCTCGACCCGGAAGAGCTCGCCGGGATCGCTGAGGGGGACCTCGACGGAGAGGGCGTATTCGTCCTGGCCGGGTTGGACGGAGATCGTCTCGTCGGCCACGACCTCGTCCGATTCGAGGGGACGGACGATCAGTCGGAAGGCGTCGACCCGCTCGAAGGCACGGCGCAGGGCGTCGTCCGCGGCGGCGCTGGCGGGGCCGGAGATCGAGCCCGCCGGCGGCGCGAACACGGGCTGAAGCGCGAAGTGACCGTGGACGGTGTCCACGCCCCCGGGGCCCTGGATCGCGTCGGAGCAGCCGCCCGCGGCCAGAGCCAGGAGCAGGAGGATTCCCGGGGGGGCCTTCGGGAAGCTGGAGATGGGCTCCGGTCCTGTCGCGCCGCTGCCCCGTTGCGGACGGTCGTCCCGGCCCGGACGTGGGGCACGCCGACGTGTGCGGCCGGGCTTGGTCGATCCCGGAGCCGTCACGGGCCGAGGAACGCCAAGATGGGGCGTTCCGAGCCGGCGCATCAACGACTTTCTTTCGGTACGCCGAGTGCGCTATTCGGCCCGGAGGGCCCGGACGGGATCCACACGCGCCGCCCGCCGGGCCGGGAGGAAGGACGCCAGGAGGCCCACACACCCCAGGACCACCGCCACAGATCCCAGAGTGAGGGGGTCGGTGGGCGAGACCCCGAAGAGGAGGCTCTCCAGGGCCCGGCCCGCCACCGCCGCGCCGGCCAGGCCCACGGCGAGACCGCCACCCACCATCACCCCGCCCCGGGCCAGGACCATCCCCAGGACATCCCTCCCCCGGGCCCCCACGGCGATGCGGACCCCGATCTCCCGGGTCCTCCGCCGGGTGGTGCGGGCGGTCACGCCGTAGATCCCCAGGGAGGCGAGGAGAAGCGCCGTGGCTGCGAAGACTCCCATGAGCGCCAGGAGGAAGCGCTCCCGGGCGAGGGACTCCGCGAACAACCCCTCCAGGCTACGGACCCTGAAGACCGGGAGATCCGGGTCCAGGTCCCGCACCTCCCGCCGCAGCGGCTCCACCAGCACTGCGGGAGCGTCCTCGGCGTGGAGCACGACCCGCACCGTGGTCGTCCAATCCTGGCGGAAGGGCGCAACGATCTCGGGTCCCGCCTCGGCGCGGAGCGACGACTGCCGCTCGTTCCCCACCACCCCCACGACCGTGTACCACGTGGACCGCTCGGAGGGCTCCCGCGTGAAGGCGATGCGGGCGCCGACGGGATCCTCGTCGGGGAAGTAGTGCTCGGCCAGCGCCTCGTTGACCACGATCACGTGGGGGGATCCCGCCCGATCCTCCCGGGTGAAGGAGCGACCCCGGAGAAGCGGCACCCCCAGGGTGCGGAAGTAGCCCTCGCCCACCTCCCGGTGACGGACGTCGACACCGTATTCCCCGGCGCCCCAGCTCTCCGCGGTGAACTCGCTCGTCCAGTACGTGTCGGCCAGGGGAAGGCTCCGGGTCACGGCGGCGCTCCGGACTCCCGGCAGCCCCTCCAGCCTGTCCAGGAGAGCATCGTAGAACCCCACGATCTCCTCCCCGGAGTCGTAGCTGGAGCCCGGGAGGGAGATTGTCGCGGTGAGGCGATTCTCGACCCGGAAGCCCGGGTCCACGTCTCGCAGCTCCAGGAAGCTCCGGCCCATGAGGGCCGCGCCTCCCACGACGAGCACCGCCAGGGCCACCTCCCCGGCCACGAGCAGGCCGCCGTCGCGGCCGCCGGAGAAGCGTCCCCCTGCCCGCCGACCTCCCTCCTTCAGAGTCTCGCCCGCCTCCAGCCGGCCCGCTCGCAGAGCCGGAACGAGGGCGAAGAGGAGCACCGTGGCCAGGGAGAGCGCGGCGGTGAATGCGAGGACGGACGGATCGAGACGCAAGCCGTCGGGAGGGACGATCTCTCCCGGCTGAAGCGCCACCAGCCCGCGGATCCCGGCCAGCCCCACGAGGAGCCCCAGGGCGCCTCCCGCCAGGGCGAGCACCAGTCCCTCGACCAGGAGCCCGCGCACCAGCCGCGTCCGGCCCGCTCCCAGCGCGGCCCGGACCGCGAGCTCCCTGCGACGCTCCCCGGTCCGGACCAGGAAGAGGTTCGCCACGTTGGCACACGCCAGGAGAAGGAGTAGCGCCACGGCCCCGAGGAGGACGAGGAGAGGGGTGCGCCGGTCTCCCACCAGGAACTCGTGGAGGGACGTGAGGCCGGCGCCGGCGAGTCGGTTCGTCTCCGGGTACTCCCGGGCCAGGCGGGCCGCCACCGTCTCGAGCTGTCGGCGGGCCTCTTCGGGTTCGACCCCGCCGGCCAGCCGGGCGATCGGCCGGACCCAGTGAGCGCGTCGGAACCACGCCGCGTCCCGGTTCGCCCGTTCCCAGCGCACGGGATACCAGACCGCCGGGTCCCGGGGCCAGAGGCGCAGAGGGGACGGCACGACGCCCACGACCTCCACGGGCCGTCCGTCCAGGGTGAGGGTCCGGCCCACCACGCCGGGATCGGCGCCGTAGCGTTGGCGCCAGAACCACTCCGAGAGCACCGCGACCCGGGGCGCGTCCGACCACGTCTCCTCGTCTCGGAGGACACGGCCAGCCAGGGGACGGACGCCGAGCACGTCGAAGAAGTTGCCCGTGACCGTCCGCATGGAGATCTGCTGGGGATTCCCGGTTCCGGTCAGCGCCGCGGACTGGTCGAAGTCCTCGTAGGCGCCCACGTCGGCGAACCCGTCCACGTCGCGACGCCAATCCAGGAAGTTGGCCGGGGAGGCGGTGACCCGATCCCACCCCTTCTCCGGGTTCGACTCCCAGACCATGACGAGCCCCTCGGGATCCGGGAACGGAAGGGGGCGGAGGAGCACCGCGTCCACGGCCGAGAAGATCGCCGTGTTGGCGCCGATCCCCAGGGCCAGGACCCCGAGCACGACAGCGGCGAACCCCGGCCTGCGCACGAGGGCCCGGAGCGCGGCGTTCAGGTCACCGAGGAGCCCCGCCGTCCACCCGTCGCCTCCTCGCCCCGGGAAGGAGCCGGTCCGCTGGGCACCGCGGCCGGCCGGCCGTCTCGCTCCTCCCGCGCCGGCCAGTCGCGCCCGGAGGCCCGCCCACACGAGGCCGCCGACCTCCCGGAGCACCAGCAGGGCACTGCCTGTGAAGCCCGTGCCCTGCTCGTACGCCGCCCGGCGGCGGCGCCGATGCACCCGCCACATCTCGTCGGCGAAGCGGTCCCGAAACTCCTCCGGGTAGGCGTTGAGGAGGAGCCGGAAGAGGCGCTCCTCGAGAGTCCGGCCCTCGGGTGCCTTCATTCCCCACCCCCCGACCCGTCCCCCGGTCCGGTCGCGGCCAGGCCCGCCCGCGCGGCGGCCCCCAGCAGCTCCCTCAGGCGGTCCGTCTCGGCTCGGGCCACCTCCCGCCCCAGAGGCGTGAGACGGTAGTAGCGGCGGCGGGAATCCTCTTCCGCTTCCCCGCCGGGAGAAGGCGCCTCCTCGATCAGCCCCTCCTCTGCCATACGCTGAAGAGCCAGGTAGAGAGACCCCGTGCTCGGGCTGACCCGGCCCCGGCTCCGCTCCTCCATCGCCTTCAGGATTCCGTATCCGTGGAGGGGCGCTTCGCCGAGGGAGAGCAGCACGTGGTAGGTGATGTGGGTCAGGGGGAGGAGGGACCCGTGGCCGTCGGGCCCGCTCATGGCATCCCCCCTCGGGTGCGCGGAATCCTCGGGATCGACATGGGCCTCCTCCCTGGTGCGGACCACGGCCGGCGATCGGCCGCCGCTTCGGGAACGGACGCATATATATTTATCAAAAATATATTTTTTGGCAACGTACACCCCCTTGCACATGGGCGCCGCGGACCTAAACTCCACGGCGTCGGAGCCTTCCATCGTTCGCTGATCCTCGGATCCGTACCGAAGAGACGATCGACCTGGTGACCCTCCCCGCCCCGGGCCCGGTCCGCCCGGCCGAGACGCTCCCCGAGCCCCCGATCCCCGTGCGAACCTCCGCGCCCGAGCTCCCCCCGACTCTCCTCGGTCGTCTGGCGAACGAGGCCCTGGCCGAGGACGTGGGCGCCGGAGACGTCACCACGGACCTCACCGTCGGGGCTGGCGCCCGGGGCTCCGGAACGGTGGTAGCCCGAGAGCCCGGGGTCGTGGCGGGTCTCGAGGTGGCCCGGGCGGTCTTCATCGCGTCCGACGCGGGGACGGAGGTCGAGGCGAAGGTGCGGGACGGGGACCGGGTGGACGCGGAAGCCGAGCTGCTCCGGATCTCGGGTGCCCTGCGGCCGATCCTCCGGGCCGAGCGCACGGCCCTGAACTTCCTCCAGCGTCTCAGCGGGATCGCCACCCTCACGGCCCGCTTCGTGGAGGCTGCGGAGGGAACCCCCGCCCGGATCGTGGATACACGGAAGACCACGCCCGGCATGCGAGCGCTGGAGAAGTACGCGGTACGCTGCGGCGGGGGCCGGAACCACCGCTTCGGCCTCTCCGACGGTTTCCTTCTGAAGGACAACCATCGGGCGGCCCTGGAGGCCGCGGGGCGGTCCCTGGGAGAGGCGATCCGCGATGCGCGCTCCCGCCTGTCCCACACGGTGCTTCTCGAAGTGGAGGTGGACGACCTGGAGGGGCTCGACGAGGCGATCGAGTCCGGCGCCGACGCCGTCCTCCTCGACAATTTCGCCCTCGAGGACCTCCGAGCGGCCGTGGAGCGTACGGAGGGTGCGGCCCTCCTGGAAGCCTCGGGGGGTATCACCCTGGAGACGGTGGAGGAGGTCGCCCGGACCGGGGTGGATCTGATCTCGGTGGGGGTCCTGACCCACTCGGCCCCCGCCCTCGACCTCAGCCTGGAGCTGGACCGCTAACCGGAGTCACGGAATCCCATGCCTGCTGTCGCGACCGAAGCCCGCACCTACGACGAGATGTTCGGCGTCCTCCGGGACCGCCTCGGCGACGTGATCCCCGAGGTGGAGCTCGCCGCGAAAGCCGAGATCGCCGTGGAGGTCAACCGCCTCAAGGAGGAGCGGGGCGCCGTGATCCTGGGCCACAACTACATGGAGCCGGCCCTCTACCACTCGGTCTGCGACTTCAAGGGCGACTCCCTGGAGCTGAGCCGGCGCGCGGCCGAGACCCGGGCCGACCCCATCGTCTTCTGCGGCGTCCGCTTCATGGCCGAGACCGCAAAGATCCTGAACCCCGAGCGCACCGTCCTCCTTCCCACTCCCCGGGGGGGGTGCTCACTCGCCGAGTCGATCACCGCCCGGGACGTGCGGCGGCTCCGGGAGAAGCATCCGGACGTGCCGGTCGTGACCTACATCAACACCTACGCCTCCGTGAAGGCCGAGAGCGACGTCTGCTGCACCTCCTCCAACGCCGCCCGGGTGGTGGAGTCCCTGGACACCGATACGGTCATGCTCCTCCCCGACGAGTACCTGGCCCAGAACGTGGCCCGGGAGACGGGCAAGCGGATCATCTTCCCCACCCTCGGGGGGAACGGGAACGGCGCCGGCCCCTCCGGCAACGGCAAGGGTCGGCTCGAGTACGAGATCGTCGGCTGGCGGGGACGTTGCGAGGTCCACGACAAGTTCACCGTGGCCGACGTGGAGAACGTCCGGGCCCAGTTCCCCGACGTGCTCGTCCTGGCCCACCCCGAGTGCAGCCCGGAGGTGGTGGACGCCGCCGACTTCTCCGGAAGCACGTCGGCCATGATCCGGGCCGTCGAGGAATCCGACGCTCCCCGCTACCTCCTCCTCACCGAGTGCGCCATGGGCGACAACATCGCCGCCGAGAACCCGGAGAAGGAGATGGTCCGGCTCTGCTCCGTTCGCTGCCCCCACATGAACGAGATCACCCTCGAGGACACCCTCGAGGCCCTCCGACAGAACCGCTACGAGATCGAGGTGGACGAGGAGACCCGGGTCCGGGCGAAGGTCGCGATCGACCGGATGCTGGAGATCGGCTGAGGCGGATCCTTCGGAACGATCTCACCCCCCGGAGGCATTGTGTCGGGCGGACGGCGGAGAGAACCCCGCCGTCGCGACCGATCGTCGGATCTTCCGAATAGGACCGAAGGAGCCGATATGACCATCGAGCTCGAGCGAATCTCGAGACAGGAGCTGAAGGAGAAGATCGACCGCGGCGAAGACTTCCACCTCGTCGAGGTCCTTCCCGAAGATTCCTTCCAGGAGGGCCACCTTCCCGGCGCCGTGAACATCCCGGGCGACCAACTCCGGGAGCGGGCGCCCGATGCCTTCCCCCACAAGGACGCGGAGATCGTGGTTTACTGCGCGAACCCCTCCTGCGAGGCGTCGCCCCGCGCCGCCCGACTCCTGACGGAGATGGGCTATACGAACGTGAAGGACTACGCGGGCGGGAAGGAGCACTGGAAGGAGGGCGGACTTCCCCTGGAGACCGGCCGGGAGGCGCCCCAGCCCGTCTGAGGCGGGGCCCCGCTCCTCGCGAGGGTAGAGGTCCGGGAGGGATCCCCCTTCCGGGCCTTTTCCTATCTGGGGGGTCGAGCCCCGCCGTCGGCCGGCCCCGGATCGCGGGGCCGGGTGGTATCGGGGGGCAAGGTGTCGCCCCGGGCGGTGTCCGCGCCCCCCAAGAGCCGTCGGAGGAGGCCTCGGCCCCGATCCCGAAGCTCCTCCCGCGCCTCCTCCCGCTCCTCTGCGGCCTGCTCCTGGAGCTGCCGTCTCTGGGCGTCGAGCCGGGCGGCCGCGGTGTCCCGGAGGGCGTCGACCCGCTGAGCCGCCGTATCGCGCACCGCCTCGGCGCGCTCCGACGCCGTGTCCTGCAGCGCCTGGACCCGAGCCCGGGCGGTGTCCCGCTGCTCCTGCAGGCGGCGTTCGGCCTCGGCGCGCAGCTGCTCCGCCCTCTCCCGGGCCTGGGCCTCCAGGGCCCGCCTCAGATCCCCGACCGCAAGGGACGCCTCGGGCTCGATCCGCGGGTCCGCGAGGGTGCCCCGAATCCGCAGCCCCAGCTGGACGAGGGAGGTCTCCCCTCCGATCCGGCCGGCCACGGCCTGGAAGAGACCGGTCCGCGCCAGGGCCGCGGAGTCGACCCGCGCCGCGGGAAGGGCGAAGCGGACGCCCAGGTCCAGGGAACCGTCCAGACCCATGAGCCCGCCGTATCGGAGATCCCCGGACTCCAGGGCGAGGAGCGCCTCGTCGAAGCGGAGGGTCGGACCTTCCAGCCGGAAGGGGCCGCTCCACTCCCGGAATCCGGGGCTCGCCAGGGCGGGCTGGGCCAGGGAGGAGGCGAGGCGGGCCGTCAGGGGGGTCTCCAGGATGCGGCCCTCGGTCGCCCGGGCCCGGCCGTCGCCGGCGATCGAGTTCGGATCGGGAAGAAGAAGGGTGTCGAGGCCGCCCCCGAAGGAGAGCTCGAGCCCCAGCCGGCCCGCGATCTTCCGGCCAAGGGGCGAGGTGGTGGCGAGGAACTCCGCCCCCTCGACCGCGTCGACCCTCAGGCTCACGCTGAAGGGCTCGATCGGCTCGTCGCCGAGCCCCAGGCTGATCTCCCCGCCGATCCGACCGCCGAAGAGGTCGGCCGTGATCTCCGAGACCTGGATCAGCTCCGGGGAGAAGGCGATGCGGGCGCCGGCGCGGGTCAGGGTGTACGGGGCCGACCGCAGGGTGTCGGCGGAGACCCTCAGCTCGCCGACGACCGGGAGCGGTGCGGGCCGCTGGTAACCCGCCTCCCTGGCCGCCTCCTCGGCGGTGCGGCCGTTCAGGGCACGTCCGCCGAGACGGGCGAAGGCGAGCTGTCCCCAGGTGACGGCCGTGTCGCCTTCGGGCGGCAGGACCCGGTCCAGGTCGAGGTGCGGGCTCCGGGCCTCGGCGGTGAGCCGGGGCAGCCGCTCCCCTTCCGTCTCCAGGACGGCCAGGTAGTCCTCCAGGGTCCCGGAGGTCGCGACCCGGTCGGGGCCGAGCTCGACCTCGAGCCCCTCCCACCCCACCTCCTGCCCGCGAAAGGCGATCCGTCCCTCCCCGACCCGGACCGGCACCCCGAGGCGGGGATCCCGGGCCTCTAGCTCCTTGAGTGTCACGCTCCCGTCGATTCCGGTCTCGGAAGGGGTCCTCGCCCGGCCCGCCATCGAGAGACGGGCGTCCACGGTCCCCTGGAGCTCGACCCCCTCGGGCAGCGCCGCC